>Ga0209780_1003917_pt1 | contig 11299 bp, 5 predicted proteins | sample WorMetexBAHAMAS2_FD_187384 | JGI IMG/M metagenome (GOLD analysis project Ga0209780, IMG submission 187384) | Marine gutless worms symbiont microbial communities from Max Planck institute for Marine Microbiology, Germany - Inanidrilus exumae... | ecosystem: Host-associated > Annelida > Digestive...
TTAAACTCATGAGGGGTAGCCAAATATAGCATTTTTTGACATTTCAAAGGCTATATCTCACAAACGGTGCAAGATAGCAGGTAACTTAGTATTAATGACTGGAAGTCATATATGAGCTTTCGACTGGTACCAAAATTGGTGACCTTCAATGACCTTGAAAGGTGAAATGGTCCTTATTTTGCGTTATTTTACCAAATTTGGTAGTTTCCGGGGCGCATTGTGTAAAAGTTGTTGACAAAGCCATATCTATGGAATATTTACTATTTACAATTACAATGTTTAGTAGCAAACGTCTGCAGAGAGACTGCATGACGCCACAGTATAAATATTCTATAACTGCAAGGTGGGAATTCTGTAGCAGATTCATAAATTCAAGACTTAATGCGCAGTAGCTACTATCTAATTTGTTAAACGAAGTAGGTTCTCTTTCTTGGTATTTTGCAGTACGTGCACGATATCGTTGTAAAAAGTTCATGTTCACTATCTCATCTCCTGATGAGTTCTTGTAATTATTGCTGTAAATTGAGTTAATTCTCTAACTGCAAAAATAATGTAACTAATTCGCCATTTTAGGTTAAACACATGGTATTGTGCAAGCAGTTTGTTTGGAATCATGAAAATGATAATTTTATACTAATATAAATACATTCATCATCAGGCAAGCATATTTAAAACAGCATCATATTCAATACACGCAAAATATAACACTCATTAACTATTAAATAGCATGTGGCAGCGTAACATGCAAACGTTATACACTAGAGACCCACCAAAGTTCGGTTTTGGTACTGGAACTAACCGATCATGCAGTTTCAGTGTGGTATCGGTTACTGTTACAAAGCACTATCAAATATCAAATCTCTAAATATCAAATCTGACAAATACATTAGTGCACACTTGGTTTTCGACTGAAACTGTTACACTCGATGATCAGGAATGATCAAAAGTGGAGACAGGTGGGCCATAACCATCCATTTTCACTTATTACAGTCTTAACAGCCACGTATGTGCAAGGTCAGTGATGACACAAAAGTTCCCTGAACAGCATCAGATTAGAGAGTTGAACAGTGAGAACCCAACATTACATGGGCAACAAAGGCCTACATTAACAGCTTCAGTCGGCAAGCCAGTGCTGGTCCACTAAACATTGGTCTTCTTTCACTGAACGCTCATTTACATTTACCGCAGTCACTTACCGGTACCACTAGTTTAAGTGCTACAAGGAAGTATCTTTCTTCGCTAAGGACTGGTGTCACAAGGTCACAAGTGAACAGTCATTTAGGTCTGCTGGAAAACTATATACAGACAGATGCAGTAATCTCAAAAGCAAGAATTATGAGAAGTTACTACTTCTCGTTACAACATTTGCTTGTTCAGATTCAACTACGAAGACTGACTTAAGTCTAAACTGTAAGTTGCTGCTACTGTATGATTTCAGCTTTTTGTACTACACGGAATGTGTGTTGTAGCTAACAAGTGATAGCAAATAGGCCTACATTCATTTTTGGTTACAGTTATGGCCATAAACAAGCAATGTGCTTCTGTGCAATTTTGGTTACGGCCAAAACTGACCATTCGCTTACAGCATCACTTTCATTTACAGCCGTAACTGGAAAAACCAGTTTTGGTCAGTCTCTATTACATATAATTGGATTAACCGATTAGATTAGCTATTAGTAATTTCGTAGAATATTCCTAGCACTTAGAATAATTAACTAATTTCATTTCTATAATACACACTTTATTCCCTTTAGATTCAACATCAAGCAGTTACTGTAAAACAAGGCGTCGCCATAATGGGACTTAACACTACTGGCCCGCCGTGCAGTATTACGGTGGAACGATAATTAGACCGTAAGGCGACATGACGTCATCTCCTGCGCGGGTGAAGCCTCCAGCAGGCCCACCATGCAGTGTTACAGACCCCAACAGGCGACGACGACAGACACCAGTGAGAGATACTAGTCTGGCCCCCTACACTATGTGTAGGCAGGCCAGTAAAAATGGTCAAGGCCAGTTTATAACAAGTGCCCAAAGTAATTTAGCAAGAGGCAGCATCACTGTCTTGTCACCCCCTCATGGCAGCAAATAGATACATCCGATCTTGACCCATATCTAATACATGGTTCCTTGGACACATATGAGTTGGCCCCCAAATGGGCTTATGATCGGTTCACTGCTCTAATTCACATGGTGTTCAGTAAATCATTTTCTTCAGGTGGATTAAGAAAACGAAGCAAGTGAGTGATTTTTCCAGATTGTGGTCCATACTTTGTGTTGCCTACAGTGCTTTAACACTGTTGGTGAATGGAAGGGCATTGGGCCCACAAAACAAACAGGCACCAATTATCCTTTGTTTTCAGAATAAGTGCCAAAAGAAAATCAGAGTTCAACTGCTAACCCTGGTTCACCTGAAAGTGGTCGTAAAATGTTGTGTGCATGTGCATTCAGTAACATGTTCATCAATACATCACATCATCACCGACAGCTCAAAATCACTAAAAACACTCACCCTGCGAAGATTTGTCTAACGTGCTTGAAATATTGGTTGACGTGGTCTTCGATTTATCAACGGTGTTCTGAGGTGGTGTGTTGCTGGACACACCAAGTGCATAGTTGATGTTTGAAGCGGCTTTTTCGGCAAATTTCGCAAAAGCAGCTGCCGTACCAGGTTTCAACTCTGCTTGCTTTGTTGGCAGGGGAATAGCAGATGCACTGCTCTTTGATACTTGTATTTCTTTGATCAATGCTTTAGTCGGCGCAGATGATAAAGTTGCACTGGTCTTGTGCTGCTTTTCACTGTTTTGCTGCCGTAAGTCTGTATCAGCTGGATGAAAGTTGGCTGTACTGGCAATGGGTGCCGGAGCAGCTCCATAGTATGTATAATACCATTCAGCATAGCGCTGTTGCCACTCTGCCCATTCTCTAGCAGCTTGTGCAAGTGCTGTAGTTTCACTACCACTCTCAGCATTACCACCTCCATCTGAAGGTACAGTACCAGTATTATGCTCAAACCAGCCTGGAGGTGCTTGCGGTGGACCCCACTGAGGCATACCAGCAGCAGGAGGAGGCCACCATCCTCCATCATGTGGCAGATAGTCCATGGGTGGTCTCCAGTTTTGACCAGGCAATCCCGGTTGCATGTAAGGTGCTCCAGGTGGATTCATGAGTGGCGGTCGCCATTCCGGAGGAACTGCAGGATGATGAATGCCAGGATATGGCTGGTTGAAACCTGGTGGAAAAATTCCTTGAGGAGGCGGATGCCACATAGGTGGTGCGGCATGAGGTGGTGGCACTGGTCCCCAGTGTGGTGGAGGCTGTATGAGGCCTGGAGCCATTCCAGGCCCCATTACAGGTGGCATAGGCCCTACACCAGGTGGCGGAGGCTCACGAGATGGGCCGAACTGTTGAGGAGGTGGATGATAAACAGGTGGTACTGGCTGTGGAGGCGGCACTGGATGTGTTGCCATACCAGGATGGGGCGGCTGATTTGGGCCAAATCTATCACTGGTCGGTGGCGGCCTAACTGGTGTTGGTAGCAACGATTTAGAAGGAACAGCTATGGTGGGCGGTGGCGACCTAACTGGTGTTGGTAGCAATGGTTTAGAAGGAACAGCTATGGCCATCAAAGGCGGTGGTTGTGCAACTGGCGTAACCGGTCGAGCAATGCTAGGTGAAACTGTATGACCAGGACTCAATCCAACATGAAGCTGAGGCGAAGCATTCGGCGCAGGAACAGGCATGACAGTTGGCGGAGGTTGACTAAAACATGTTGGAGGTGGCTGTTGACTGGGAGACACAATATGCGGCAGAGTTTGAGCATGAACACTTGATGGTGGGGGTCGAACTACACCAGGAGAAACTGACGGTCCAACAGGGCCAGTAACTGTCACTGCCCCGGGAAGTGCAGCCTGACAATTCAATGCTGGAGGTGGAACCATGGGAGGCTGGACTGGACAAGGCGGACAAACAGCCGGTGCAGGGCCAAGAACGATCTGTGGAGGTGGCTGGCCATGGTTTAGTTGAACAGGCACTGGCATTGCCTGCCCACCAGAAACAACACCTGGTGGTACACCTGGTGGTCCCACAACAGATGGTACAACAGGAGCTATACTTGTGTTTTGGAGTTGCACATTACTGAGAGGGACACTTGGAGGTGGCTGTGACATAACCATTAATGGCACTGGTCCCGGTACTGGCACTGGCAAATTTGGCGATGGATCCAGGACCCGCTGTCTCATGTCAACATCAAGTGACAACACGTTCTGTGGTGTACAAAGTGGACTGTTAACTGCTTGCGATTGTAATGGTGACACACTTGATTCTGTGTTACCCTCGGACCACTGGCCAGTTTCAACCAAAGCCGACTTTGGTCTCCATCCTGGTGCAGGTTTCCAGTCGAGCAAAGACGCTGCTGAAGTTGTTGGTGTCGAAGCATGCTGAGCTGAAGTCCGGGTTGGTGGAGACCGCCAGTTTGTCGTTGAGTTGGATTCCACTCCACTCACAATAGTTGGAATGCTGCTGCTCACTGCAGCATCCTTGGGAGCTGCAGACTTCGTAGGTGGAGGGCGCCAGTCCATCAATGGTAAAACTTTCTTTTCATCAGTTAATTGACTCTGTTCAGGAGTCTCGATTCCTTGATGATCAGAAAGTTCAGACAATTTTTCATCGGAGGACGAGGCATCCTCGGCATCTTTGTTATGGACAGCTGTATTCTGTTCCGCATCCACACTGCCAGCAACAGTTGTCGACTCAACAGTTGTGAGCCTACTTTTCTTATATGCCTTGACAGTAGGCGATGCTGGCAGCTTTTCTTTATTAGCTGCCTCCATTCTCATTCGCATCTTAGAACCGGCATTTGTCACCGACGGTGGAGGAGGGAGAAACAGGGCTCTTTGTGCACTACGAGTAAGGGGCCTACTGCCTGTGACTACATCTGCATTCAATGTTCCAGTAACTTTCTGCTGATGCTCGGTGTCAATGTCAGCAATAACCATTTCGGTTCTATTGACTGCTGTGGAAGGTGAGCTGTCAGCCACCAGAGGATTGTCGTTAGCTGCTATAACATCAGCTGCAGCATCATCCATAGGCAACATCTCAACAGTAGTGGCCTCTTGGCAAGATGCAGTATTATCCATCATAGAAAAATGTATAGTGTCAGATGCAGATGTTGCAGAAGCTAAGCTATCAGCTGCCAACGAACTGTCACTAACTGCCATGACATCAGCTATAGCATCGGCAATAGCATCATTCATAGATGACATACCATCAATGACCGACTGTACATCTGTCTTCACATCTTCCATTGCTGTGAAATCTGAATCAGCTACCTTGACAGTGACCTCTTGTGCAGACTCATTATTATCCATCACAGGCAAATGTATAGTATCAGATGCAGATGCTGTGGATGCTAAGCTATCAGCTGCCAACGAACTGTCACTAACTGCCACGAAATCAACTATAGCATCGGCAATAGCATCATTCATAGATGACGCTGCATCAATGACCGGCTGTACATCTGCCTTCACATCTTCTGCCGCCAGGAAAGCGAAGGCAGCTGACATATCAGTGACCTCCTGCTTGGATCTATTATTATCCGTCACAAATTCAGATGCTGTGGTAGCTATGTTGTCATCTGCCAACCAGTTGTCACTGTCACTAACCAACACCACATCAGCTATAGCATCAGCAATAGCGTCATTCATAGATGACACACCATCAATGGCCAACTGTTCACGTGTCTTCAGATCTTCTGCTGCCATGAAATTTGCATCAGCTGACATACCAGTGACTTCCTGTTCAGACTTCCTATTATCCATCACACAGATATGCTCAGTGTTAGATGCAGATGCTGTGGCAGCTAACCTGTCAGCGGCAAGCAAATTGTTACTAACCACTATGACATCAGCTGAAGATGACACCACATCGATCACAGATTGTCCGACTATTGTAACATCTTCTGCTGCCATGCAATGCGAGGCAATTGGCTTATCAGCAACTTCCTGCTCGGGTTTCCTCGTGTCATTTTTCTCCAATGTGTTTGTAAGATGCTCTGCAGATGGCTGAGACACATTCAAGCATACAGTAGACACATTATCACATGTGACTAGAGATACTGATGAGCTGTTGTCGTCTATCTTCTGCTGCTTCAGAGGGATGCCTTCATCAGAATTATTACCATTATCAAGTAACCTCTTTACCCCAACACCATAGCATAATACTTCATCAACAGCAGTATTAGGTGGAACAGATAACTCAGTGCCTGCCTGTTGAATTACCGAGCTGCTTCTTGTGCTACCAACAGGCATTGTGTCAAAACGTGTTAGCACGATACGCAAATCTTTCAAACCTGAACATGCTGCAATTTTTTGTAAATTCAACACGGACGTAGCCTGCGACACATCAGCAAGTTTCTGATTATCACTGGCCGTATGCGTTTCTACAAGTAACGTGGGAGCATGTGACAACACGGTACTGCCAGTTTCACTTCTATGACGAACTGAAGCAGTTTTACTAGGTCCTTCACTAGATGTTTCGTTGTCAGACATGGTATACTCACACGCACTGCTAGACAAGACCAGCACTTCATCACTTTCACAAACAGCAGTTACACTCTCGCTGCTGGAAATGACAACAGTGCTACAGTCAGTCTCAGTAACTGCTGTACTACTGCTGACCTCGAAAGACTGATAAGTGGTGGCTTCTCCTACTGTTGTATCATTAGGTACAGCCACTGAGCAGGCAGGATGGTCAACTTCTGTACTGTCACTGTCGAGTTCGTCCGATTCTATCTCAACAAACATTTCTTCATCTTCTTCAGACTCCATCTTCCGGTTTTGCTCCTGAAACAAATAGATATAATAGCAAGACTTACAGTACAGCATAACACATAACTTTAAATCGTTAGCCTTAACTTTGATAGTGCTGTAACGATTCTAGGTTTTATATTTTATAAATGATTGCTTTTCCATCAATTTTTAGAAAACGTGAACTCACGTTCACGTTTGCGATACCCTGTCGCCCATCCATCTGTCGTCTGTCTGTCATCTGTAACTTTCGTGCACATTACTCAGCCGGTGGAAATTTTTGGCAATGTTCCATTTGGTACCTTGGCCATCTGTTGACATTCGCGGAAAATTTAACTGAAATTGTCTCAGGGGAACCCATCCGTCGGGAGGGGGGATTGGGGGTAAATGCAAGAGAGGTAGCCAAATATAGCAATTTTGGACCTATCAAAGTCTATATCTCAGAAATGGTGCAAAATAGGAGGTTAGTATTAATCAGTAATCACTATTAGATAGTCGTATATGAGCTTTCGATTGGTACCAAAATTGGTGACCTTGAATGGCATAATGGTCCTTATTTTGTATTGTTTCACTGAATACAGCAGCTTCCGAGACACACTGCATAAAAGTGGTTGAAGATATACCTAAACTTCCTGTGACAGAAATGTAGCACAGAGCATCTAGTTTTAGCGATATATAACTTACAATGATATGATAAACATGATATACTGCAGGTCTGTGTAGAAGTATCCACCATACACGTCCATGTTTGAGTTCTGACTGTCACTAGTGCCATCCAGGGAATATGGATGTTTTAGTCGGTGATAGCTATCGTTAAATTTGCTAAACAAAGTAGGTTCTATGATCTGATCTGATCTGAGTTTATTTGTTCAAGTACAGACTTTGTCAAAAATACAGTAAACAAAAAAAATAGGATAGAACAGGCATAACCAGTGCGACTGCAATGTAAAGCAAATATTATATTACACATTTGATTTTATTCTGGTAGTTTTGTTGGCAAAATGAGCAATCTGTGGGCGAACTGTCCAGATAGTAGACGAAAGGATAGTGCTAGCGATAGATCAGCAATCTATCGTTAACGGGGCCAAAACTGCTAGCGGTAGATCGGCTTACATCAGATGATGGTATCATATAGACATTGACAAATAATATCATTGATTGTGCATTCAGCTGTCTAAACTACAGAAAAAAGGGTTTACTTTAGGGTGGTATAAGAAAGGAGGGGTATAGTCTTTTGGTGAGTAAACAAGTAATAGATTCACAGAAAATAACGAGATTAAGGAAGTAGCATTTGTGAATATTCACAGCAAACAATGGTAATTGTACACTACTTTCCGTCAATATTCATGGAAAGTAAATTTATCACTAGAGAAATATGGGCTAGTGTGAAGATTAGCAGTACACATTGAAATGCATTGGAAATTCCCGTGCAATGCATTTCAATCCGTACCTCTAATCGTCTCATCACGCCAATTCACTCAATAGCTATTTTTCGGCTAATAAAGGTACTCGTTGAGTGTGAACTGGCTCAATAATACATGACATCTGCACTACTTTCTTTATTTAAAATGAATGGGGTGGGACTTTGCCCCTACCCAGAAAAAACGTTTAATTAATTTTTTACATGATTACAACGTAGCGAACAGATATCTAAAAAACGTAATTAATGTGACAATTGTCAACAAATTCGAACTACTTTCAGCTTATGAATACATATGCATTGCATGGGAATTTCCAATGCGTACCGCTAAACTTCATGTGTCCCGAAATACGGCTGAATTAATTACTGGACCATAAATATTGATCCAATCTACCGCTAGTAAAAATGATGTACTAACGCGAGATCGCCGATCTACCGCTAGAATTATCGTAGGCGAAATGTATAGTACGCAAAATGTCCAGTAGGCAAACTGTCCAGTAGGCGAAATGTCTCGTAGGCGAAATGACCAATAGACGTAGACGTACACGAAAAATACGAGCACAAGCGTGGAGCCTCTTTGCCCGCCCCTTCAATACTTAAGAACTACAATACAGTACTTTTCGAAACAATTTCTAATAAATTACACTTCGACTTCCAGTTCCTTGAATTTCAGCACAACAATCGTAAATTATTTCCTGATTAGACAAGAATTTATACAATCTGGATTTAAATGTGTTAGTAGATTCTGCATGCACAAGGTCATTAGACAGACTGTTCCACATACTGACAATTCTATTAGTAAAAAAAATTTCTGCAGATCATATCTTGCACGATTCTTTTGTAATCTCAAATCACTGCCGCTAGTTGTTAGAGTAGGTGATGTAGTTATATTTGGTATTGCTGCCAAGTCATATTTACCACATAGTATCTTATAACTTTAAATCATATCCCCTCTAATCCGCCGATAATGCAACGTTGGTAGCTTGCAAGTTTTTAGACGATCAGCGTATTTTAAATGCCTAATTTTCGGTAATAATTTAGTTGCCTGTTTTGCACTTTCTCCAAGGCTTCGATATCCGACTTTCTATATGGTGAAGTAGGCGAAGTGTCCATAATTCCAAACTACACAGCCCCAGACTGTCTGGGTTTGAATCTCTCTCTAATTCTACTAAAAAAATTCAAGAATTTCTACAAAAATAAGAAGTATCGATAGCGTAGTGTAACCTTTGCGATATCTAGTTTTCAGGGAAAACCAGCTGTTTGTAGCTTCTTATTAATAATATTACAAAATAAAAACGGATAATACACTATTCACTGCCATGTCAACTTATCAAAGAATATATAATTATAAAGACCCAATAATTTAACATCAAAAATAACAAGATTACATAAATATATGGACAAAGGTCAGACGTAGACACAAATTTACGAGGGCAGGCGAAAGCCTCTTCTTCTATGAGTTTATATGACCGCCTCTTTTAGACACTTTACAAAAACTTATTAAGATTCCTCATGCATCACTTTGCTGCGGCTTCCGGTTCCCTGCAATTGTGCCCTGAAATAAGATACCGGATACCATATACTTACTACTTGATATTTGATGAAGTCGGGCTTGGTAGACAGATAGCTTTCAATTGCACACTCGTTGCATCGATCTAGCCAGTTCTTGAACATGTTGATGGAGGTGGCAGTGACAACTTCCTCTGGAAGCTTGTTATTGATTCTGTCAGAATTTATCCAATCTTGTTTTAAGCGTATTCGTAGTGTTAGCAGATACAACCCATTTAGCCAAGTTGTTCCACGTATTAACGACCCTATCAGATAATATTATGTAAGTTGTATTTTACATAACATTTCTGAAGTCTAAAACCATCTCCTCGTTTCGCAATCCAAACTCTAAAGCCGGGTGCGGTGAGGCGCCACTGGCATGGATGGCACACCTACAACTACCTGTTATTACTGGCCCGCCTAATGGGCCAGTACTGTTTTGCTCGCTGGCGTCTGTCGTCGTCGTCTGTCGTCGTCTGTAACGCTGTGGGCAGGCGGGGGGCGGCCGCCGGGCGCGTGGGCGGTCGGGCGGCCGACATTGCATGGCGGGCCAGTATGGCTACGTCCCTTGTTTTTAATGAGTGACAATCTTATATAACACAGTTCCTTCCGAGTCGATTATTAGTGACACTGCATGGTACCTCCAACCTGAGAGTGACGGCGGCGGCTGCTGCTGACTTGTGCCTCCGTTTCTTGTCCATTGCTATTGATACTGGCATATAGTTATATGACTGAAGTGTCTCAGTTTATCGCACATATAACACCTCACTGGACGAGCAGGTGCTCTTTCACCTCGATTATACGTAAGCTTAAGCTTCGCGGGGTTTTCTGATTTGTCGGTCAGTCACTCATATATTACTTTTTGGCACCGTCAAGAATATTCAGCTGGTCCGTAGTTGACAGGAGATAAAGCCAATTAGCCAGTTGATTCAGCAGAAGTTAAATACAAGTGGTCAATTAATTTTGATGAAAAGCCGCATCGCCATCTTGTCACCCCACGCGGCAGCGAATGGATTCGTCTAACCTTGACCCTATCTAATATAGGCCTATGTGCTTCCTTTGGCACGCATGAGTCAGCCTCCTAAACGGCATCTCGGGTCAGCCGTTTTTGCATGGCTCAGGAGTCACGAACGTAACCAGCAGACAGACATACAAACAGAACAACATTCAGACCGACCGACCGACTACGCTATACTCCGTCTATAGCCGCGAGGCAGCCTAAAAAGTAAACAGCCTAAATTGACTTCAAGTGGCATACGCGACCAAAAATAATGTTTTCGTTTTTAGCGGACGTGAACTTACGTTTACGTTCGCTATATGCTATCGGCCGTCCGTCTGTCGTCTGGCTGTCTGTCTGTCGTCTGTGACGTTGGTGCACCCTACTCAGGCGGTTGAACTTTTTGGCAATTTTTTTCACCGTACGATAGCCCAGAGACTCTACTTTTCTGGTGCCAAAAATCGTTGGTGGGGGACGCCCCTTTCCCCCTGAAATTTGCGTTCAAAGTGACCCACCCCCTTTCAAACT
>Ga0209780_1003918_pt1 | contig 11298 bp, 7 predicted proteins | sample WorMetexBAHAMAS2_FD_187384 | JGI IMG/M metagenome (GOLD analysis project Ga0209780, IMG submission 187384) | Marine gutless worms symbiont microbial communities from Max Planck institute for Marine Microbiology, Germany - Inanidrilus exumae... | ecosystem: Host-associated > Annelida > Digestive...
GCGTCCGTTTGTCTGTCTGTCTGTCTGTCTGTCTGTCCCGTCGACTGACCAGTGACAGCATGCGATGTGGCCAACGTACATTTTGGCCGACAATAAATTACCCACGCTGACCGTAGTTATGTGGGCAAGGTTTCCATCGGCGTTTATGTGTCTGTCTGTCTATCTGTCTCTCTGACGGACTGTTTGTTTTTCCACACGATATCTCAAAAATCCATGCAGCTAGGACCGCCAAACTTGACACAGGCGTGGTCCACTGTAAATCGTGTAAACTCATTTATTTTAGGATCAGTATCAGTGGGTCTAAGGTCAAGGTCACGAGGCACAAAAACATTGCTGGCGTGGGTTGTGGCGCTGTAGTGTTTAACTGAGTCATCAACAGCTTGATGTTGCGTATAGCTAAAATAATTCAGTATGCATTGTTTGGTTCCTAAGCTGTGTTGAAAGCGCCATTAAACTCTAGCCAGCCAGCCAGCCTTTTATGGTTATCAGAGTGTCTTGTTTTCAGTGCCAGCATTTCTCTGAGGTCACTCACTGCCTTTCTTCTTCTGTTTGAGCAGTATCCTACACATGGAGCTGCACATCCAGATCACTGATATCTTGATTGTTTTGTTGAAACTTGTGACAAGAGATTTTTGTCGTTTTTTAGTTACGACAGTTTGAAGATGAACTGCATTCCCTGCGACAGGACAATGCAGCATTGAGATGCAGACTGTGTCAGGTTAGAACACATTGTTTTGTACTGCAGTAATTTACCTAAATATGTTAATGCACGTGCATGTGATACAGCACATTTATGTTTTCTGTTAATATTTGCACTCCTGTACTGGAGTAAATTTTCACCACACTGATATATAGCAATCAGACAGTTAATTATTTATGGCAAAAGTCTGTAAAATACATCTTGACATTTATATGTACACAAAGTGTTGAAATTGGTTTACAAATTGCTGTTGGAATTGGAATACCTGTAGTTTTGATGATTCTACTGCCAGCAGTTGCCAGATAGGCTGAGATAGCCATTTAAATGTCTTTCCGTCAATCTGAATATCGGTCATATTTTTGCGACCAGTGAATACATTTGCTGGAACTGCAGTGTGTAAGGTCACAGCGTTACATATACTAATATTATCATCAACCTGTATGCATGATGTTATCCACACACTTGTCACATGAAATGTGTTTGTTGGTGATCGTCCAGCTGCCGTGCCATGAAGTCAGCTGTACGACGTCACGTGACACAGTTGTTGCGGCAACTGAGCCCATACTGATTCAGCAGTGCATGCCACCGAATACAGGTCTCGTATTTAGTCTGCTGCTGATTGTCTAAATTTCAGGCAGAAGTATTTTTAGGCCGCTTCGCATGCACTCTTTGCATAATATACGCGCTTATTGCTACAGACAATGTTGCGTGGTCTGTCTCTCTCTGTGCGTTTCTGTCTATTGGCCATGTTCTTGAGCCCTGCAAAACCGAATGAACCGATTCAGATGTGATTTGAGGGTAGACTTGGGTGGGCCCAAGCACCATGTATTAGATGAGGTCGAGATCTCCACGGGAAGGGCAATTTTGGAGGTTGTCCATCCATTGAAAAAACATTGGGAGTCAGTGCTACGGTGCCTTACGCAACAAAAAATCAATATTGGCGACAGCGGGACTGCGGCAACCGCGTGCAATGCTCCACACTGGTTGATGTCACCCGCGAAAAATCCGCCCCCTTGCAATGCGGCCTTTCGTTAAATTTTTTGACCAATGTTTACCTCTCCCACAGTTTTGGCAGAGGTTTGTCTGTCTGTCTGTCTGTCTGTCAGACAGAGTGGCGTGCTTTTGGGGAATGGATAGAGTATGGACCAGAAAAGTTCATTAAATTCCGGAAGAGATGCAGAACATATTATGGATATTTTGTCCTATTATAGGTAGTACAGTAATTGATTCATGTATTCGGAAACATCTGAAACGACTACCGAAACGATTGTCGGTGTGTGACATATAAAATGTTCATCAAATGAACGACTCAGCTTGTAGTACTTATTTGCTATTCAGTGATTTAAAAAGTCATACCTGAGTTAGTTGCCACGTCTGATTTCAGCATGATATTGCAGCTGCTGCGGCAGAGTTAATAGTGTCAAATTATTTCACTACTTGCGTTGTCTACCGTCGCATGGTGCCGCCTGGTGAGTGTTAGTGAGTATGCGAATGGGACAGACGTGGTCGTAATTTTGTTGACGCACAAGTTATCACGCTGGCCGCGTCTATCGGCAAGCGTGGTGTAACGGTCTGGCGTCCGTCCGTTCGTCTATTTGTCTGTCCGTCTGTCCCGTCTTTTTCTGTCCTTAATACAGCGCGCGACGCCTACTCAATGTGACTCGCCAGGGGCAGCATGCGACGCGGCCAGTATACATTTCGGCCTAACAAAATAAGGAGGACCGACAGACTTGTCAGTAACAGCTATACTGTTTTTACACTGCTACAATAATGTCACTGTTTTCATTATGTTGCAGGGAGAAGAACGACGAGGCTGTCCACTGATGGACCACGCGTGTTTTGAGCAAGCGTAGTGTAGCCGTTGCCATCGTCGTGAATCTGTGTGAAATAAGCACATGTTGTTTACGACATTGGAATACCATTTTCGCTTTTTACTGGCAGGATGCCCGTAGGGCATACGCCGGTATTTAATTTACATTACTCAGAGGTGTCGATTTTGAGGTTTTCGCCCCGCAGACGACACGTTGCACCAAGGGGATTGAATTGTGTCGTGAACAGTTGACTCCTCCACGCCAAGTTTTACTGCAGAGGTGAGGTGTGAAAATTTCACAAAATTTTGGAATAAAAACCCCGCAGGGGTATATCCCTTGTGCGATTTTACGACATTTTTAGTGTTTGTGGGCAGGTCCATGTAAGGTTGATAATTAAAATTTGGGGGAATTCGTTCAGGGGGTTCCAGGGTAGGGATTAAACCTTAGGGGTGCATTTGCCTTCAAATTTTCGGCGCCCGTATAGCAGTGAATACGTTTTAGAGGTGCAATAATGGGCTGAGACTTTGTCTCCGCCGGTAAGCGAAAACGTTGGGTGCTTATTTTTGTTTGCATTTCACGCTTTTAAGCCGCAGAATGTCTTAACACCACCTCACCATTTAGTAGCTGGGAGTTCGGAAACAATCTTCTGATATCGTTGCATGGGAAGATTTGTGGTTGTGCACCCGCGTTTGACTTTGTCTATGCACCGCTAGGTGGTGCCACCATAAATGTTGAATTTGAAAATCAAAATATGGCCATATTTGGAGGTTTTCGCCCCTCAAGCGCGACACAAAGGATCCAATTAAATTTGGCACTTAAGCGTACACTGTGGGTCTGCTCTCACATGCCGAATTTGGTTCTGATCGGTCAAGGAAAGTGGGTACAGGAATCCTCCAATAATTACAAAATTAGTCAAATTTGCGTTTTTTGCCCCCCAGGTGCGACAATATATGTCGATCAGGGTGAAATTCAGTATGGTACAAGTACAAAATTGTGTGGATTTACTCTTTCATGCCAAATTTAGCTCTGATCGGGGCAGAGGGGTGGGTGCAGAAGCCCCAAACTTGAAATGTTTTTAAATCGCGGTTTTTGGTCAGTTTTTGCGCGTTTTTTGCCCGGCATGGGCGACAATATATACTAATCAAGCTGTACTTTGGCTTGGAAGAGTATACCTCGGGTTCAGTCTCGCTGCTTACAGTTTTTGATTGGTTTAAAGTCTGCTTTGAAACATTTGTATTTTGCGTTGTACATATTACAAGGCGATTATTAGTCAGACGGCATCTCCATCGGTTCACGATCGTGACCAACAGACAGACAGACACACCGACCGAGAGACAGATCGACCACGCTACTCTGTGTGTAGTAATAGACAGCTATTGCCAGCTGTCTTTGCGGCGTAATACTAATAATATTAAAAAATAATAATTAATAACTGCAGTAATTGCTTATTTGATGTTCTATTATGTAATTAACCTGATAGCATTATGGTTTTCATACGTGTTTTTGAATGTTTAGGCCTCCATCATTCTCATATAATATTACTACGGCGCTTGGCCCGCTAATTCCGAATTTCTCGACGGAGCTCGCCACTCATTTGCAGCGGCGTATGAACGGCACGCGGAGCGCGAGCCGGTGGTCTCGAGCGGCGCTCTCTAGCCCCCATGAGCCCATGACCATTCGGAGGGTATAAGGATAGCACATGCCAAATTTCGTGCAGATTCGCTCAAACAGACACACAGAGATTCGATTGTATACATATAAGATACATTGATATGATTGTTCTGAACCATTTACACATTATATGCTGACACTGTTCTTGAATTGTTATTGTTGCCTTTTCATTCCTTCGACGCCTGATGTAGTCAAATTTAACTTTAGCGCAATTGATCAGTGATTAATAGCCCTGATTAATAGCTGTAATTCAGTTTTCCCTCAGTACGGCAGTTTCAAAGTTAAAATTACGTTAATTATAAACAAATTTCAATAAACGTACTTATTGCAATACTTCGCACCCCCTACGAAGGGCGAATTAGGCCTAACAACTTTTGACTGAAAATTTAGACTACAAGTCATTTCCATCGGGCAGACATGAGTGAAATACCACAATTGAATTTTAGAAGGAAGTATAGTGATTTCTCGAAGTATAAGCACCTGCGCTTATCAGGTCTTCATTTTTCTTGCAGTGTCTTATTAAACTGACTCCAAATTCATTATCGATAGATAAGCAGAACGAGACCGTGGTTTCTAAAGTACCACGCAGTCCATAAATTTTTCCTACATTATCATCTTCGTGTTCATCATTAACACGATACGGTATATTTCCGTGCGCTCAATAGCTGACGAGATGGCTAGCTCAATATAGCGCACGGCACAGAAACGAGAAAATGTTAAGAAAAACTAAAAACAAAAACCGAGTATCTCAGAAGAAACGGTCCGGGCAATAGTTTATGAAGGCAGTCCACAATCATTCCAATCGAGAACAATTAATTCACGTTGAATGCAGTTAGTATTTCATATGGATTCAAACAGCAAAAGTGACCTTCAAGGTCATTCAAAGGCATTGCCAATGGTGCTATTCGATAAGCCACATACGATTTCCTGTTAGTCTTCAATTGTAACTATGTCTCTATCTTGCATTGTTTCCGAAAATTCCGAGATATTATCACATTTCCCGAAATTTAGAGATCACGTGACTCTGAACGTCATCACTTTGGGGAGTAATATATCACACACGCACTCGTACTCCTCTGTGTCAATCAGTACACGAAATTTGAAGTGCTTAGCTTCACCAGTTACAAAGATATGATTGGACAAAATTTAAAAAAAAAACGTTCCACGTGACTCTAACCACGCTCCCTTTAGGCTAGGATTTGAAACAGTCTACCTGCATGCAAAATGTAACGATTGTAGTTTCAGCTGTTCCAGATATATATCATTGGGGCGGCAGAATTTAAATAAGGTAACGTGACCCTGACCATGCCCCTTTTAAGGGTGATTTGACATCCTTATGCTGGGACTTGACATAGTCTACATGCATGCAAAATTTGACCACTCTTGCTCCAGCCGTTCCTGGGATATGGTTGGTGCCCACCAAAATTTAAATGGTTCACGTGACCAGGTGACCTGACCACGTCCCTTTCAGGGATAGTTTGCCATCCATGGGCTAGCACTAGCTACGATCAACCCATCTACCAAATTCGAAGTCTCTATCTCTACTCACTACGACGATATACGAAAGGCTATGCATAGGCCTATTGGCGAGAATGAAGTGTTTTTTGGGTAGTTAGGGGTCATTCGATCGAGGTCATTGGAAATAGTAAGTAAGTAAGTAAGTAAGTAAGTGGCCTTTTATTAGAAAGCATGACAATCGCACGCATAACATATGAATGAAAAGCATGTGAGCAGTAAACACATTTAAATACATAAGCACATAAAAGCGAAAGTATTAAAACATGAATAAAACAAATACAGTATAAGACAAGATAAATCGCAGACTAGGTTAAATGTATGAAAACAAACATCGGTTTTAAAATGTTTTTGAAGAGGTTGGTCTCGATGTGTGGTAAAATGTAGTTGTCTGCGGTTCCTGAGTGACTTTCTTGTTTTACTGTTTCTATGGTTGGGTAGGAGAGGATGTAGACAATGTTGAGTATTAGACAATATGTGATCCTACGTTTAGCTGTTTGGTGCAGTGCCGGCTTATGACGGACAGACAGACAGACACACGACGATAGCATATACCGCGCTAGCATAGCGTCGCGCGGTAAAAACTGCGTCCTTTTGTTTTCAATTCGTCAGTTTCACTTCCCGAAGTTAATTTACAGGTTCAGATGTTGGCAGCCTGTCTAAATCACGTCGAGCTAGACAAATATTTCGGCCATTCAGCGATCGATACGCGACTGATTGACGTTTGCAGTGGGCGGAGCGACCACAGATGCGATGAGACGAAGGCGACTCCAAGTGAAGTTTAGTTTAATGAGAACGCGCACGCCTGCTTGAGTTGTAGGCCTAGTCCACAGTTAGGTTAGTTTTCTCGTTAAAACTTCTTCAGCTGAGTAAGTATGGTACAAGTTATTTAACGTAGTTGAGTGCCATATGGGCCTGCGTGACTGCAATATAGAACCTTAGAAGATTGAAAACCGCTTGACCATTGGCTTTATGTTAATTTACTGCTTGTTGTTTCAGTCTGCGTGCAATATTGACACTTGAGTGGCAGCTAATTTTTGTAAACATTTGAATAAGCATATCTTTTTCAGGTAGGCCTATCGATATCGCTATTTCAGTGTCAGTGCCCTTACATCCTTTCTCTTTCATATTTATCCACGCCGACGGCAGTAGCGGGGTAGGTTTTAAATTTCGTTTGTCTATGACATTGTGTCTGTTTTTCTGTCTCAAAACCGAGGCAGCTAGGATCATCAAACTTGATACAGAAATGTTCCCAGATAGGGTCAAAAGGTCAAAGGTCACGAGTCACAAAACATTACTAGCGTGGGTCTTTGCATGTGGTCTTTGCACTCTTTTGAGTGCTGGCTTCTTCTAGTTAGGCCTATAAATATGGAGGCCCTCTTCAATGCAAATGTGGGTCCAGGACCCTGCCCTTACATCCTTTTCGTTTTCACTTTCCGCTGTTTAGAGATGTCGTTCTGTGGGTGTAGCTATGTCAAGGGTACTTGATTGGCGATGAACAGCTATGCAGTAAAAATGCCCAGAAGGACCAAGAAATTCTTTTCTACACCTGACCTACCTATTCCTTCACCTGTCACTTCATCCTCTTTCGGTTCACCATTCTGCCAATTCATAACTTCTTTACTCTCATACTCCCGGCTTTAAACTTACCTCTTTCACGTACACATCCTTCCCCCGGTGTGACGAAATACCGTATCGGGCGCATCGGACCCCCTTAGTGATGTATATATAAAAATATAAAATGCACAGCTAAAATGTGGCATAGGACTTGTTAAGTCACAGTAAGTCGCGATCAGCGCGCACAACATCAAAATAGCCATAGAAAGACTACGCGACGTTCGCATGAAGACGTTACAGTCCGATGCGCCGCATTCGACGCATAGGACGCGATAATGTTGCTCGACTTTCGAGTTGGCACCTTCCTGGAAGAAGAAGGACGGCTCGGGTCCCCAGTATGCCTAAAGTCCCGTCCACACCAGCGACATTGTCGCCAAAAACTGCGACAATGTCGCCGAAAGCGGCGACAATGTCGCCGAAACCGGCAACAATCCGGCAACATTGTTGCCAAAAACACAATGTTGCCGGTTTCGGCGACGATGTCGCGGTTTTTGGCGACATTGTCGCTGGTGTGGACGGGGCTTAACGTGTGACGAAACACGGTATCGGGCGCATCGGACCCAAGTGATGTATGTGTAGAACGCATCAGTAAAATGTTTGATGTTTCTTACGACTTGTTAGGTCGCCGGAGGCTGAGATCAGCGCGTAAATCATCGATAAATTGAAACGTCCAACAGAGGCATAGGGCGACTCTTACAGAAATACGTTATTAGCGTCACGCCTTCCTTCTTTCGGACGCAGGCGTGAACGCTCATGTGAGTCATGTCACAGTAAATGTTACGATCGTGCTGGACCAACTAAACACCGTAATATGACCATGTTGCATGTATTCCAATTATATAAATTAAGTAGAGACTATTTGAGATTACTTACTAAATACAGTTGTGGACCAAGCGAAAATATGTTTAATATTAATGGTAATGTTATTGGTCATATTTAAAAATAAATGTTAAAGTTTACATGCATGTTAAGGTGCACATCTGTGTGCCTCATGCCCTGTCTCTCTGTCTGTTATGAGTTTTAAATATTTTTTTATTGTCTGCGTCTTTGTGCGAATAAATTACGTATTCATTAACGTAGTCGCGGGCCGGTGGGGTCTGTATGTCTGTTTTTCCGCACGATATCTCAAAAAACCGATGCAGCTAGAGGTGGATACAGAAAGGGGTTGACTGAAAACGCAGGAGTGGAAAACGAAGGCGGATCAAGGGGGTGGAAAGCACAGGAGTGGAAAACGCGGGAGGGAGCTACACCGGTGGAAATCACAGGAGTGGAAAACGGAAAGCCAAATACGGTGTTAAATCATGTTTATTACAGACTTATTTTTAAAAAATTATAAAAAACATTTATTGTGTTTATTGTTTTTATAAACACACTTAAGATGTCCACTATCACATTAACGTACAATCATCACGGGTTGCGCGGTAGCGCCAGCGCTGAGTTAATGGCGACTGGCCTTGTCAATGGGAAAGGGCAAATTTTGACCCCCATACAGAATAGATACCCCCTAACCGATCTTTCACACAGATGGTGGTGCTGGAAAATAGACGAACGATGGGAAAGAGTGACAGTCATCTTGTCTAGCCAGATAACTATTGGCTTTCCATACTTGCTGCAGTTTGCTGCCACGTTATTCACTCTTGTGATTTCCACCCTTGCACTCTCTTCCAGTGTTTTCCACTTTCTCATCTTCCAGTCCTGCGTTGTCAGCGTCCCATAGGATCACCAAACTTGACACACAGATGTTTCACGATGAGTCCTTGAAATTCATTTATTTTGGGTCAAAAAGTCAAAGGGCAAAGGTCAAGGTCACGAATCACAAAACAGAGCCAGCGTGGGTCTTTGCACTCTTGTGAGTACTGGCTTCCTCTAGTTCCGTTTCTCTTTCCACCAGTTCCATTATTTCCGTTTCCCATCTTTTCATTTCCCTTCTTCCCAGATCCAGACGATAAGATTTTAACGTGCGCAGCTATAATTTTTTTTATATCAGATCACTTCGAGGCCGTACAGCCTATTACAGTGTTTATATACAGTAAGCCTGTTATTTGTAGAGCGTCATAAGATTAAAAACTTTTTTCTTCGTCAGTAGCCTGTGTCGAAGACACAGACAGTGCGCAATACTTCATTCGCAGTTAAAGACGAACATTTTAAAAATAATATCGGCCTGTAATGCAGACCTATTTTGTATATTGTCACAATAAAACATCTGCGATATTTTTGAATAAAAATATGCAATTTTCACATTTCGATGTTTGCCAGGTAGTGCAAAAGCACTAGTTAGATGAGGTGGGTAAATAAATAAGCTTTTAATTGCCAAATTTTAGTAATATTCTGCCGACATTATTTAAATCGGACAATGCGTGCTCAAGTTACATCGTAAAAAGTTGGGATCTTTTATGGGACGGTGTGGTTTCTTGGTGACGTACGGACGGAGCTGCTAGCGTGCTGGTGCCGTACCTGGCAACAGACCGAGCGCGACAATGTCGCCACCTGACCCATTGTCCCGCAACGAAAGCACGATCGATCGACGTGTGGGGTCACGGCGTCATCGCGTCGACCTGCCGAGATGGCGGGAATGTGGACTACGGCGTGGCACATACGTCTGCTGGACGATGGGCGTCATTGTTCCGGGCGACTGACAGATGTGATCTTACGGCGGACACGTCGGTGTGGCCGTGCCGGAGGCGCTTCGTGTACGCACTCCAGCATGTCGTGATCACTTCTCGGCTCATTGTGTCCACCGTCCAAAACCCCCTCCCTCCCCTCGGACCTGCTCGCCCACCCGCATGCGTTGTCCACTGCAGCGCCGCTGGACACGCCGGACAACGTCGATGATTTCAATGCCTCGTCGGCAGCGGGACGCAACACCGGAGCTAGGGTCACGACGTCTTACCGCTGAATCAACGCGGTGCTGGTCAGCTGATCTTCGGCGTCACACTGCAGGCCATCTGACCAGCGACATCTGTTCGTCTTTGTCTGTCGATAGTCGCATGCGATGCCGACCTCACCCCCGTCTGCCCGTCGTCATTTCTCTCTGATTACGCTGTCGTTAAAAATAACCCGCCGCAGATGTTTCGCGCCCGCACACATTCGCCGGTGTAATTAATTCGTGCTGAATAGAACGTACTTTGTTTTGTCGCTACACTAAATTGGGTCTCGAACTCACACAACGGCACATTTTTCGGGGAAAAGGCAGTGAAAGCTATAGTGGCGTCAACGCGCCTGTAAAACAGGGACTATGCGGGTTTTGATAGCTGGGGGTCCAGTATAGGGGGTCTTCGTCCGTTCCCCAGAAGCTCACGATGTTTTGTGCATTAGCATTATTAGGATGGACTTTGATTGATGAATGCATTTACGATTCATATTGATGTGATGTACAGAGGCATTCTATCGAAAAGGCTGAAGGGATCAGCTGGTTTTAGGCACAGAGGTATCCTACACCTACACTGCGTTGTAAAAAGGGACTTCGGATATTTCTGAAAATAGATAGGCGTAAGGCACTAACTTCCCTCAAGAACTTTATCCCAAACTCGGAACATAGCCGTCAAAAAATCTTATCGGATTTCTGAAAATCTTACAAGTCACCCTTGTGTTGGCTATGGGGGAGGGGAGGCGGTCCGGACCCCCGGAACGCCTGGCCAGCTACGCCCCTGGCCTTTAACATTTGGTAGACAAGACATTCCCCGTAAGCAGATGGTCCGAGAAAGTCCGAACGACCGTCACGTTTTGGTATGCACTATTAAGCATAAATACTCATCGCAGGCAAACCACGCGACGCTGTGCCACAGTGAACATGTTGCAAACGAAAGCGGGCGCTCAGTGTCATAAACTGCGACGGTCGAACTAAATTGACAACATTTGCGACCGTCGACCTGCCGTGGCCATATAACAGACAAGAACTCATCAGGAGATGAGATAGCAAACGTCAACTTTTTACGACGATATGGCACGTACGTACTTCAAAATACTAAAAAAGAGAACCTACTT
>Ga0209780_1003919_pt1 | contig 11298 bp, 13 predicted proteins | sample WorMetexBAHAMAS2_FD_187384 | JGI IMG/M metagenome (GOLD analysis project Ga0209780, IMG submission 187384) | Marine gutless worms symbiont microbial communities from Max Planck institute for Marine Microbiology, Germany - Inanidrilus exumae... | ecosystem: Host-associated > Annelida > Digestive...
GTTAGAGACAGTTTAAAGGTGGGACGTTTGTTTGAGACACAGTGTAGAGTCCCTGGGCTATCGTTCGTATGGTGTTGTCGTGATCTTACGTTTAGCCGTTTTGGTACAATACCGGCGTATGACGGACAGACGGACGGACAGACAGACGGACACACGACGACAGCATATACCGCGCTGGCACAGCGTCGCGCGGTAAAAATTCGGTCACAATCGCGGTTTGTTGGCGATGTGAGGCCCCGAGAAACGAAATTCTACGCAGTTTCGGAATATATACGCCACGCAGTTTCATATCTTTTGAGTAACGTTTACGAAATTTTCAGAATTTGTGGGCATCTTCGTGTTGGGTAGTCTATTAAAATTTGGATAGATTCGCTCGAGGCGTTCCGGAGTTACGTGGCTTTAAAATTAGGGTGTGCTTTTTCTCCCAAATTTTCAGCGCCCCCTATAGCGGCGAAACTATACGCAGGGTGCAAACAGGCTTTATATATGCAAGAAAGGTGCGAACTACTCTATCGTTGTGCCGAATTATGTGCGGCTGGGACTTCGCGTTCTGCCGGATGGCGAAAAAGATCGACTTTTCTGTTTTGTTTGTTACCGGCAGCATGCGCTATTTTGAGGGTTTTCGCCCCGCAGGCATAACACGTTGCACCCTTGTAGTGAAATTTTTATGGCGTCACCGCGAAATATTGAAGTTGAAAATAATAAAATTGGGGATTTTCATTTTTCACCAGTATTGAGTGACAGAATATACCGATTCAGATGAAATTGGCAAATTACTGTAGACAATGGGTTTGCCCTAGTGTACCAAATTTGGCCATGATCGGCGAAGGGGTAGGTACAGGTGCCATCAATAATTGCAAAATTGGTCACATTTGTGGTTGTATCTCAAAAACAAGGCAATCGTAGATATCAGACTTCGCCCTCGGTGTGCAATCCCACCCCCTCGCGGCCGATAATAGACTCGTCCAACGCTTGCAATCAAGCGTCTGCCCCTATCTGGACCATTGTAATTCTTAGCGGCTCAATTCTCCTTAACTCTATATACATCTTTAACCTAAGTCCCATTAACGCTAAATTAACTTCGCTTATATTTGTTTCCCCGCAACGTTCACCGTTATCATGGTAACAATAGCTACAGAGAACTGCGTAACTGCGTTTGGGTAATGTTCCCATTAATCGTCACATTTCTCCGTTCCTTTTTTAGCGAACGTGAACTCACGTTCACGTTCGCTATATGCTATCGCCCGTCCGTCTGTCGTCTGTCTGTGACGTTCTTGCACCCTACTTAGCCGGTTGAAATTTTCGGCAATTTTTTTTCGCCGTTTGGTACCTTGGCCATCCACTGACATTCGCAGAAAATTTTACGGAGATCGTCCCTGGGGAACCCCTCCGTCGTGGGTCATAGGCAACATGCACAAAAATTTGGTAAAGATCGCGCGTGTGGTTCCGGAGATATCCTCGCGGATAGACCGAGAGACACACAGACGTACTCATTACAGTACTTCGCAATCGCTCCCACGGGCGAAATAACAATACACTTACACCTAACTTGTGCGGCGTTGTTCGGTCAGCCTAATAATCGAAATCCACGAATCCACGAAATCCACAAAATCTACGAAATCCAACTGCCTAAATGTCAAAATCCACCGACGAAATACGAAATCCACTGCCTAGAAATCGAAATCCACAAAGTACACGAAATCAACTCGAAAAATGCGACGTCGGCTAAATATCGAAATCCACGAAATCCACAAACTGTACGAAATCCACATTGGCAGTCCACGAACCAGCAATTGTTTTGTTATTGTTATAATGTGTCTGCCTTTTTCTGTAGCGTTTAATAAACGCGTTGTCTGTCTGTCATTTACGGAAGACCATACATGAAATCGAATTTTTTATTAAGTCGCGAACGCGACTTACTAAATCGCGACCGCAACTTACTAAGTCGCGAATCTGTCTTTAAGCGTGTGTTAGATTTCAAGGTCGAAGATCAAAGTCGGTGGGGGAGGTAGGCCTATGCGCTATACTGAACACCCTTTTAGTTGTTCATTGTTTTATCAAATTCGTAAAAAGGTAGGTAAAAAACTCATGGAAAACCATGGCATAAATTACATCTAATATCTTGGCCTAGGTTAAACGACATAGCTAACGACGGCAAAATACAAAACCTGAAACATTAATCAATATAAACAACTAACTTATCTAACGACAGTCGTCATACTTACGTCCCAAACTCGCCTATAGAAATGCATAAAATCACAAATAAATAAATAAATCTACACTTCGACGTTTACTCATCATACGCCATAAATCAGTCCTGTTCATTTCGACTTTTAAACAGTTGATTTCATATAGGCCTAAGTGTTGTGGATTCTATGTTTAGGCAGGTGGATTTAGTTCATTTCATGGATTTCGTGGATTTCGATTTTTAGGCAGACCCGCGTTGTTTGGCGATCCTACGCTCAGCCATACGTTTCGTAGAATTCCGACTCGTGACAGACAGGGCGGCAGCATCGCGTAGCGCGGTAAGAAGTCAACAGGTTCTATTGTCGATCTGCGCCGAGTCTACTCCGCTTCGTACGGCTATAGCGGTGAGTGCGAACAAATGTCTGGCGGTGATTAGATGGAATGGACGAGTAAATGAAATTGCCGACTGCTGTTCTCTGCTGTTCGTGACACGAAGCAATAAGCCTCGCGGTTCAGGCGTAAGCCTACAGTGTACTGGGTATTCCATAAAAACAACGCAATCGAGGTTTAAGCTTAGTACAAGAAGTTCTGCTACCGAAAAGTGACCGGGAGACGCGCTGTGTCGGTTGCAAAAACGAAGAATAAAACAGCTGTCTTGCTTACGAGACAGTGGAGTTAAAACTTGTTGACAGTGTCTGGTATCGTGTAGGAGATTATATTATTGAAACATTGCCGCGAGTCTTAACGGCACAACTGCTGTCGGCGCTTTTGAAGTACAAGTTCAAAATGTAAACTTATTTACAGGATGGTCCAAAAAGTGGACCCATCTTTTTCACTCTTATGGTGTTAATAATAATAAATATGCAAGAAATATGGTGGTTTTAAATATTAATCAAGTTGTTTTACTGATATAATAAATATTCTATGGTACACTGGCAGAAGCCGAGATGACTCATTATCGTCTGCTACCATGTTAGTTAGCTGACTTAGCTAGTTAGTTAGAGAATTCACATTAACGTGACGTAAAGTCAAACGACTTCGAGATCACGGTACAAAATAACAGTGAGTCACGTACAAAAGTTCGTCGGTGACTGATCGTGTGAACAGTTCCGTCTTCTGCAACTTCCTGAAAAGCGCCAAAAATGTTAAAGAACAGATCACTTCCGGTAAGCCGTTCCAGACTGAGATCGCGGCTGCAGAGAATAATCTGCCACCGATGGTAAAACGACTTGTACGGGAAATGACCAGGATTGTAGTCGCTGATGTGTACCAACGTGGGAAACTCGCTGCAACTGCCGCGATATGTATCCGGGAGCCGATTAGCCGAACCATGAAGATAGCTTAGCGGTAGGTAGGTAAGCGCCACCGACCGAAATGTAATGCTCTTAGCGACTCCCAGCCAATGGAGACGGTGCAGCAATGGAGTGATGTGGTCACGACGACGGGTAGCAAAAACCAGTCGTGCGGCGGCATTCTGGACAGACTGAAGCTTGTCAATCATGCAGTTGTTGTGGCAGACCGGATAGCACAACGCCGCCACAATCGACACGTGACAGCACTAATGCAACTATGAGCGACTGTAGCACTGGCTGAGCGACAGACCGACAAAATAATGCTTCTTATCCGACGTAAAAATAATGACTGTTCGTAAAAAGATGTTAAAGTCCACCCCGAGACCACTATTCAACAGCAATTTTTTCAACATTTCTTAGCACCCCCACTGTTTTTTTCTATTCTCGAGTTTTAAATAAAAATTTCAGCGTTTCAGCTTGGCATCAAGTATAACGCTATGCATAGAATATTTAACCGATAGAATATTTAATAATAGTCTAAATGTCTAAAATATTATGTGCTAGTGTGGTATCGTACTACTGTAATTGTACGTGTTTTACACTCAAATGTGACAAAAACAGCTTTATTGATGAGCACACACGGCACAAGTTGTTGAGAAACAGTAGTGGTTTACTTTTTTTGATCCACCCTGCTGTAAACTGGAGATAAATTGTTTATGTACCTGTGTCATGAGTTCATGATAAATTTTATGGCACTTTGTGTCAAGATTATTATGCCCTGTGTGGTCATTGCAACGGTATATAGCATCGCCATCCGGTGAAAAATGCCGTATTCGGCATACAGTGTGTTCGTGTAAGCGGGCGCAGATTGGTGTCATACCACAGATAATGTCAGCGATGATCTACGAGAGGTCGTAGGGATAGATTACATTAATGTAATGATGAGCTGACTTCATGCACTATTCGAACCCGTTCGTCCGCTGGGAAAGTCGATATCGTTCTCGTGATGAAATTCGACGTAATATGCGAGTGCTGCGACTGTCAAAGTAGTGGCATGGAGCTTTGGCGGTGAATACATATCATCTCACAAATCAAGATATGTACATCAGCAAATTCTATATATCGAAAGTCGCAGACATGACTTTAAAAATCCACGATAGCTAAATGCAGTGTTTATTTCAGGCATCTTCAGGAGATTTTATCCCCCAAAAGAATATCGTCCCCCAAAAAGATCGCGATACAAATTAACTTAGAGATATTTATTATACAGTAAAGTGCAGGTATGGGCGACACAAGTGTCGTTGGTAGCAAGTTGTAAGCTTTCTCGTGACTACTTGGCAGTTCTGTAGGCCTAAATGTTTTACATTTCTACAAAGTTGAATGCTATATTTCAAGTCAGAAGGCTCCTTCTCCGTTACGACGCTGCCCAGAACCTTAGTTGGATGGGCAGGAAATCTTTTTCATACCCCTTCCATATTTCATATCTAAGTCTTTCAAAAATATGCAAAACTCAAAAGCCAATAGAACTGAGACATGCATAGCAAAGCCCAGCTACTTACTTATTTGTAGCTCGTATGGCGCAAACGCGCCTGTAAAAAACTCAGTGGTTACTAGAACAAAGTTCACCAATTGACGTAGTTTGATCATCGGAGGGGTTAACACGTGCATCCTCGTTGCGATCCTCACATCCACTGTGGAATGCCAGCGACCACCGTTAAAAAGAAGAAGATGGAAGAATATCGGGAAAAATAAGCCCTTCTGTATGCCTATGCCGGGCGGGCTAATTAAACACTGGTTAAAATAACAAAGTTGGCGTCAGATTTGAAAGGTTCGTTAGCCTATCGTTTCTTCGGACGTTAAGGTTTAGTTTGATCACTGAACTGTGAAACCTTATCTGATGCTTCAAAGTGATTCGTCCAGCGGCTTACAAGAGCTATACATGTAGACCATCTGCAGTGTTAAAATTGGCGGATGCATCTTGTGGTCAGTGCCAACTCGAAATCGAAATGCTAATCTTGACGAATGCACGACCACGATACCCGGAAATCTGCGCAGAGAGATTCCGGCTGTCATCTTTCACTGTAGATTGCGTTTCTTCTGCCTTCGGGACATCCAGATAGGCCTACTAGTTCCGGTGCATTTGTAACTAGTTTTCTGCGGAAGCCATTATACTGTTTTATTCCGTAGCTATAAGGAACTCGGAAAGCTTATGTATGTCCGCGAAACCTGAAAGAAATTTATGCATTCGTAAGTACGGCGTACGTTTAGGCGTATCTGTAGTTACAGTGTGCGTTGCGTTATTCGGCGATCGAGTTATAACCAGAAGCTATACGGCGTCAGTAATTGGGAGCTGCTGTAAGTCTCCCAGAATGCCGCCACGCGTGTGGTGACGGGAGCCAGAAAGTTCGATCATGTCACTCCAGTTCTATTTTAGCTGCTGGTCCGTCAACAATCAACACATCACGTTTAAGTTATCGATGCTAGTGAGGACATTTCTGCAGCAGGAGCAGACTTCCGTCTGTGATAATGACAGTAACTGCCGAAGCGAGGTCGAATTATTGGTGTTATATTGTATACTTTGATGGTCGCGCGTACACAGCGTCAGTCATGTGTTATGTAAAGCGGGAAACTCGACTGTTGTCAAAATAATTATTTATTTAGCCTATTTTAAAATTATTTTCATTTAAATCATAATTTGGTTTTGTCAATTCAGTTGATGCATAAGTGGTATTGGCCGGAAGAAAGACTTGCGCAGACGTCTGGTATCAACCTATGAAAACTACTTTCTGCATCTGAAGGAAAAAGAGGAAAAAGAGAAAAAAGGTCGTTTGTATGGAATACAACAGATACATGTCTTGATTAAATTCTAATATCATAATCATACTTACTGTTTAAATACTTCCGGCATCTCTCGATTATTGGAGTACTCGATTAGATAGTCGAGAAGTAAAAAGCTCGGTCGGCGCTGTACTGTAGTTTGGGAGCGGCATGGCCGCTTACTCCAGTTCCACAAACCAGGTCGATCCGCTGAGCCGTATCGGCACAGTTCACCCGAGAATAGAACAAAAATCAAAAGTTTCTTAGTCGTCCTTTAAGTTTCCTTTACGTTTCAAGGTCATTATAGGTCACACCGTAATTTTCATATTTCGACATATTTTGATGAGCCCTACAAAAATATGCCAGTATCTTTGTATATATTATGTTGGTAATTTCGACTTTGTTCGAGGATGCAGAAACGAAGAGAAAGATTCAGAATTGTTGAAGATAAAATGCATTATCTTGTTATATTTCTTTCTACCATTTAGGTGAATAAAGGTGAATATATATATATATACAAATGTACCAAAGTTTACGCACGGAACATGCATTTACTGTTTAGGCTTACAGGGGTTCATATTGTGCATTAATGATAGAATTTAAACAGGGCAGAATGTCTAAACCTTTGCGACGTCATCACTCCGCTTGCTGGTCACACGTCACAACTCACACGACATCACGAACCTGTTGCTTTTGACAGTGGAAAAAAAGGAAAAATAGTCGTTTATGTGGAATACAACAGATACATGTCTTGAGAAAATTATACTATCACAATACAACTGCTGACTTTATATCTACTTATTATCACAATTATTATTACATCACTTATCTTACTTATTCCACTATGCTTGATATAAAGTTAATAAAAATGATAAGAAAATTCACACTACATTTGATCCACAAAAAGTACTAAAGCGCTTTTTTGAACGACAACGAACTGCAAAATGAGCTCAAAATAACATATTGTATCCGACAGACTGGAAAATCAAATTGACGGCGAGATTGTAGGTCACATACAGCGCCAACAGGCAATCGTGTGGGCCCGATATTTTTTTCTCGTAAACCCTTCACGCGCTTGTAGCGTAGGCGTATGCCACAGACTTATTAGGCTAATAGGTCTGTGGCGTATGCAGCGCAGATGAGCTTGATGATGGAGATTATCCTGCAAATTGCCCGCGCTGCTGCTGCTGCTGCTGCTCCGTCTACTGCTGGGCTATACTTGGAATGCAGGCGTGAATGTCAATTTGGTTAAGTCTGTTGATTGACGCGATGATTTCTTAAATTTACTTGCGAGTCCGTCTATTTGTGATCCTTTTCCATCTGTATAGATTGTGATGCACAGTTACGCTTCTTTTATGTATCAATATCATAAAATATTACATGTAAAGTGTATCAAAATATGAAATAAACAGTGCATTGCAGTTAGCAACGACTTAGCCTTACCGCTACAAGAAACTCACATGCCATATGGGATCACACAGTGTTACTTGTTACCCGGCAGAGGTAAGAATCCAGCCTTTACCCCCGTAGCAGGTACTCGATTTAGCGACCCCGGGGGGATGCAAGGCTGAGTTGAGCGACCTATGTTACGTGAAAGCGGACCAGCTGGGAATTGAACCCGCGACCTGCCAATCACAAGTTCAACGCCCTACCGCAGCGGCCACCACGCAACACAATTAGTTTTATCTCAGTTTTTGTGTTTATCCACCACTTTGGCAGTCGAGTACAGCAATCCATCGGTTTAGTGTGTATGTGTTTGTATGTATCCGAACAATGACTTTTAAACAAAATGACCATTGATCTAGATTTGGCTTGATGGTTAATCGTGACCCCATCTAGGTCAAGTTCGCAGATTATTAAGGTCATAGGTTGAAGATCAAGGTCAAGGCCACAGGAGAAAAATGTTTACTAAAGTGATCGGTGCGACCTCGAGTAAGGAACCCTCTTCTCTAATTGCCCATGGTTGTATGTTGCCTGCGTTCGACAACGGCGAATGTTTGTGAGACACTGTTCCGGCACCTAGCAACCGCCTGCAGTTGGTCGTGTAAAAACATTCCGTTGTCGCCGGATGCACAACGCAACGGTCCGCGGATCGATGCTAATTTCACCTTAATGCACCTGCATACATTCTATTCCGACGCCGCCCGCCTCCACATCAGTGCTGCGTGCGTGGTGCGGTGAGCGGGCTGCAGCCGTATAGTGGCTCCGGCTTAATGATCAGTTCGGAGACCAGAAGTTACGACGGCGCTAAAAGGTGGAGTTGTCAGTTGTCACGCTATAGCAGCGACACGAAATTCATTGTGGGCCGGTACAAGCCGTCCCGCGTAGGCGACTATCGTAATGATAAGCTTTATTCACCACAAATGGTAGTAAAACAGTAACAATACAAATACACTATTGAAAATACCCAACTAAGAAACGAAAAAAGGAAAAAGAAAGAAACACATTCACACAAAGAATGCGGTGTAGTTGATAGTGACGCAACGCCGTACCTAAGTTCCAGCTGTCAAGACATTCACTACAGCCGCCGTACGTTATAGGTCCTCTCTATAACCTACGTAGAACGAGAAGAGGCCAGCACTCCTGAGAGTTCAAAGACCCATGCCGGCAATGTTTTTGTGACTCGTGACCTTGACCTTTGACCTTTTGACCTCAAAATAAATAGGTTTCCAATACTCATCGTGGAACATTTCTGTGTTAAGTTCGATGATCCTAGCTGCATCGATTTTTGAAACATCGTGCGAAAAAAGCAGACAGACACACATACAGACGGAGGTAAAAACCCTATCCCTTCGACTGCCGTCTGCGTGAGTAATGATTTGCTTCGTGTGTAATTGTAGTTGCACGGTTATTATTATACGCACCATTTTAATGGTCCAGACAGAGCATTGGGTCTACTGTGTGTGTCTGTACATTACATACCGCTAATATCTTATGAACTAAAATACATAGGCAGTCGTAGCAACATGCAGATCGACGGCCGTAGCAGCACGCGTCACTAGCAACCGTGCGACCGTGACGGTTTTCGTTACCATGTTACCTTGACCTTTGACCTTTTGACCTCTGGGTCAATGCATGCCGAGCGACTACTATAGAGTATATGTGTACCAAGTTTGGTGTTGATAGCTCAAGCCGTTTTCCTTAAGCGCGGACAAACAGACAGTCGCGACTGAACGCCCTACCGACGCCGGCGGCTTATGGATGATTACTCTGACCATTATTTAAGTCAATTTCGAAGGTCAACGTCACGGTGACAGGATGAAAATGTTTATTTTCGGCTATGGAGTATGGATACACTTTACGAGGTGACTGAGATATACATTCTGAATCGCCAGAGGGCAGCACCAAACGTGCAATATCGCATACGCAATTTATCGGTTGTTTGTCGAGTTCTTTGTGGCAAAGTGGTCGGTGCTACGTCGAGTGAGTGTTTTCTAGTTAGTTAACGACTTTCAGTTCTTCTACGTAAGCACTTTCATATGCTGATGTGCGGCTGTGCAGCTAAGAAACGACTCGCTTACTATAACATTTCAAGAATGAACGAGAATACAAGTAGCACACAGACATTATTTTCGCGCTTAAATAATGTTTTTATTCTACAACATGCTTATACTTTAAGGGTCCGTGAACACGATCGTCTACACGGATGTCCAAAATGACGCCCGACAGCACGGGTAGTGTGAACAGGGCACGCGTGTTCACGGACCATGTTGGCAAAAAGCATTGCACGACAATGCTTTTTCAACATGGTTCGTCAAACGCGACTGCTCTGTTCACGGGCGCCTGTCGGCATTACCCGTGAACACGGGGTCTTCGGTCTGTGTGTTGGGCACACGGGAGAGCTGTGCGAAAAAGGCTGAACCGATCGAGATGCCGTTCGGGGAGCTGACTCATGTGGGTCCAACGAACCATATAGTGGATGGCGTCCAGATAACTGTGGGAAGGTCACTTTCGACGGAGAACATTGTTACGTGAGTTCATTGTGACAGCCACGGCCGAATGTACCTGCCCGGCACACGTGTCAGACAAATACATTCGCCGCCGCGAGTGGTGTAAAAATGGCGGATGCGGCATCTTACAGGCCACTCGGCTGCACTTTTTCTGTCGGGTTTTATTTTCACCAAACAATTAGTCGTCCATCCGGCAGAGTAGGAGTCCCGGTTTTATACCCATGGAATTCAGTGGGGGAAACACATGGAATTTTTATGCCACGTGGACAAAAGCATATGAAAACTCCATGGGGACTAGATGGGTCTTCGTGTGAAATACTCCAAAATATTTTTAATCCACGTCGGCAAAAACCATATGAAAAAATCCGAGGAGTCTCCGTGGAGTTTCCATATGTTATTTGTTTATGCGATTTGCTGCAGTTCCAACATGCGCAATTGCACGGTGCACCCCGACAAAATCGCAGATGCAACATTGGTCTAAGCACGGTTGAACAATTAGACCGTGTCTAACCGTGCGCATGTTGAAAACGTAGTTTATGCGTTCTGTCGCAGGTCGCCCTCCGTCGGCGGCAGCGGATGTTGGACGTCATGATGGCGTGCTCAGTCACCACGTCCAGCGGCAGCAACTGCAAGTCGTCGCCATCGATCCTCGACGGAGGTCCACTGCCGACCATCTCGCTCGATGCTGCCGCCGATGACAAGCAACAAGATGGCGAGAGCGCTGGTGGCGACGACCGACCCGTTGTCGCCGGGACCGTCGCGGATATATTTGCCGAATCAAAGCGCGTTTCGCGGACCGGGCACGACCGAAAGAAGCACGCATCGTACAGGTAAGCGCTTATTTGACGGCAATATTGAATCTGCGGCGGTGAAAAACTGTCTTGGGACACGGACAAGAGATACTGATAACTGTTTCCATAGATTACCGGCGTAACAGGCCGGTCTGAAAAAAACAAGACGCCAAAGACGTCTGGCCAATAATAATAATAATAATATGGCAGCGAGCCATATCACAAGGCTAGATTGTTGGCAGCTGCAGCACCCCATAGTGG
>Ga0209780_1003920_pt1 | contig 11295 bp, 8 predicted proteins | sample WorMetexBAHAMAS2_FD_187384 | JGI IMG/M metagenome (GOLD analysis project Ga0209780, IMG submission 187384) | Marine gutless worms symbiont microbial communities from Max Planck institute for Marine Microbiology, Germany - Inanidrilus exumae... | ecosystem: Host-associated > Annelida > Digestive...
CCCCCACTGAAGCGATGTACATGAAAATTTGTGTAGTGGGTGATGTTCTCGACGTAATCACGTGTGCCAAGTTTCAAAAAGAAATTTTAAGGGGTTACGATTTTACAGGGGGTCAAATTTTCCATTTTTTCTATTGATTTCGAATGGGCCTTATAACAGTGCAGCGCTACTGCGCTGCCTGCGATGGTCGAAGAAATTTGACACGAGTCTTTCAATAGTTTGCAGCCTGAAAACGTTTGGGGTTAAACAGTTTCTAAATTAAATGATTCACGCACCCCTGCGCCATTAAAGCCATGCATAGTGTGCTGCAGAATGCCAGCATATTAGGCCTTGAAATCACTACGCTGGTCAAGGTCAAGGTACAATCTTGGCCACCTGAGCCATGTTGACATTTTATGTCGATAGTTCTGACTGACTGTAGTGGCCGTGGGACTGTCAACGTGCTGATGGCATGCGTGTTGGCGTCTGGTTACTCCTCGCACCACAGCATGAATACGAATGACACGACAGTCAACAGGCAGTGGCCGACAAAATTCATACCTATCGACCGTAAGATTGACCTGCCATGACTGACCTGCCGTGATTTCACCATAATGACATCATGCAAATGGAAATGTTGATCTCCTAACTGTATATTGCTGAGGTCAAGAGCTTTCCGTCAGTGTATAATGCGACTGTAAGCATTCAGCCATTACTGCACAGCTCTCTATTACAATGGTTCCCTATGGGATGACTCCCTCAAAAGTGCCACTTCCCATGGGGGATCTCGACCTCATACTTTTAACACATGGTTCCCTGGGCCCACCCGAGTCTTCATCGCAAACGTCATCTCGATCAGTTCGGCCGTTTCTGCACAGAATGTCCCTATATTTCACAATGGCCAGTTTCCCCCAACAAATTGTCACTTCCCCTGGGTGATGTGCACCCCCACCTAATACATGGTTCCTTCAACCCATGCAAATCAGCCTCTCAAATGGCATCTCGATTGGTTCAGCCATTTTGGCAGGGATCACGAACATAACCAACATACAGACAGACAGACATACGGAACGACAGACAAACAGACCGACGATGATTTTTCGTGTGTAAGCAACAGGCCGCTATCGCTAGTTATCGCTATAATGTGGCCTAACAATATACATAGAAGGAATGACATCCATCATACTTCAGTTAATTCACAGCAGTTGCAGTAATGGGCAATTACTCACAAGACCAGAATTAATAGAGATGCTCTCCTTGACGCGCCTGCCAGTAGCACCTGATCGCTTCAATCTCTCTGAACCAGCCAGGTCAACAAAATGAAACTTCGCCGTCAGAACTTCAAAATCAGTCAGTGAATCAGCACTGTTATTATCACGTTCTGACGAAGAATTCATCTGCACATACAAACCATGCACGCAGTAAGTGCACACTATACACGTTAGTGTATTTACAATTTATACCATGTATTCCAAAAATGCATCTTCTTTTATGCTATAATTATTAAGCTTGAGGCCTTTTTACTGAAAAAAATATAATTGCTACTTCCACACTGCATCTCAAAAATGTCCCATCTTTGACTTGCTGTAACTTCAACATACCGGTACATCAACCGAGCTTGATAATTTACAGCAGAAATGTTGCTGAGAAAATAAGCAATCTTTCATATTACATGCTGTATGTTGCTTTGCCAACAAATACAAAAAAATGCATTCAAAAAATCATCTGGTCACATCTGCAACATCCTTCATTCACAAAACGATTGACTGCATGTGTCAAACATGAAGGGAGCATGCTTGATGTTCACCAAGTTTGTCGGCATGTCAGTCAATGTGTCAACAAGTGTTCAAAGAATTTTGTCAAAAGGCAATCGCATGTTGTGCCATTATTAAAGACTGAATTATCCCTTCTGTTGCATGCTGTTGTTGACGACGGAATGGTCTCTGTTGCTGTACACACTACAGCAGACTCCCAATGCTTTTCAATGAGCCACACAATCCCCAAAAATTTCCCCATCTCGTGAAGATCTAAACCTCTACCTAATACACGGCTCCTTGGCCCACGTGAGTCAGTGCCCCAAATGGCATCTCGATCAGTTAACAACAGACACACAAACAGACAGAGAGATCACGGTACACGTATGTGTGACATTTGTAGCAATATGCCACATCTATGCTATGCATAAAATGCGGCCTTAAAATGGGAGTTGTTCTTCGTTACACCTGTAGTAACAAGAAGCTCAGCTACCGTAAAGACTGCAAAATGCACTATGTTAGTAAATATGTGCTATGTTTTACAAGTTATGGGAGTTACAAAGGTTGCAATGGTCAAAAATCATGATACACGTCGAAAATCACGGTAATCACGGCGATCGTGAATTTGTGATTTTCTTACAGCCCTAGCTATCCCGTAGCGTTGTCTGTGACGACTGCATGATCCAACATGTAGCCCTTTTGGTACAACTGCGGCTTGTGACAGACAGACAGATGGACGGATACACGATGACAGTGAATATCGTGCCAATATAGCATCACATGGGCAAAAATCATTTGAAGGCTTGCAGTGGAGAATGACCTTGAATGTGACTCAAGGTCATCGGAATTGCCTACAGTGACTAGGCCACATATCACCTGCTATTAGCGGTAAGTATTAGTACCAACGACTCTATATGACAACGTTTCCGAGATATTTTCACATTTACAATGTACTGTGACCTTGAGAAGTCCTTCGTTTTCAATAAGACAGTTAAAATTCCAAGGCAAATACTAAAACAAGCCCAGTTTAACATCCATAATTTGCCCATCATTGTCTTACCAAACTAAATCAAATGTTTCAATCGAATAGAATCATTTTCTTTTCTGGCAAATCGCCCATAATTAGCAGCTATTCAAAACGTAAGTGTGGCATAGCACACAACCTACAGTGTATGTGCAGAGATTATACTGCCCACAGAGTATAAGTAAGAGTAGTTTAACTTTTAATGATCACCTTCATTATTTTGTGTAGCGCAAGCTGCAAATTCACTATTTTTATAGCAAATGATACTCAGAAAGAGCAAACACTGCTATACATAGTAACATGAAAATAAAAAAAACTGTATGGCAAGTTATGATTGCACCACATACTTCATTAAGCGCAATCCGTTGCTGGCGAATGTGAAGAGTGAATATAGCATGTGATCGAGACGACTGTGTGTTCATGTTTGTACTTGCCGTTGTGCGACACAAAGCACCAACCTTCAGACACTGCAATGTCTACACAAACAACGAAACATCATTCGGTAAAATTATTACACTGTGTGTCTCAAAAAGAATGAGATCAAACTCATGGCATTAACTCTGCTAAATCCTAACAGATTTTCACAAGAAGCTCAGCTATCACAGACGCACTATGTCAGTTGAAATCTTGTCAAGTGCTGGACAGCCGTACAAAAAATTGTATTTGAAAAGGCTTGCAGTAGGTAAATGGACTTACACCCAAAAAGCGCAAACGCCATGTTGCTTTGTTGGTGGTGATACATATTTCCAGGAAGCCCTATGATGGAAAGTACTGCGGTGGTTTTTAATTGTTTCTACATCCCGAAAGCACCGATTTAAAGACAAGTTGTCGTGGACGTGTTTCAACAATGTGGTCAAATATGAAAAGTAAAGAGCAACGTGATGGTGTGGACAAAGAGTATCTGGTGCACTGAAACCACCTGCAGCAGAGGTTTGACAATGAAAAAACTTGGAACGGCAGACCCCCAGTTCGTGGCTGCTAAAATGTTCCAGCTAATCACAAACAATTCGACAGCAAGAAACAATCAAACAAGCATCAAAATTAAATAAACTGTCAGATGCTTAGTGCGCCTCCCTGCATGAATTGTAGATGAGACAAACAATAACCAGATTGCAGTTATCTTTAGCAGTGACAGTAAGGACCCGGCACCAGCGCTTCCAACCACTGGCAAACCGCAGCCGATGCCACCAACTGTAGACCTTGGCCCAGCCAGTTGAACGCTGGTACTGGGTCCAAACAGTGGGCTTAAAATAGATATCATAAAAAGCACGTGTTGAAGGTGAACTTATCTATATAAGCTTAGTACAAGTGTCATTTGCCTAGCTGCAGAATTCAAAATACATACCTGACTTAACCAATTCCTGTGCAATCTGACTCTCAACAGCATGATTTTTGTTCTTATTTCTATTCCACGCAAGAAATATCATACAACAACAAATTCTGAAAAATAAACCAGTTTTTAACTATTTTTGGCACATGGTACAGGACTGTTGGCTGGCCACATTATTAAGATTAATAAATGGGGTGTCTCGCGGCACAGAAGCGCAAACATGTCATAAGCATGATTTGCTGGTGCACTGTCTCCAGCAATGTTCCAGATCACTGGCAGCATCAGCAACACTCCTCAGTAATACAGTACTGCCTGTTGATTTTAGTCCCTGGTTCAATGAAAATAAGGCGTGGTTCATATAACCAAGTTTCAGTACCACAACGGAGACCTTACGGAACAGCAGAAAGTGCGATGCCTTTGCAGAAGACAGCTGGTACTGACGTTGTGCTTTCTGGTTGCCACAGATCACTTTGGGAGTTTTAGGACAGCCACAGTAAATAATTTTTCAATAGTAAAAAAACCATTTATGCACTGAGAACTTGTCCAGTTGCAGCTGTGAATGCTCAAGACGAAATGTTGCTAAAAATGACTTTTTGGAATTTCTCAAAGTACAGTAGCTACATTTTACAGGTAAGGTGAACAATCGTAACCAGCTGGTGTGAAATTTTCTCAGGATTCCACGTACCAAAATTTACTGAAATCAGTTTATTTTTCGCTGAGTTGTTAAAAAATAATAGGCCAGCATTTTTGGACACACCGTATTTGGATTGCAAGCAAACAACACAAGTAATCTGTGGTGAATAAAAATCATCAAGCTACATCTCAAGCAAGAAGTAACACTGTTTTCTGCAGAAAATCACAATGTATTGTCGGTAATTAATTTGGTGAAAAATACCTCATCAACAGAATGAACAATCCGAGTCGTTATGCCAACAGTGTATATGCTGCCATGTGCATCTTCATGAATGCGAACATGTGACTTTCGACCCTAACAGTAACACAATACTGGTTCTACGATAAATCCTATATGGTGAATAAAAATGAATGTTACACAGACACATATTTAACAAGAAGCTCAGCTATCACAGAGAAACCATGCAATGCAATGTCACTTGAAGTTGTCAAGTGCTACCACAGCTGTATGAAAAATTGCATTTGAAAAGACATACAGTATTTAAATGACATTGACAGTCACTCAAGATCATCCAATTACTGCTACTCGACAGGCCACATATCACTTCCTATTAGTGGTCAATAATAACAATTCCATCTGGCATTGTTTCGGTTTTAGTGTACGTGACTGCCTGTGACCTTGAGAAGTCCTATTTTTGAAAAGACAAAACTTATCGTAGATAACACATAGGTATGGGACTTAAAAAGGTTTCAGAGAGCAAGATGATCTTGAGTGACCTTCAATGTCATTCAGGCATTGCAAGCCTTTTCAAATGGAATTTTTCGCACGGTCCCTCAGCGACAGCTAAGTTTCTAGTCTTGTATTGACTTTCAAATTCAGTTATTACAAATGATACTTTTTAGTTTAGTCCTTCAAATTCTAGTCCTGTATTTTCCCCCGTTTGATCGTTCTTGGTCCTCCATTTTTGCAGGTGACCTATACAAAACACAGTTTCTAGAGCATATGTAGTATCAACATGTTGTAAGATAAACAACACAAACACGAAGAATTGCAAGCCTCACCTTAAGCGATGGATCTCTTGTTGTGTCCAACAAATCTATTATCTCTTCATTATACAGCTGTAACCATACAATAATAATAAATAACATACAAAACAACTGAGCAGCATACACTAATCCATGTCATCACTCACACACTTGCACGGTAGTGCGAGTGTTGTAAGGATGAAGATCAAAATCCACGGGAATGGGACAATTTGACCTCCACCACCTCAAACCCAGTAACCGATAGTCACCAAATTCACACCGGTGACTACCTTGGGGATACCCACCATAATGCAGATCAGATAAGGGCTTTAGTTTCTGTGCCTGCATAATATCACGCACTGACTCTTTCCTATTTTTTCATTTTTCGTTCTCCTATCATCCAGAGACAAGACACCTGCACCAACTTTGAAAAAAAAATATTCTAATATATTCTACTGCGCTACACTGTTATGATAAAAGATGTGCTTCTGCGCAAGGACGTCATTGTCGAGGTCATAAAACCAAAATTCAAAATTTAGACCTCCCTTTCCCCCTAGCTGCCATTTCTTGGCCCTATTTTGATGGGACTTAAATATTTCACTGGACATTAGCTTCAACACTGGACAGTGCTTACCTGTAAACAGCCCTTAATCGCTATCATTGCCCCATAGAAGTTGTATGGTGAACCAGCAAAGTGGGGCCTGGGATTCCAAATAAAATATGTAACTGTTTTTGACTGAATATTGACAGGTCACATGACTTGCGATGCTATACAATATTTTGACAGGTAACTCGATTTATCTTTATTGTAAAGCCATGTAAGTTCTGCCTCAACACATAGATTACATGAGACAGTGCATGCACAGTGGCTGGAAATGCACTGTCAATGGTATCCACTGAAGTCATCATATTCCACAACTCGAGAACAGAATCTTCAACATGGTAAAAGAACTGACCACGTGACTACTGTACAAAGTTGAAAAATCAAAAATCGAGGTCACAGAATCAAATAATGTATCCACAGCAAAAATACCAAAACTCAGAAATGGATGGTTTTATCAACTTCAAATTTGATAGAAATTATCATCATCGGGGGCAAACATTTGACACACTTTTCTAGGTCAATGGGGCAAACATACTACAAAAGTAGAGGTACGGTGGACTTTGAGCCTATCCAAGAAAAAAATCAACATAAAACGTCCTCAAATTGCCAAAATATCACTGTCGTAAGGAAATCTGAGTCAAGGAAATGAATTCTGGTGTCAGAATTTTCACAGGCAGATCACCAACAGCTGTTTCTGCATATGTGCACTGAAAACGTAGCTAAAACTGCCCCCAAGTGATGTCAAATCACGGAAATTTGAAGCCCATAATATGAAATTGATGTCCTGAGAACTATTGCAGCAACAGAATTTAGGCCTCATTCACATCTTTTTAATGAAAAAATAACAAATTTGTTAATGACAACAAAAACTAAAACAGAAAAATAATAGAAACTGAAACAAAACAAACGAGAAAATAGAAAACAACTGAATAATGAAAACGACAATATCTGACAGGGTACAAGTAAACTGTATGCCTAATAGTTTAGCCTAGAGAAAAAGATTAGCAAATATCAAAATTCCAGCTGCAGTCACACAAGCCAACTTTTACACTTATTACAGGCTGCTGACTGACATAAATGTAACAGCTAGCATATGTGCATTGAATCTGCAGATTTTGATATTTATTGTTTTAAAGTGGTGGCTTTTTCGTTTTCAAAGAAAATTTTGTTTTTATAATTAAGAAAATCTTAAGAACGTATCACAAAGTTTCACAAATCTGAACCAGATGCGCAACAAACATAGTCAGGGCTCAATGTAAAAAGAACCCCCTTGTGACTTTTGCTAATACTTTAGCTATCTCTCAAAATTTTTAAACAAAATATTACATCTGTGTTTTGAGTTATTGAGTAAACATACATCTACAAAGATTCTCCTAGTTTCATCCGGTAGCCATAATATTTAGCAAAGTTACGCCATTCGAACACAACTGGAAATTCTTAAGATTAAGGTGTCTTTAAAAACTTATGGTCTTTGGCGGAAAGAAGAAACAGAAAGGACTTGATACAGGTTTTTAAGGTGTCTCAGGAAAAGTCAATAATAGGGCTTCAGGACTTGTTTATATTGGAAAAAAACAATAAGGGAACAAGAGGCCATTCACTCGAAACTAACCAAAGTGAGGTGCACTCGGGATTGTTGGAAACATTTCTTTTCCAATAGGTGGAACAAGCTGGACCAGCAGATAGCTGGAGCTACCAGCATCAACACCTTTAAAAACGGTTTGGACAAGCTAAGAAAGACTAAGATGGGCTTCTTCATGGACTGATACGCTAAGCCCTAGGCCTCTCTGGTTGGAGTTTCTGCCAGTGAGGCCACACAAGGATCATGCTGTTCGGTATACACCGTCACCCCTGTGAGGAAAATCTGCAAATTTATCCGAATGACCAATCAGGGGCAAATTTGGCATGCAGGAGTAGACTTATCTTAAGAGTAGTTATCTTCCATGCCAACTGTCACCACGATCAGTTCATCATGTCATACTTTAGGGACAAAATAAACCTATTTTACCATATTTTCAACTTCAAGATTCTGTGGTAGTACCACTTAGCAGCACAAAAAAACTGAATAAATATGCACACCTACAAACATTCCCCTATCCAACAGTATCAAAATCATTCTGAGTTCAACGGCTTAATGGCAATCTCACGTTCACAATCTTTACCCTTCAAATGCGGGATAAACAAACAAAAAAATCTTTTTCACCCACCCATCACCCACTCAGCAGTGCACAAAGCTCAAATCCCACAGAAACATCAGGTAAAGTGCTGCTATTTTTCCTAAAGAAAGATAGTTATCGTCAACCATTATCAGCATCAATACAAAGTTTGCTACCAATTAAGTGACATATGCTTTCTCTATTTTAAACCAGAAAATTCTGCAACATTATACCTCAATAAACTGTGCCTTAATGCTGAAATCCGGAGGTGGTTGGCCTGCATTTTGTGCCTCTTTCCGAAGCTCATTAATGCCGTAAAATAAATGCTTAACAGCTCGTGGTATAATGCCTTCTACGTCTCCATCAACAGTGATGTCAAAGCCTGTCCCCATGGTGTAAGTTTTACCAGAGCCAGTCTACAAATGCAATCATATGTACACATCTACTAATACTACCGCTACTGTCAGTTTCGTTTAACTGGCACAACGTTCACAAATAAACAACTAAATGCTGTCAACATCTAATACAACTACAATTAATAGATTAATAACATAACAGCACAGACAGAAGAAATGAACTGCTGCAAACATATTCTTGAATAAACTCATCGGTTGAAATTAAACACAACGCCCCAACATTGGATTTTGGGGGGTTTTGACCCCCTAAATGGGGAGCAATGTAAAAAATGCCCAAAAAGGCACATCCTTGCGCGAGTCTGCATCGTTTGAGCCATCATGCGTGAAAATCCGTCAAGGGGTCGTACCTGTAGGTGAGTTCCTTAAAAAGAGGCATAAATAAAAATAATTTTAGTTATATTTCACCCATGTGCCCAGAAGCCCCCTGTTGACGTATATGAACCTAATTTGGCATAGCCATAGGGGTCGCCAACGTAATCACCTGTGACAAATTTTTTGGTGATCGGTTGAGGGGTGTCGATTCTGTGGGGGGTCAAAAATTGCCATTTCCTATTGACAAAGCCAGTCGCTGATAACACAGGGCTGGCGCTAACGCGCAGCCTGTGATAATAATAATAATGCACAAATTTCTATACCGTCATAAGGCAGTAACTTCAGAGGCGGTGGCAGAGCAGGTCAGGCAATGTTAGTCATTGTTCGCCAGGTGAAATAAATGAGTTTTAAGCCTAGATTTGAAAACTGTTAGTATGAATTATTAGAAATGATAATTTGGTAGGCGGACGTGCCCGGGCTGAGTCGAACCCCGGCCACTGAGTATGTCACACTCTACTGCACATGGCGGCCGAATGCGTTAACCACTCGGCCACAAGGGCAGGTCCTTTAGAATGGACAAAGCTAGTAACTTCAATTTTGGTAACATTGTGAGTTACGTGGCAACATCACGCAAACAAGGATACAGTCACACCTGATAGCAATTTTCCAATTATTTTCGTGTGAAAGTGCAAATTTGTGGACAACTACTTAATTTCAGATATTTACTAAATTTCTATAATACTGTGTCTTTAATTGTTGTTAATCTCGGAATTCAATGTTATCATTGCACCTAATTACAAACAAGCAACTTCTATGTGTCAGCAGCAAAACTGGTTGTGTATGTTGAAGGTAGAAGTTTAGCTAGATAAATTAGTAACATTTTTTGCGACACACACACAAACAAGCGTTATATCAGATAAAAATGGACAAAAAGTTTATACAAACCTGACCATATGCAAATATGGTTGCATTGTAGCCATCAAACGTTCTATACACACATCAGATGCTCAAGTCTATGCGCACACTAATATGAAACACACCAACAATGACAGTGGGTCTGACACCGAAGTTTAGCGTCACTTTATATTTTGCATTAATTACATTTACAAGAGCTCAGCAAGTGCTGGGATTGGCAACCGTGGCAAAGCAAAGTTGACAATTTTGTTGATTCATGGCTGTGAAAATAATTATTTGCCGAAAATGAGCCGAAGCTAAGCTGCAGCATTATTGTTAGGCCACGGAAAAGCAGCATACAACCAGATCTTTTGGTTCACTAAAAGTTTACAAACCAATAGTCTGACACGGCATATGTTACACTATTTGTTTACGAAACGTAGAGACAATCTGTTTCAGCAACTCACATAAAAGTAATTGAAGCAAACATAACAATATAACACTGACAGGCTATTTTCACAGTTTTCTAAACCTGGATAATGCACTTGCTTTTCACAGTCAAGACTAATCTCATTCGACGTACTGAAGATGATAATTTATAATTTTACACAAATTGGACTTGGTCAATCATGGACCTGTAAACATGATCACCCAACCATCAACGTTTCTGAAATGCATGCTAACTGGAGAGTAACAAACAAATCCACACTGTTATTGGCAGCTGAAAAATCACTCCAAACCTTGTGCGTAAACGTAACGTAACTAATGCATAACTTCTGCAGAACAAATTATAGTTTCAAGATGTCCGATTTTACATGCAGCACTTTGCAGTCAGGAAATTAAACCATAAATAATAACTATTTTGTAAAGGTTGCCAAAAATGATGTTTCCACTCGAAAGAAAATTTTACTACATTGTTATGTGGTTTGCAGAAATTATTGTAAAACGTTTAGGGACCAATTTATGAGGGGGACAGTTTATGAGAACTGAAAAAATTGTCACATTGCACATGACACACTGTCTGCAAAAAATTAGAGTTCGACCGATGTTAGGGATGTTAATACCCGGGTACGTTGAATCCCGAGACCCGAACCGTCAATCCCGGGTCCCGACCGGGACCCGAAAGGGCCGAAACAGACGCACTTACGGCGAGTAGGCTAAGCTAACGTA
>Ga0209780_1003921_pt1 | contig 11294 bp, 2 predicted proteins | sample WorMetexBAHAMAS2_FD_187384 | JGI IMG/M metagenome (GOLD analysis project Ga0209780, IMG submission 187384) | Marine gutless worms symbiont microbial communities from Max Planck institute for Marine Microbiology, Germany - Inanidrilus exumae... | ecosystem: Host-associated > Annelida > Digestive...
AGCTTCTATTAGAGACACGGCTTGTATTAGAACCACCCGGTTTACCGATAAACATGTATTTAAAACACCAAGATTCTTGGTTTTATATTTATTACTGCAAAGCGAAATACCCGGTAGGGCTACCAGTCTGGCAGTGTATTCGTCCTTAGACCTCCCCTCCCCTCGGTTTCCATTAGAGACCCGGCTTCTATTGGAGGAAATACGGTAATCAGCAGCACCAGAATATGTCACTGGATACAACAAGAACACTGTTAGTCTGCCAATGTACAAAAACTACCAAAAATAGCAAGTGGATACATCTACTTTACTAGGTAGAAAACTATGTGAACGATTCGTGTAAGGCTAGTTTGAAACACGTGCAAGCAAAATAGTATACAAAACATACAGTTGTTACACTGTTAACTTACATCTTCAGTCTGTGTAAACCAGAGCCAGCAAGGCAACAGCCTCAGATGCTATCACAATGTATTCATCAATGTACTCCACATATGACAGCAAAATCAGTGATTACTGGTTAAACTCAACAGTATTCTGCCAGGTCCCGGATAAGCCACATCTACTGTTGGACAGGCAGCTCCGGGGTGGAATCCAGCACCCAATCAGTGAGGTCAGACAGCTCAATCATAGGTCACAGTAGCATTTTAGGCCGCATCGCATGCACTACGTAGATGCGGCCTACTGCTACAGCTGTTGCACGTAGCGTGATCTGTGTGTCTGTTTGTGTGTCTGTGTGCTGGTCAAACGATGTTCTGTGCAATCGACTGAACCAATCAAGAAGCCGTCTGGGGGCCGAAGTGGGCCCAATGTAACATATAGTAGATAGGGGTCGAGATCCCCACGGGAATGGCCTATTTTGGGGGTTGTTCAGCCCAATGAACAGCACTGGGAATCTCCACTGCAGTGTACGTAGCAAAAGGGATAATTCAGTCGTTAATAACAGCATCAAAACGCAACCGATGCAGCCATCTGGTCGTCCGTCCCCCGCGAAAAATCCGCCCCTGCGATGCGGCCATTCGTCAAAATTCTTTTGCCACCTGTTTACAATCATAACCATTTTTGTAGCTCAAAATGCACCGCAATCGATTTTGACTGCACGAGGCTTTACCCAAGACCCACTCAGTGAGCATACAACACTCTCCACACTACTAGCCAGGGACGAATATAGCAGTGTTCAGACCTTGGCCCAAAGGGGTCGCACAAATTTCGGGGCTCCCCACATTCTGAAAAGCAATTTAACTGTTATTATTTTGCAGAACAGCACTGCTCAGCAGCAGGCAGCGAAAGAAAGTAATTAACGGAGAAGACCGTGTCCATACATTTGTATATCGAACTCGGCCCCACATTTGTAAATCCAGTGCTGCCCCAAGCTGGATGGAGGGAGGGGCGGGGTAGGGAAGTGGAAGGGACGGCATAGGACCCGGCAGCTCAGTTAAAGCAATTTAACCACTGAGCAAAATTGTTAACAATGTAAGAACTATTTACATTTTGAACACTGAAACAGTCACGTCAGCACAAACGCACGTGTACATCGGTTTAGTGAACACTTTCAACGTGAACGCAGCTTCGGTGGCTGCTGCCATGATTCCGAGGATGGACCGGCGGAAGAGATTTGGCTGGCCAATCCTGATTCCAACCATGGCAATTTACCTTCTTCAACCACTGACGCCAGTAGTGTACAGTGGCCAACACTGACAGGTGAGCCAATGGCAATGCTCCATTTCGATGACTGACAGGTTGTTTGTATAGTAGGCAACACCCACCACTCAGTATCACTTCGTGCACTAACGCCAGAGGCATAACCTTGGGATGCAATGGTATGACCGTATCCGCAACACTAAGATAACTGAGCGCAACGGGTTGCCGCCACCCACGGAGCTATTTATCAGAAGGCGCAACAGCCATTTTTGGTCACGTAGCCAGGCTTGGGAAGAACGCCCCAGCACATCAAGCTCTTCAGCGCCATATCGACACCTCTCTTGGACGTCTTCATGATCGTTCTTGGAAACGTTCCCCAGGTCGCCCAAGAAGCAATGGCTGGATCAGATTCGCTCTGACAACAACCTTCCACCTGCTGATCTATGGAGATGTGCTATCCGTCCAGGTCATTCTGGGCTGACGCAACGGTCCCAGCCGACTACGCAATAACGATGACAACACCACCCAAGTTCACTTCAGGCATTAGGTCAAGCTCAAGGTCCTAATATGCTAATTAGCTGTCAATTGTCAAAATGGAGCGATGTTGGCCACTGTACACCACTGACATCGCTGTTTGCTGCAATCAATACTGCAATAAATGTGCGTACGACAAATCAAAAACCGGGAGAAAACTATATTGACCCACGAGCCGCCAGCCAAAAACTGTCGACCGGTTACTCAACTGTGGCATGAAGCCAGAGCTGAGTTTAATCATGAGCACAACAAGCCGTAGCTCGACATCTGGATCTGAAGATGTCTACCAAGATCTCACGAAAAAATTCACAGCGTTATTTTCCTACCGACATGAAACGAAATAACTAATCATATGTATGTTTAGAGTTTTTACTTTCTGAAAAGTTCCAACGGTACAAACCCAGACGGGGCCAGATCGTTTTACGACGACACGCAAATGGTGACTTGCTCAATACTGAGATGATCTGGAATGACTCTGGCGAACTGGAGCATGACTGATCTATGTGGTGATGTTGTCTCACCCAAGGTAAATCAATGGACAAGGCCCAAACTAAAGGAGCAAATGCACTTAGCAGTACTCTTGTCAACTTCGGTCGCCTTATTTTCTCTTAACAATTGCCAGAATGGGGAAACAACAGCTGTTGAGTCTTGCCGTGTATAGGTCTGATCCTGGATATAGTCAAGGCTGGTAGAGAAATCATACCAGCACTGGATAAAATGTATTGTATACCTCAGTAAGAGACGATATTTTGTCTAAAAGAGCCACAAGACTACAGTGTTGGCTTCTCAGCCTTCACCATGCAACATACGGAGTCGTTCTTGGACCAGCAAGCCGGGCTGTCGAACTGGTTTCTGAGATGCGCTTGTGCCGGTAAACTGTTCCGGATCATCTTCCGCGTTGGAACTCGCCAGTTGGAATGATTCGGATGTGGTGGAAACAGGCTCTGGCTGGTAGCGTGGAAAGGCGGCGTTGCTTGCGGAAGCTTTCTCGGTCAGCTTGCGGATGGTATCGCGGACATTTGTTTGCCGATAGATCGCCAATTCGTCGACAGACCTCGCCCGACTTCGAGTGCTGTTCCACGGGGAGATCATTTCATGCGAAGCTGAGGGGCTCGACGGAGCAAACTGCTCAGACGGCATCGTCGTTTCATCTTCCAGCTCTCTAGTCGACAAAATCTCTGACTGCACCGAAGACAAGGCCAACTCGTCATTCGCAGAACTCTCGTCAGCTGATTTCTGCTTCATCGGTAAGAAATCGCGGTGGAACCCGGATGAAGTCGAGGAGTTCATCGCCTTAACACGACCGCTGTACTGCCGAGCCAGACGGAACACGTGGTTCGGCTCACATCCGGGCCACAGATCTCCTTCCAAAGAACCAAAACTGTCTCTGCGCTGGGAAGCACCTTCCGAACCTTCATCCTCCGCAAACAGTGCATCCAGCTCCGCATCGGAGTAATACGCCGATGACGAGTCCTCATCCGCGGCCGTTATGACCACTCTAATATGCGTACTTCCAACCGACTTTTCCACAATACTTTCCTGGCCGTCGGAATACGTGGGCGGTTTGCTCACGCTGCTATTGACGGAATCAACTCTTTCCAGGCGTCTGTTCGGTTTTGCTGGCACGACATTACAACTCGGACCCGCATTAGCCAAGGCACGTCTTTCGCATTCCAGTGCACGCAGCTTCACGTAATTCGAAGGCAGATTTCCCAAGGAAGCGCTGGATATTCTTTGGAGATCGGCTGCCACCGCCACTGCGGAATTCGTCCCACTCTCTGCGCCAACAACATCGTCCCCACTTTCCGGGAGAGTCGGATTAAGGATACACTCGTCCGCATTGTACAGCTGAGTTCCATCCAGATTTTCAGTCAAGTTGGATGATGATCCGAGTCCTGGTGCTAGTTCCTCCACACCAGAAGCATCGAAGCTCAAACTCACTGCACACTCTCTGGTCGCGGTTTGTCCTTCTTCCGCGCCGACCATCTCAACGATATTTTCTTCACATGGATCCAATGGTAATTGTTCCTCGGCCTCCTCCTCTAGAATGACACTATTGGCAGGTTTGTAGGTCTCATGTTCAAGGTTCAGCACCTCACCATCTGTATCTGAAACATCGGCACTCTCTACAGGTTCGTCAGTTCCAGAATGAACAACCGCGACTGACTCTTTCTCGTACGTATCAGTACGAGGCACCCATTCGTCTCCATCCTCACTGACAACAACGATGGAAGGCTTTCCGCATCCAGCTGCAGGCTCCGCATCCGGAGCAGTGGCATCCACCGTGTCCACAGTTCCGCTATCTCCAGAACCGACAACTTCAACCGAATCTTCCTCGCAAGTACCACCAATCGGCAACCATTCGTTTCCCTGCTGACCGACACTAATGATGGACGGATTTATGCATTCAACTGCGGGTGATGACTGCAAGAGATCTGCATGGCGATGTTTTTTCGATACAGTATACGTACTGCTCGCCAACTGTCTCAGCTTATCGGTTATTAGCCCCGTCGGGGTTCCATAAAAATCATCATTGGATTCTTCCTGGGTGTAGGAGTCGGAATCCGATTCGCTCGCACCGCTGCTCTCGTCCTCTTCTGAACTACTCTCCGAGTCCCAGTTGTCACTGTCTCGCTCCGCCAGGAACAGAACGTTCTGCAGGTCGTTGCGGTCCCCGGGAGATGGGTCGAGACCGTTCGTTCGCGGACTGTTGACGGTCACACAGACGTTCTCGGCGCCGCGGCTGCGCGTCGGGCGGTCTTCGGCGCACGACGACGAGGAACGCCTGGCGCTGTTCCGACGTCGATCGTCGTTGGAGCCGGCTTCGGAGGACTGCGTCATCAGTGAGACGCTGCCATCTGCCGCTGTTGAGATCTCGCCGACACCCGGCGACTGGCTGCTCTGTAAACACAAACAAAACACGCACATACAGGTGGGCCCAAAAGATTAAACCATCATCCTTTTTACGCTGGCCACATCTAGCAACAGGGTGGAAACTAACCAACCACCACAAAACCTATTTATCAGTTTGATATATTATCTTGTGTAATTGCTGTTTATCAGTTCCTATAACATATTAGTGCCATAAAACCTTTGTTGTATAATCTGGCATCCCTCCATTCTTCTGTCTGTCCCATTAGCATCCTGACTGTGACTCACCAGGGGGCAGCATGTGACACAGCAAGTGTACATTTTGACCAGACAATAAGGAGGACTGACATATTTTTACACTTATGACGTCGTTCGTTCTTTGCGGGCAGAGGTCCAGCCTACTGTGGACCCCAGCGCTGAGACCTTTATATCGGTCCAATGCACCAGCCCATGGAGAGAAGGAAAACTGGTAGGTGTGTGCAGTGTATGTGTGCGTTATGTAGGGTGGAGGAAGGAACAGTAGGCGTGAGCCGCTTGTCAGGTAGTTCTAAGCGCGCCCCCTCTAGGCGTGGCCTACTGTCTGGCTAAGCCCGGACTGGCACTTATTCTTTCAGTGCCAGCCCTGACCGGCACTTATTCAGTGCCTGGCCACCTGACTGACACTTCTTCAGCGCCTAGCCAGGGGACTTAGCCACATCTGTCTGCTTCGGCTCTCGCGTCAGCGCGGCTGACACCTTGACACTGCTAATCAAGGCATGCAGTAACGGTCACAATAATAATCACAGTTTATACAGGATGCCGTCGAACCATCTTACCTGTCCGGGATTAACTCCTTGTTCACCATGTGCATAGAAATTATTGCAAGAATAGGGAATTGGGAACAAGATCTGTCTGGACGAATGAACAAATACAGCAAACAGACAGCCCGAAAACATAATGCCTGGCGAAGGCATAAAAACCATAGCCCATAGCAGTGGTTACTGTAAGATTGAAGCAGCATCACATCAGTGTATTCACTTACCACGCTGACACTGTCGTTTGAAGACGAGTCGGTCCACGCAACTACATCAAAATCACATCACGACACTTCATGTTGCCATATTAACAAGCAGAATGCACACAGAAGAATTTAAATTTAATTTACACTTCTTGAGATGATTAAATATCAACTAGATTACTATCAATTTTTTACTTAACTGTACTTGCGTAGTAAATATGTCACAAAGAGAGCAACGCCGATTCCATCAAGCGTTCAGTGATGGATTGAGAAAGGATGAGTCCAGGCCACCTTGACTTTGTGTTATGTCACGGTTTTATTAACCGTGTGACCTTGACCTTTGACCTTTGAAAATCTGGGTCAATGCATGCTGAGCGACTGCTATACAGTATATGTGTACCAAGTTTGGTGTTGATAGCACAAGCCAGATGATGGCATTCATGGCATCACTAGCATCTTATCATCACGGGCCTTTTCCGTTTCTGCACCATGTACCTGGAACTCTCTGCCTGAACACATTCGCTGTATCGACAAATTATCAACCTTCAAACGCCAACTAACATCTAGCCTATTCCAGTCTGCTTTTTCCGTCTAGTCACCCTGTGCCAGCGCCTCAAATTCGTTTTATACGATTTCTTGCGCTTTATAAATGTATGTATGTATGTATGTATGTTCAAAGCAACAAAATTTAAATTACCCTCATTTCTGCCATTACATTACGTCAATCCACGTTCCCAAAAGAGTAGGTTTTTATAGGCAAAATGCGCTTCATATCACTAATCGACGGTATGAAAGCACTGAATGAAATATCAGTAGAACATCAACGTTTCAATGTCACTCACAAGATGTCACTGCGATAGACCGGCGTCTTGATCGATCCATGTTTGGTGCGTCTTTGTTGCGATGGAGCTTCCTTGCTGCAGCAGCAGTGAGTAGTGAGTCTACGACAGTTTACATGGTTGAGTGATTGATTGAGTTAAGGTTTTACGTCCACGCAACACAAAACAGGTCATTTCGGAGACGTTCTTCCCAGACAATCTCTTGGCTTAGTACTGAAGAACTAACGCTAACACATCGGTAACAAAATATACTGACACAATAAATAAATACAAAAAACTAAAGCCAGGTTTGGTCACCTCTTACGACCTCTGGCCTGGAAATGAAACAAGCCTATTATTAAGGAAGTAAATAAGTAATGCAGTAATAAATGGTTTATGTTGTGCCGGAACCAACAAATGTATCTGGGCACATTGATGCTCCGGAGCCTGTATGAAGCAATGACAGTTCACATTCGACTGAGTTCTGTGAATTACTGCCTCCCATACAATGCTAAGTAAAAATAGAGTCCATCACGAGCAACTTGGACTCATAAAAACGACCCCACAACCTGGCAACCTGGTTTCACATCTTCCTCAATGAACAAGGTAAATGTTTCCACAGTGGTCAAGATGATCTTTTTGCAGCACATCTATACAAGTAGAAAAGTGGGTCATAAAGTGAGCTAAGTGCAGGTATTATAAGGTAGAAGCTGTATCACATACAGCAAACTATGCAGAGATGGTCCATCATCTCCTCCCACCTAAATGTGATCTGTCAGACTGCGGCATTCCACAGTCAACCAAGTTCCCCACATCAGAACTAAACGGTACTGTTCATTTATTAACCACGTTTTACATAACTATCAGTAACTATTGTATGATGTTTGTTATGAGTGTTGGCTATTTTTATGTCTATATTTTATTGATCGCGTATTATCTACCAGTTCTATTTTCTATTTGTATATATGTGATTGCATTTTATTCTGTTGTAATTGTTTGTAATTAATCTCGCCTCATGGCTACAATGTATCAAATTTACTTACTTACTTACTTACTATTCAGGAAAACCACATGTGCTGATAAATCCGCCTACGAGGCAAACCCACATGCATAGGTGAATGCATCTGCACAGGTAAAGCCACCTGCAAAGGTGCATTTTACCTATGCAGGTAAACCAACCTACACAGGTAAATCCACTTATGCAAGTAAACCCAGCCACAGGTAAACCAATCTATGCAGGTAAACCAACCAACACTGGCAAACCCACCTGCTCGTAACTTCCATTTCTCCTCAAAACCGTCTGCACCGAGCACCGCCCGCTTTGCTTTGTCAGGTATTGACTTGTGAAAGTTCTCGATGATCAGAAACTTCACTGCCTGACACCACGTACGCTTCTGCTCCAGATTTCTCGTCTACACACGGGCACACCTGTGTATTCAGCATCAGGTAGACACTCACGGTACTAAAGAAGAAGAAGAAGAAGTTGAAGACAGGACAGCGCCTTTTCGTGAGAACTCATCTCTAAAGCACTCAGAATGGCACGTGTTAGAGGAATCACACAGTTTTATCTGCCACCCACACACTTATCCAGGAACGGAATGAGCCATCCTGCGTCCACGCCCCAGCCACAGTGAATCACTGCACTTTGGCCGGTACTCATTTCCCATCCCACAAAATGATAGAAGGCTGAGTTGGCCTGGGTGGCTGGTTACATATCGAGGTGGTATGCCTGCCTGTAAGACGATCACGCATCCCAGTACCGGCCGGCACACAAGTCACTAAGTCACAAGTCCGACTCATTGACCACTGGACGACTAAGCCACAATGCAGCCTATTTTTGCATATCTGATGCACAAAATGTGGACATCGTTCCCTCACAAGGAAAAAGAGGATCAACAAAAGATGAAGTTGAATGAGTGACTTTCCTTATCAAAGTCAGACCTCTAAGTTACCTTCAGTGCTACGAAACTGTTGGTTTGGTGACAGTTGGTTCATTGGGAGATTGACGTCACTTTTCAGCACAAAAATAGGCTATATCAAGAACAAGGTCTTGGGTGGAGATTTAGTACAGCCAGGTTACGAATGGCCAACAACACAGTAACCTCCCGACCTCATAGCCTTTTTGTTCAGTGACGACCCAAAATGGAAGAGGATGGATAGGGCAGGCTCATTTAAGTTATTATGCTAGTGCCTACAACACGGTGAAAACTAACCAACCACCACATAAGCTATTTATCAGTTCAATGTGATATCTTGTTTAATTGCTGCAAAATCAGTTCCTATAACATATCAGTGTCTAACGACTCTTGTTGTATGATAACGTTTCCGTGTGGATCTGGCTCTTAGGTAAAACAAAAGAAGCATCTGGAGGACCTCCCACCTATGGTACCAGACCTGCCCCCTCCACCCCAGGTTCAGCGACAGTAACGGCATTCAGACTACAACACTACTACGACTTCCGTTTCACAGCCGTTTAAGTAAGTAAGTAAGTTTATTGTTAACAGACTGGCAGCTCCTGGTTAAGCTCCTCCTTCACCTGTCCCAAAAGGAAACCTTTGGGGATTAGTGGAATGGGTGTGAACGGTCCACTTACACCTTAAGTTACCAGCCACACTGCACATCAGGATGAATATAAACAAGAGAATAAATAGAATTTTAACGCTCAATTTTTCTAAATGAATTAAATAACCTGAAAACAAAAAGTACTGGTACTGCTGCTGACCTGCAAAGTGAACTGTAGTCTCTGATTGTCGTAGGGACTAATGACGAAGTGTAGAGGCTCTCGAGGGACCGTCTCAAGCAACGTCAGATTTGACATCTATATGCATCAATTACACAAAGTGACAGAGGCTCTCGAGGGACCGTCTCAAGCAACGTCAGATTTGACATCTATATGCATCAATTACACAAAGTGACAGAGGCTCTCAAGGGACCGTCTCAAGCAACGTCAGATTTGACATCTATATGCATCAATTACACAAAGTGATAGTGGCACTTGAGGAACCATCTCAAGTAACGTCAGATTAGAATATACATGCATTACAAGTGTGAATAATTAATGCATCGGCATATCAACAACTAACCGCAACCCTACTAACCCTAACCTTAAACCCTAATTTTCCCATTTCATACCAACAAATAGCTGTTATCACAAACCCTCGACCATAAGTAAATATACAGCAAATTATGTAAAATTTTAAGGATTTAGTGATGCATGATTTTGTATGCTATTAGTCGCCAATTCATTGTTCAGTCATATCAGTATTTTTGCTCCACCGTGTATATAATTATTTAATGATTGCTTTGTTTTCCTACATAAAAATAACTCGGAATAAAAATCCTGACTACGACGATAAACTCCCTGCTTCAGAAAATGACATACACTACGACCAAATTTAGTTTAGACGGTTTGGCCAGAAAAGGCACCACACATTTTGTCGTCGTCATCATCGCATAGTCAGCAGGGACCGTTGCGTCAGCCCAGAATGACCACGACGGATAGCACATCTCCATAGATCAGCAGGTGGAAGGCTTTTGGAAGGCTGTTGTCAAGTTCTTGGGCGACCTGGGGGACGTTTCCAAGTGTGATCGGGAAGACGTCCAAGAGAGATGTCGATCTGGCACTGAAGAGCTTGATATACTGGGGTGTCCTTCCCAAGCCTGGCTATGTGACCAAACACTATACAAACAGGCTGTTGCACCTTCTGATAATTAGACCAATAAGCGGCAGCAGGGGCTCGTATACCGCAAATCCCCGAATAAACGCCCCAGGCGTTTATTTGTACAATAGATCAGAACCCCCGGCGTTTATTAGAGACCCAGCGTTTATCGGAGACCCGGCGTTTATTAAATCTTGCTGTATAGGCCTGTTGCGTAAAAATTTGTGCAGTTGCTTACTGGTTACAGCAACAAACTGATTTTCTACTATGCCTATCAAACTCGTTCTAGACTCGATCTAGACCCCCGGCGTTTATCGGAGACCTGGCGTTTAATTGAGACCCGGCGTTTATTTGGGATTTACGGTATTCCGAAAAGCATTTTTATCTCGTCCTTGTGAATATTTTTCCTGCATCACAGTCCTTTGCTACACCAAGAGAAAGGCATCACTACACAGCGGAAAGTGAAAGTGAAAGTAAGTGGGGCCAGAACCGCGGCCCAACATTCGTATCAGACACGAAACTCACTTTTCTATCGAATAAGGCAGCACAATAGTAGATCCGGCGCGGCACACTCACCATTAGAACGGCTTTGGTCTGAAGGCTCTGGTCCTTGAGTTTCTTGGTAAAGAGAATCGCTCGTTGGAAGAGCAGCACTCGCCGCTCACGAAGCACGTGGCGCTCACTCCACGACCCCATCAGACGGAAGTCGTCCTGAAAACATGCCAATAATAATAATAATAATAATAATAAACATATTTGTATAGTGCCATAGGGTCGTAA
>Ga0209780_1003922_pt1 | contig 11294 bp, 4 predicted proteins | sample WorMetexBAHAMAS2_FD_187384 | JGI IMG/M metagenome (GOLD analysis project Ga0209780, IMG submission 187384) | Marine gutless worms symbiont microbial communities from Max Planck institute for Marine Microbiology, Germany - Inanidrilus exumae... | ecosystem: Host-associated > Annelida > Digestive...
CTACACAGATTCCAACCAAATTTTGCACAGTGACAAAGACCAACAAATGCTCTTCGTGGGCGGTCCAAATACACGTAAAAGAAATCCAAGATGGCGGACGGCCGCCATCTTGAAAAATCGAAAATCGGCCATATCTCCGCAAACGTTCGACCGATCGGCACAAAATTTGGCACGTTGAAGCATATCGGATCTCAGAACAGGTCCATGTGTTAAAAATTTCAACTTTTAAAATCCTCCTGGGTTGGATGGACGGAAAGTTTGCAGCCAAGAACATATTTCTTTAATCACTAAGATTTTTTAATGATTTTGCTTTCATATTCCAATTCCAGGACAAAGGGTACTGAAATTCTTGGCTCTATTTTATATCATTCTCTTGTACGACCGGCCATTTTTGTATGTGTGTAAAAAATTTTAAATTTCGAAAACTTTTCCACTTTTTCGAAAACTTTTCACTTTAATTCTTTGCTCAGTTTTCAACGACTATGTCGTCTTTTACGGGGATATACTTAGGAAGGCTACTGTATTCCCCTTTTGCAGTGCAATGGCCAGCTGCTGGAACAATGACATGGTTTCTCTAGTGTGGTCAGTAACTGTAGTGATGTATTTGCCAATATTCTTGACCAATTATTACTGAGTGTTTTTTTTCTACATTAGTGTAAGATGTAGTTCAATTTATTCAGGGTGGATTCCGACTCTGAAAATATCGTCTGGTCCAGTTGACGTAAAAGACCTGTTGAATGAGGGCAGTCTTGGTATGTTCGGAGACCGCTACAGCCACCTCATGCACGAATTGCAGGTAAATCTGTGGAGTCTGCAGAGACGCTTTGTTAAGTTTTCTGCATGTTTTTCAGCAGGCTCATTAAATGTAGATGGAGATAAAAGATGATGTGAAAGGAGCTAGCTGCTAAGTATTTGAAAAATTTGCATTTAGCAGTAAGTGGAGAAGTTTATAATAGAAAAGCTCTCGGTGGAGTGCATACCTCTGCCAAGCCATAATTTTATTACCACAAGCGGCAGACAAATCAGCCTAAATTGACATTGCATTGTAACTGGTTTTCCAACTTCCTTATCATTTTCACAGCAGTTGAATACTGGACTGTGTAAAAGTACGATAAACTATCCAGAATGTGTTCCGGATCACTTCTAAATCTTATCAACACGACGGTCCGTAATCTAGTTATCCCAACCGCAACAAACAGCAACCATTTTACACCACTGTACAGGTCAGACTATTAGCCAGCAACCCCGGTTAAGAACTGGAGGATTTTGTTGGCACAAACTTTTACTGCCTGTTCCCCAAATTTCGTGAAAATCTACCCATAATGTATTGAGTTATCCTCGTAACAAAATAACAAACAAACACGGGTCAAACAGTACCCCCACCAACACTGCCGGAGGTAACACAAGTTGTAACTACGCTGCTAGTTCTTGATGCTTTGGTAACGTGGTGGCCCATAGAGAAGTCAGAGAACTGATGCAAAGGAAGTGATGTGCTTCCCACAGGAGTCAGTTTGTCAGTGAAGACGGGAAGAGGTCCAGAGGTTGATGGGTGTCGCAGGGACGTGCAGCCTTAACAATAACGTTTGCATCGGTCACTCCACATGCTAGGGACTTTGTTGACTTTACCTTTCGTCTCATGATCGAGGCGACAACTGACTAAGCTAGGTTCACCCGTCAAACAGCCATTAATCTGGTGTGTGTATGTGTTTGTAAAGATTAGAATTGTTACCAAACTTTGTTGAATCTTGTAAAATGATCTTGTACAGTACTTAAACGTCTTACGCAATTATTTGCAAGCCTGGAAATGCTTCATCCGCCACAAGGCAGACCATTACTTTGATAGTCCAAGTATGATCAATAGGTCTCAGCCCTTTGCTAATACAGAAGGACATGAATGTTGACATGAGTGGGACATAATACTGATAATCTATGTCCTGAGTAGTCTGACTGTATATACACTGCCTTGCCGGAGACGTGAGTTCATCCTGTGTCAAAAACATACTGGGTCACGATACGATACGGTAGATTAAAGTGCGCTCAAAAGCTGACGAGATGGCCAGCTTAATCTAGCGCACGGCCCAGAAACGAAAAATGATGAAAAAATAAAAATCAAAAACCGAGTAGCTCAGAAGAAACGGTGCAGGCAACAATCCGTGGAGGCAGATTGAGTCAGTTGATGGCGGCAGGTCGTTTCTCTCTGGTAGGTCACCCGTTGGCACCAGCTGCTTCTGCAATGTGCTAATTTCTCTGCTCCATCCAACGTCATTCCAGTGTCCATCGCATCCAGATACTGTCTTTCCAGTTTTTCCAAGGTCTTCTGTGCTTCCTGCCTGTGTTGCTAAAGTTCCAGTTACGTATGCACATGCATGCAGAAGAAGTTATTTCTTAATTTACTTACTTACTTCTGTTAAGCTATTTCATTGCAGGCCAGCGACCAGCATGCGTACGACTGGGAGCGATGTTTGGAACAGTGTCGCCACCTTTTGACTGAGGCTGAGGAGATCTTTAGTTCAGTAAGCAGTTCAGCCGTATGTCATGAGATTGAGTCAGTTGATGGCGGCAGGTCATTTCTCTCTGGTAAGTCAACTTCATTGTTATTTGTGTGATACTGTGGTTAGGAACCCTTGGTCAATGCCTTTCGTCAGCTGATTGGGTGACAGGAATGCATCTGGCCTGCAGTTATCAGTGTGTCATCTGTTTTACTGTCTGTAACCTGAACTCAGGTTTGGCCTTTATTTCAGTACAGCTTTGGCATCTGATACCACATTCAGCCACTTGCTGTTGCCACCCTGTGTTTGTGTTTGGTTTCTTTTTTTACTGGCCCACCTTCACATAGTTTAGGGGGGCCAGACTAGTAACGGTCGCGGGCGTCTGTCGTCTGAAATGCTCCACAGCGGGCCTGCAGGCGGCTTCACCCATGCAGGCAGGCAGTGGCGTCATGTCGCCTGCAGTCTAATTATAGCTCCACGGTAACACTGTACGGCGGGCCAGTAGTGTTACGTCCCGTTAGGGCGACACCTTGTATTAATCATGCCACAAAAAGTGAAAAGTGGGGCCTGGCAACGACTGACAAGCATCCATGTGGCAAATAACAATCAATTCAGCACATCGTTAGCAAATGTACACAGACCAAGATAGAACTTATAATGGACTATGGAAAGTTGTGTTGTATGAACTCCATTATTTGCAACAGACAGGTGTTTAAGTGACTGTTGTATATTCATCTTTATTCACCATAAATGGTAGCACAGAAAAAAAGAAAGCGACATGCAGCTTAACTAAATCACAAATATATAACAACAACCGTAATCTTGACACCTGTAGCGTGATCTTGGAGATGTCATTTACTGATGGTCAGTATTAGTGAACTGCTGCTGCCTACTGGTAACTGGAAAAGGCACAGAAACATGACGGAATTTATGCAGTCTGGATAGTGATGAACCAGTAATACAGGTCAAATGTATTTCCACCACACACTGATCTTTTCATCCTTACTTGAAAGATTTCAGTACGAACTGGCTGTTGTGTACCATGGTTTTGAGATGGATTGGTAGGTGGAATTGTGGTGGTGTGAAGTAGTAGCTGCCGTGAATAGACTGGCAATGAATTGTGCAATGTGTAGGTTTGCTGGAAGTTTACCTCATTGCCAGAAGAATCATGGTGGAAATGAAAACAGTTTGTGAGTATGAGTTCTTCTCTCACTCTGCTGTGCCTTGGTTACAACTACTTTTGGTTTTGTGGAATAGCTCCGGGACGGTACGGAGACGGTAAGGTAGCGCCATTGAGAAGAACTCTAGCATCTCATCCCTAATCCGAATGCATTAGTGACTGCCCAAAGGGCGTGCCGGCAATAAAACTTTGAGTGTACAATATCTTTCAGTTCTGAACTTCGGATGCCAGCTAATTCTGGTTGACCTGTTTACTGCCTGCATATTTTTGCTGGTGGAAACTAGCGTATTTGGATTCGGGAAACGATGCCGAGTTCTCCTTGGTGATGTTACCAGCACCATCTCCTTACCATACATATAATGGCCGTAGATGCAAATTGGTTTGTATGTGATAATTTCGTCTGAATGCAGTATTTTCTATAAGACTTTGCAGAGACATGAGCTCCTTGAAGGTCTTCAGTTCCAAAATATGAATAGGAAGAAGGTGAAGACACAACATTTACAGAGGACATGATAGTGTACTGTAAACCCCTTTATGTTCTCATGCCCTTTATTTCGCGAATTTCGCGAGCTTAACGAAACCGCGAAATCAAAGGGCATGAATATCGATACTGTAGCAACTTCAATTGGCATTACTCATGTGTTGGAATTGTGCGGCTTGAATTCGCCAAAATAAAAGGCGCCAAAATAACTTTGCATGCAAAATCGTCAACTTTTAGGGCAGCCAAATTAAAGGGTTTTACAGTAATCAAGTCTGCGTTATTTTTGTGCTGCATGTGCATTGCATTCAGTTTTGTCGTTTGGTTTAGGTGACTGCTGCTACTACTGTTAGTTTTGGTTTTGTTAAAATGGCCTGCTGTTCCAGAGTTACTTCATAAATGAACCATTGAGTTCTACATGACTCTAGTCTTTCAAGCATAACCTCAAACCTGAAAACGTTTTGCTTCAAATCATCTTTCCATGCTTCTTGTTCGCCCAGCGACTGCCTGCAACTGATAAGGCTTTCTTGTGTGATTGTGTGTGTGGTATAAGGTCATGTGTGTAGTGTGTAGGTGTGTGTGTGGTTATTGGGGCAGGTTTTATTCACTTTTGAGATCCAACTTCAGTGTCAAGGCGCTGAAATGAATGTGCCATTTGGTGTATTTGTAGCAATCTCTAATGCTCGCCTGGCACTTTTGGTAAAAGACATCGAGCTGACCTGGACCAACCTGGTTGCAATTTTTGCTGGTATTCCAGGAATGGTAAGTAAAATCGTCATCATCTTGCAAAACTTCTAAATCCTCATGTTTGTGATTAGGCTCTTCTGCAAGTTTGCATGTTGCTGGCACCAAAAAATCTTGTCTTTTGATTCCCAGTCATTACATTCCACACTTTAGCACCAACAACCTGGAATTCTCTCCCTTCCTCCATTTGCTCATCCCAAACCCTGGTTTCATACTGAAAGCGTGTCAGTACGTGTGTGTCAATACTTATCTGCTTTTAACATTGTTTCAGTCTGCTTTTAACAACCGCTAGCAGCTAAACCAACCAATGCCTTTAAATGATTAGTGCACTTTATAAACATTTTGCTTACTGACTTACTTTTACATACCGTTGGTATTGTTGCTGCATCAGTCAACTGCACCTGATGGATTTGCTTCAGGCGGAACCCGTCAAAGTTTTTGGTGGTGTTAGGAAAAGCATCTGACAGGAAGAGCACGTTAAAGCCTCTGCCTTTTACCCTTGACGATTCGGTTCCTGAAGAAGTGGAGGAAGAAACCGAGGGAGAACCGGCTAACCCGGGATCGTCTGGAAAACGGTCGGTGTGAATGAGGTGGTGGTAACGTAGTATCATTGCTGTGCTGTGTCTGCAGGCTGCTAGTCTGACGATGGACTTTGCATCTGCTGCGCTGAACGCTGACGACGTTCAATCCAGAGACCGGACGTGCGGGCTGTGTTTACTTGATGTCGACTATCAGCCGCGTGATGCGTCAAGGTCACTGCCAAAGCTGTCGTATGGTGGCCGACAGTATCATGCTGCGTGCGCCAACTTCTGGATCAACTTTGTGGACCTTACCCTGCCTTCACTGACGATTCCGGAGCTTCTATGATAATGTGTTGCAGCGTAGCCGTGGTTGTTGGATGCTTTTTTGTTTGCATTGATCATTGCCAACGTCTGAATCTTCAGACGGGAGATGAATCTTTCGCTGACCCACCATACTCATACACACACCATCTTTAGCGGTCATTTTTCGAGTGAACCATAGTTCAGTGGGTTAACCCTAAATATGGATGAGTGATTGCTGGCACGGTTCTCTTGCAGACCAGAACTGGTGAAATAACTTACCGGATTTCTTCTGTCTTTCATCCATTTACTGGCTGATGAGGGAACAGGTGTCACTGCCTATTTGTTGCCTATGAGCCGTTTTTTACTTCAGAAAGTAATAAATATATCATTCAGTGCAATTATGCAATAAAACCTTTTTTAAATTTCAAGATTTACTAGTTGTGATCTTACAAGAAAACAGATGAAGCATTGACATAGTATTTGAATGTCGCACTTACAAGTGTGCATCATCTGTATAATGTCAGCTAACCCGCCGGCATTCAAAGTTCTCTGAAAGTGAATTATGAGCACATACAACCATTTAACAGCTATTATCTGACTTCAGTTATTAGCCAATGGTCACTGTAGTCTACTTTGAGAACCATTTGTTGGTTATTGGCACAGTAGTTTATTAAGAGTTTTGCAGTAATGTATATGTCGTTGCTGTGCATTAATGTGGCAAGATGTCTACAAATCCTGGAAACCTTCTAGAATTTAATTGGTCCCAGAAACTTTTAGCTAAGTTAATGGTGTGACAGCAAGGGCATCCAGTCATGAAAGTGGACTCTGGTCCAGTTCTGGGAATCTGACCACCCCAGTTTAACTTGAAAGTGGCCTCAAATAAGCGATGACTGTTGATTGGAGCTTATCGTCACATGTTTAGTTGCAAACAGTTCATACAATGTAAAAATATACTGGAATTTTGTTAAAATATTTCCTGCAAATCTACTGGAAATTTGGGTGGATTTGCAGAAACCCTGACTGTGATAAAGTGGGGATAATTTTGCCACGGTACACTGCGGAGTATAGTCTGTGATCTGCAATGCTGGCTGTTGTCAGTTATTATGTTGGTGGAGCATGCTGTGCGTGCATTGTTGCACTATACAGAGAACTATTTATCATAAAGATACAGTGGGTGTATTTGCTTTTTGCAGTGTGCAATGTTGTTGTTGTTTGTATAATTCTGCGTTGTGTTCCTCCACGTTCACTTGTTCAAATGTGGTTGTCACTGTGTGACGACTGTAATACTGTATATTTGAATATTTTTAGATTATAACTCGACGTTATCTGTCATGGGCGTATCCACGGTTTAAAGTGGGGGGGGGACAAATCATGGTGAACACGAGGAACGAAGCACTGAGGGGTGTGGGAAGGTGGTGTCTGGGTCTGGAGAGGGGGCTGTGCCCCCTCCCCAGCATTTTTTTAATTTTTGAGCTCAAAATGGCAAGTTTTGGTGCGTTCTGGGAGCAAATTTTATTGCAGTTGAACTGCCTGTCTTACATGCATAAGCCGGTAAGCATAAACTTTGCCTGGTAAAACCTGCTATTGCATCACTGTATGTCAAAAAAGTGGGGGTCTTCTGCATGACTGCCCCTCCCCCGGTCTGGGTGGACACGTTCCCCCTGTGGATACGCCACTGGTATCTGTGGATCCAGTCTAATCAAATTGAGTCAAGTGGGGTGTGATAGCAAAAAAAACTGGACAATTGGCCACTCTGTGTCAAAAAAGGTGCCGGATACTTAAGTTAGTGTAGCAACACAACTGAGGTGAGATGGCATTTTTAGTGACGACATTGTTAAATGGCTGAGTCCAATGATGAAAGAATTTTGAAAACCAGTCAATATTAGATGAAGTTACTAGCAAGAGTGTAGTAAAAATCTTTTCCAAGTAAGTGGCCAATTGCCCAGTTTTGTCACCATATGTTATGTACATACTTACATACTTGTAGCATAATGCACGTAAGACACAGGACTTACAAAAGTTACATTTAGTGTGGAACAACTGCTGATGAAAGAGCATGCACTAAAATAGAAGGACTTGACATCAGTTAAGTAGTTAACAATTCATTTCTGTTCTACTTACATTTTGTTGCACATGCTAAAGTTGTGCCGAAGAGACGGGCAAACTCGTCACCCTATTGTTGCGATATGTTGTTCATTTACCGCAAGCATAATACTAGCTCATTAAAGCCCAACATTTTGTACAATACACAGAATTGTACAATAGGTTTTGCTTGATGTTTTGTAGTAATAAAACATATCACACTACCCGACAAACCCCCTTTCCCGTATGCTAGATCCGCCCCTGTGAGGTGCCGCGTCAACAATGTGAGTTGTTCTTCATCGAAGGACTTGGACAATAAGTCTGGACAATATCATTGGAATATCATATGCTACCGTCTCAACAAATGTTAGCTGCTATCAAACAAATAAATTTGTCTTACAGTAGGACAGTACACCAGTGAATTTGGCATGCATCACAGTCCAACTGCAGCAGCACAAAGGTTTATTCATCCTGAGCTATTCTATGGCTGCCAGCAGCCCAAAGCTGAACCACATGATTACAAGATTCAGAGAGTCATATAGCAGCACATATATGAGTACCAAGTAAATAACATTGTAGAAATTGAGCAATGACTGGCTGAAGTCCGGTAAAACAGGCACATAAAAAGGCACTTGAGTGAAAAGAATTAATTTTATGTTTGTGTTTTGCCAAGTAGAGCAGAAGTATTATTCAGGTGAGGTGGGAAAAATAAACCAGCTTTTCATTATATAATTTCTAAGTAATATTTTTATATACATCAAAAATTATTAAAATTGGGGAATGCTTGCAAAAAGTTACAGCTAAAAATGTTGGGGATGTTTTTTGAGACATTCTACAATATGAATCCGCTTGTTCAGTAGTTACCGATGAAAGCTGCATGAGTCTTTATGGTATTTTGTCATATTTTATTTATTGTGATCACCGTTCTATATGTCAGTCTATACATGTTCATTACTGACAGTTTTGACAGAAGTTGGATGCTGCCAGTAGATAACACAGATGTACTTTTTTCGCAAGTGCCCCCGTATGGACTCTGGGACTGTAATATTCCCCGATTCATTTGTTGATTCTGGCGCTATATAAATCATCTGCTCGCTTACTTAACTTCCTTACTTATTTACTTTACTTACTTTCTTCCTTACTTACTTCCTTAAGAGTAGACCCGTTCCATTTCTAGGCTAGAGGTTGTAAGTGGCAACCAAACCTAGCTTAAGTCATGGAACAGTCTTCCTACCAATGTCACTGCATCAACTTCTCTACCGTCTTTCAAGAGACAACTTAAAACATTTTTATTTACCAAATCTTTCCCATCACTTTAAATTGCTTTCTCATATTTTTGTACTGTGTCCTAGAAGCTACTTAGCTTATGCTATGTTAATCAGTACGTTCTACTACTACTACATACTACTACTAAATGGGCGTTGGCGGCTGTCGGCTAGGAATTCGTGATAATTGTGAACGTCTTGCTTGGCGGACGTATGGCTGACAGTCAGACAGAGGTCTGCCAGAATACCCAACGAACTGCAACACTGCAGTTCCACTAGCCGTAACTGGAAACCTCACCTTACCTTTGGGGTGCACAGCTCTGTATGCTGCTTAGTGCTGACTGGCCGTATTAAGTTGGGCCCAGTGTGCATAACTGGAAAATAAATATAACAATATTTATTGCATACGTGCAGTTGAAGTCTAGATATGCAGCATTGTGCCAACTGTCTTATTCTGATAGTCACCTATTTATGTTAACCGTTAATGGGGATGATTTACTGAGATTTCGTCTGTTTATATTGCATACTTCAAGACGGCTTTTTATGTGATTTAAGGTGATTTCTAAAATGTCGGTTAACTTCAGTTGCCATTGTGTTGTGTTGAAATTGTTGTACTCAGAGGTATATTTACTGTGACTGTGGTTACCGATAGTACTTCTGATTTTTTGCCACATGGCGCCTCTGTACTGTGCAGCACATACCGCAATGACAGTGTTTGTTCATCACGTGTGTTAAACTGGCTGAGTGGATCGAGCTTGTTTTGGCACAGAGGCTACCACCATTGGTCTATCCAGCAGTGACATGTTGTGGGATTCAGGTGATTTCCAAAATAAGGTACCATAATTATTTTTGTTTATTTGTTGCACCACCTGAGCCCACAGTGCCTTTAAATGTAGCTCAACCAATGCAAATTTTTGATCCTGAGTACCCTCCTTCGTTTTCAGCACGTTGACTCCATGTGCAACAGTTGGGGCTCTTGCTTTACTGGCCTGGTTTTCCATTTTTGAGTAGTCTTGCAAAAGCAAATGTTTGGCATTTCTGGATCATGTTTTTGAAAGGCTGGATGCCGTGATGTTGTCCATCTGACAGCGACAGAGTATTGAAGAGAAAACTGTAGTGACTGATGTTGTCAATTTCAGGTGTCTGAGAAGGCTTTGGACTATAAAATTTGGCAGACGTTGTTTGGCAGAGAAATTCCATACAAACCAACTTATCTGCCAAATACTAAACTAGCACGGTTAGTATATTGCAAAATAGATTAAAGAATGTAATTTGTTACAAACTAGACTCTAGTTAACTAAGGCAGTCATTCAGTTTTTTTCTGACATGTAATAAAAGAACTAGTTACAGCTACAATGTCTACAGCTAATAAAACATATGTAGATATTAAAATATTGAGTAGAAGGAAAATTGTAGGAGTAATATTTGCTGTCATTTTTAATCTTGTTATAGTTTTGTCTGGCAGTAACCTTTAGTATTGTAATGTAGGGCAAGATTGGATCGAGAAATCTCGAACCGAAAGCGAGACAACAAGCAGTTTAGCAAAAGAGAGGTATGTGGGAATTTGCAGAGTGATACAAATGATAGTCACTGTTTGTTTCTTGAATCCTCTGATCTCTCTTGTTTATAAATAGATTGAATTCTATATCTGCTATACTTTGTCGTCTGCATGTTGCTAACAAGTGGGTAATCATTAATTCAAAGAACAGTAATGTTACAACAAACTTTGCCCCCTGATGCTGCCATCTGGCAAACTCAAAAGAAACATAATGACGTCATCTGATGTGGTGGCAGTGAGGCTGCTGATTGTTGCCGCCACCTGCCAAATGTGACCAGACAATGTTGTCTATGATTCTGTCCCGCTGGCCACATTACGCCAAGAAGTGACGTCATCCAGAAATACGCAAGTACAAAATTTATTGCATTGTCATTAGAGTACGACTGAGCTGTGGCCACAGTCTGCATGTACAGGAAATTTAGTGAAATTTTGACATGTGTGTTTGGAGGTATGTGAACAAACAAACAAACAGGCATACAGACCTACAGATGCGCTGATTGCAATACTATGCACCTGTAGGTTAGCAGTCACTGTGAATTCTGAGAAATGCAGCTGAATTGGTTAAATTATAAAAACAAAAACTGGCTTCAGTTTCTCTTCATTGTAAAAGCCGCCGTTCTAAAACAGCAAATATCAAAATTTTATCCGCAAATTCTAAGCACAGAAGATAGCTT
>Ga0209780_1003923_pt1 | contig 11293 bp, 4 predicted proteins | sample WorMetexBAHAMAS2_FD_187384 | JGI IMG/M metagenome (GOLD analysis project Ga0209780, IMG submission 187384) | Marine gutless worms symbiont microbial communities from Max Planck institute for Marine Microbiology, Germany - Inanidrilus exumae... | ecosystem: Host-associated > Annelida > Digestive...
ACCTGGACGTGACATGATGATGTATTCAGGCCACGTTTACCGTGAACGTTATGGCGTATCGTTTCAGTCGTGAACGGGCGCTAAACGTTGCCGAAAATGTGGGAATCGCTTTTGTTGTACGGAACGTACAGCCCAGGCGGAAAGACTGAATTGATTCTAACGGTAAAATGGAAACTAGACATCCCGTAGAGGGTCAGTTTGGTAGTGAATTTCCGGCGATCTGTAATCATTGCGGAGTCAAGGCGGCCTGAAATCGCCAGACGTGGAAATTTTGTGAGCAATTTTTTGCGACACCGATCGACGTTGCTGTGTTCAAATGTCGTAAAATTTGTCCGACGGGAAATCGGTGAAATCGTGCGTTATTGACATAAAAAACAACATTTCGGCTGCCTCTCAAACTGTCGCTACTGCGCGGATCGCGCCCAAAATCTGCCATGGCCAACTCCGAACAATGTGCTCCAGATTTCATCCAAATCGGTCCTCTTTCGACGGAGTTATAGCCAAACCCGTGAACACCGTTTTTCCCCGTAGTAGAGTATTTCCATTATTCGCCCCGAAGCATGGCTTCGAGGCGAATGATAATTAAAAGCAACAAAGTATAGGAGATTGACTTAGCCACTTATAACTGAGAAATGTGAAGCATCCTAGCTATGATCTGCGTTGTTACGGCACTTTATACTTTTTTTGGCAACTACTCATGCTTCAAAATGTATTCTGTATGTCGCTTATTTTATAGTATTAAAATTCGTTACAGCGTTGTAACCCATTTCGATGCCGTTGACAACAACAGTCCTGTACACAAGGCTCAGCTGTCGCAGAGAGACCGCGCGACGCTCTGTGTCAGTTGAAATCTGTGACAAAATCTATGTTGCTTAACTCGTAGCCGACAAAACCTGTCCATCATTGTCGGCCCGTCGGGTCCGTCATTGTCCGGTTAGTCATTGTCCAGTCCTGCGCTCCCACCGGAATATGCCAAGCTGTTGCTATACAAGCGGCACTAGATGTCGGTTCAGCGGCGAGTGGTCTGACTGATAACACTGACGACTTGTGAGGTTTGCAACCAGCGATAGGCTATATTCATTTATACGGCATCAGAAACTAACAGCAACTAATGAATTCAGTCAACGGTAAGTGAAATAACACTGTGTCCCAAAAATCTGTCCATCTTTTTATTGTTTGAATAACTCTGTCGAAATTTTAATGATTCTTGTTATGTGAAATCCAATAATATATGCAGATGTACATCCGCATTTTACACATTTATAAGCGAGCGTCAGTGCTGAATGTTAACTTGTAGTTCGTGGCTTGTGTTTACGTATACAGTCAAGTAAGCCTACGCATATTTTTGCACATAAATGTAACTATTCAAATATCGATTCGGTATCGGTTCGACACTCAGTATCGGTTTGGTATTCGTCATACACACAACACAATTTTCCAACACCTGAATCTTTTGTTTTATATCACTTCCATAATATTGTCGAAAAATACAGCTCATTATTATAATCACAACAATATCCACTTTTCTAACAGCAGCAATAAGAGTCGTTAACTCAAAAAAACTGCCTTCAATGGAGAATCGAGGTCAGACCGACCGCGTTACTGCGTTACCACACCCATACGCGTTGGACATTGAACTTTGACGACATATGACCTTGACTTTCAATCCCAGACGAGCTACGGTCGTGACCCACACCACATACATGCACACAAAAACTCAAGTGCAAAAGTCTGTCGGTTCAAAAGTTAGCGTGGAAACAAATGGACGAGCAGACGGACGGGCAGACAGACGGACAGACGGATGCTACAGATTGATTTACCTTCCCGGCTAAGGTGGTCGCTAATGAAAACGACATGAATATCGAATCGATCCTAAAATCGAATAGTTACTTTTTGAACGGACCAGGAAAGACGATGGTATTGATGGAAGATTGAATCGATGTAGTTTTGCATCGATCTGTTTTGCGCCTCTGAAGTTACGACCATATGGCGCTATACAAATGTGTATATTATTATTATTATTATTAGTTACTTTATGCACAGGTTGTGGCACAGCATTACTTGAAACAACAACCGCACATCTGCGTTTCAGACAACGGCGCCAGTCACATAAATATCAGTGTCATCATCGTTTATTACGTCAATAAGGGAAAGTTCGCCGGCCAAAGACCGACGTTCTACCGCTGTGCACTGAGATGCAGTTTTCCGACTCACCCATTTCTTCACCTGATGGGTGAAGAAATGGGTGAGCCCGAAAATGCGAATAAATCAAGTTGAAATATCTGTTGACTACATACGATCGACTGCAGTTACGCGATCGTCAAATGTAGCACTTTGAAATTTACGCAAGGTTTATATATTTTTAATTACGCCAATTGGCAGCAAAAAAAATAAAATCACAGACACAAGATACGTACATACTAAACTTAAGCATACAAGCATACATGAGCATAAAACATACACAAACACATAAGACAATGATAAAAGAAAAGGAGTAAACAGAAAATTACAGTCCTGCGAGCCACAGCAGCTCAGTAATACTGTACTAACTTCAGCTCATATCTAGTAAGCTTTTAAACTTCTGCCAAAACATATTTCTTAAAATAAAATTGTTACAAAAAAATTGTTTATGCCCGCTTGTGATCTACTTCGTGCAATTGCTACACTCCTTACTGCGTGATGCACGAAACGTGTTGCGATGAGCCGATTGCTAGAGACTGAGTTGCATGCAGCCGCAGAAAATGGAACTAATTGAGGCGGTGGTGAATTCGTTGCGGTAAATGTTTCATTGGGGAGGCATTTCAATGTGACACGCAACAGCCGATTTCAGTGTTAATCAAAGGAGCGACATTTTAATAGTGATGGCAGGTTTTTTAACGGGGAGATACTTTCTACTGGGGGAGCAACTCCTTAACGGCATTAAAAATCTCCGTGGGTGGATTTTTGCGCGGAGAGAGAATTTAATGTGACATCTGCGTTGTTAAATATCAAGATATATCAACTAGAGGTCTGTACGACACGGCCCAGCTTGCGGGCCGGGCCGGGCTCAAGGCTTCGTCCTGCCCAAACAGTCGATGTGCTAATTTACGCTATTATTAAAGGAACAGGCCTATAATTGCAAATAATAAACAATCCTTTAGATCATTTGTTCTACAATCTACATTACTTCTTATAACTGTACTATAAACGTTGCGCGCAGTGGCATAGCCTCCCTATTCCCCTGCACTTTATCTCCCGTAGCTGACATTTCCTTTGATGCATATTGCATAGGCACCTATTTGTAATGGAATTGCGGGCCGGCCCGGGCCGAGCCCGACCTAATAATTTCGGCCCCTGCAGACCTCTCATGACAACCCAATTACACGTTCCGATACGATACCATAAGTAAATGTTTATCGTTTGCTTACTGCTACATCGCGTATGTACCTCACTCAAACACCAGGCCGGCCGTTCGCGTCGCAGAACTCATCAGCATCCGTGCGTTTTCTCGCCAACGCAATTTCACGCCGACGGCACACCGGCTTATGAAAAGGACGCATCCATCTGTCGCCATTCATCAGAATCTACATGGAGGCATTTTTCTTCTCTCCGTACGCGGATGTACGGCGCCTAATATTTGCCTAAGGTTATAGTACCTCTATTTAGACGAGAAGTTCAGCTGTCGTAACTTTAGACGCTGTGCAGCGCTCCATGTCATCGTTTACTATTCTAGGTTCATTCGCCAATACTCGTCAGCATCAATTTGCATCCAAAATGTAAAATGCCTAGTCTCACTTATTCCAACGATATGATCAGGCCCAAAACGTAAAAATTGATCACGTGGCGCTAACCACGCCTCTTCAGGAATATTTGTCTTTCATGTGACATCTGCTTGCTAGGGTCATCTACCAAACTTGATGCATATCTATCTCCACCGGTTAGGAAGATATGAAAGGCAACATAAAATGAAGAAAATTGGAAGTTTTGGCATAGTTGAAAGTTCATTTAAAATAGCACCATTCGAATCGATAGAACCCATACGAGTTCCTGTTAGCGTTCCATGGTAGTTATGTCCCTATCTTGCATCGTTTCTGAGGTATAGCGAGATATTGGTCGAAAATCGCCGATTTAACTTACCCCGCCGGTATTTGGTGACTCCGTTCGGGGTGACCCAGTCGAATTTCACGAAAGTCTTTCACGTAAGAAAACTAGTGTCCTTGATCTACTGTGCTAAAGGGCTTGTGACAGACAGACAGACGGACACAAGGCAACAGCATATACAACGTGTCTAAAAAACAATACTTGACTTTTGATCATAACTTCGGCAATGTAGACCAATTTACTAAATTGTTTCACCTTCAGATTCCTGATAAAATTGTGTAAGCCCACATTATCAAGATTCTCCACCTCACCTCAGCTATGTTCTACACTACCTTGTGAAACTTGAAAATTGCAATTATCGCCGATTTCAATGGCGTTTTTTGCATGCAAAACCTCAGAATTCACTTATCAAGACATGAGGCTGCCTTAATAGCTCAGATCTAAATCATCGAAGTATAAAATCTGGAAAACAATGCAGCAGTGTTCAGACGAGGATCCGTGATGCTAGCGAACTGGAGTAGTGGAACTGTGGAAGATTGATCAATGTGTAACATGGGCTGCAGCAGACAATCATTGATGAACCTGATACCTATGAGACGATATCCACACCTTGCCTATCGGCATATGTGGATAATAAATTGTATAGCATATATGGACTCTTAGATTGGTTTCCATGCTATGCTTCTCTGTGGTCCAAACCGCGACAAACCAAAACGGCGAAAGTCAATACGGCGACATGCCTAAACGGCGACAAACAGTAAATGATGTAACTGCACGAGCTTTGAGCCAAATACTGTATTGTGGATATTCCACACAATATAGCCATCTAGTTGTGTTGACCTTCCACAAACCCCTGTGAACACCACAAAAAAAATCTGCACATCAATGTGAATCGTAAATGCTTTAAGCTTTTTACCAAAGTCCATCCTAATAACACTTAATTCACAAAACACTATCAGCTTCTAGGAAACGTTGTCTCCCAGTGTCCCAGACCCCCTAACGGGGCTCCGCTCCTGGGGCCCGATTGACAAAAAGTCTTCGGAAAAATTCTAAATTTAGCATACGTTTTTCCTAAATTTATCTTAAGTTTATCCTTAGTTATAAAGTTAAGATTTTCATATATTTTTACATGTAATTTACTAAAGCAATCTTAAGACTTACTAAGTCCTTTCTATATGTATGCAGACAATTCTGTGTATTAATGTTTAGTAGTTATTTTCGAGAAATTGCATTTTCTTATTAAATTGAAGTTTTGCGTAAGTTCATCCTAAGTTTTTTAAAAGTTTCCCAAGTCACACTTTATCCTACGTTTTTTTATAAACTTGTCCTAAGATTTTTGTAAATCGGGCCCCTGGACCTTAAACCCGCTGAACTGCCCCCTTGCAAACTCCTAAATCGCTACCGATCGAAGTGTATCAAAGTACCCACTGCAAAGATTTGGGAAAGGTTTGACTTTAATCTAGGTATTTCAGTTTGCTAGAAGCATACAGCATACAAGAAGCGCCTGTTTGCCGCACTTATTCGAACGTCCATTTCCGTCGCTCGCCATTCGTATTCAATACGGATGAGTTGTCGCTACATATCAAAATCTGTCGCGTCGTATCCTCCCAGTAGCACGGTGAATAATGTAACGCCTATAGTCGATCAATATGAAGCGCTGACCGGGCTGAAGAGAGACCGTTTGTGCCAGTGTGGTCTGGTCACGGTGATTAGTTATTCCCTTGAGACGTCTTGGTCGCGGTCAAAGAATGAGTGGTCTCTGCCGTGGTTGATCTGTGTTGTTATATTGCCTTCATTATTTTGCTTCAACGCCAGATGCTACTGTAGATGCCTATTCGTATGGGTACCCGGTACTCACGTTTATTCCTCCAATACGGTAAAAGTCAACATTCAGTCGTTACAATGGTTTTTGGCAATACTGACATAGCACGGCTCGAAAATCTCTATTTGCAAGCATGATCTTTGATTGTTTATGTACTTAACTGCTGTGGATATTGAAAACACAAAGTGGTGGAAATGTTCGGTAACTTCGACAAAATTTCACCGGAGTACTCATTATAATCACTGAGATACTTGCACTAAGTAATCAGCGGCTGATTAAAGTCAACAAGAAGCTCAGCTATTGCAGAGGGACCGCGTGACGCATTACGTCAGCTGAAATCTTATCAACTGCTGCACAGCTGCACGAAAAATGCACATTTTGAAAAAGGCTTACAGTAGGTGAATAAACACGTCGTAGATACTACATGCCAGATTTCCCGAGGCATGGATGCTAGAAAGGTTTCAAACAGCAAAAGTGACTTCAGTATCAATCAATATACGAAATTGGAAATGTACAGATTCCAAATTTCGGCTTTCTCTCAAACTGTCGCTACTGCGCGGATCGCGCCAAAAATATGCCAGGGTCAGCCCCCAACATTTGGCTCGCATTGTTCTAGATTTCATCCAAATCAGTTCACTTTCGGCGGAGTTATAGCCGAACGCGTGAAGGCCGTTCTTTTGCCCCATAGAGTATTTTTATAATAGTCTCTTGGAGCCTATAATAATAGTAACTAGAATGTTGGCAATTAACATGTCAATTCCCAACCTGAAGATCGCCCGTTTTGTGCAGTTTCAAGCGTGACAATTCGATGTATGAACAACAAACATGAATGTTCACACTTGGCTTACTGCTGCTCAGTCAGGTGTTCATCTATGTTAAATTCTCCTATGCATATCAATTCACATACCAAATTTCAGATTGGATTTTCAAAATTTTAATTTGCTACAGTCAGAACGGTCAAGAGGGTCGAACTGCCTAACCATGCCAAATTTTGTCGAAATCGCTCCAACCGCAGCCGAGATATGGCGATTTTGTGATTTTTCAAGATGGCGGACGCCGCCATGTTGGATTTTTAAAACTTCAAATTTTTAACGGTCGAAAAGGTCAAGAAGGTCCAAGTGCATCAGTGTGCCAAATTTCATCGAAATCGGTGGAACCACGGCCGAGATATGTGACTTTCAATATTATGCTAGTTTGGCTTGAAAATGCCTATTCACGCCCCTTTTTGAGGTTTTTTTGGGGGCACGTTTCCCCCAAATGATGTCACTCATCGTCCTAACCTCCAAAAGGACCATCTTTGGGCCGAACTACGTCATTTGATAGCAATGATAAGACTATCTTGTACAGTTACCGAGATATAAGTGCGCTATTGTGTCAAAAATCGCAAAATTTTCCCACCCCCATATAATCTAGCACGTCGATCTCCGTCACTATTTAACCGACCCCTACCACATTTGGGGAACATATAGGCTAATAATCACTGATGAACACTATTGTTTTTGATTTTCTATTTTCCTTCCACATTACGAGTGACGGTGCATAATATGTTGCGATTAGACGCGAGATTGGGCGAAATTTGGGGTTTTTCGCCCCTCATTTTTGTTAGGGGGCACTTTTATGAAATCGGCATAGCAGCGTTTCTTTTTCGAGTAAAGCCACGTCATGTGGAAAAGTTTCGAAAATTTCGGTTTGCAGACGTCGGAAAAAATGAGTTGGGAAAATTTTTTTTAAAAACATGAGCAAAACATAAGATCGACCGTTCACAGAACGAGCGATCTAATAATAATAATTCATGGCTACGGCAGACCAGACACGTATCACGCCTTGAATAACCTGGTTGTCGATCCGATGGGAAACTGTCCGAACGGCTTTAGCTGGTACCTTGACAGTCTGGAAAGCCACTCGGTTTGGGATGTCACCGATGTACATGTATGTCCGCTGGCTGATACGTACGTTGACCCAGCAGCCAGAGAAGCGGCTCAGCAGCGGAGCTGGTGCTTGGAAATCCGCCAAATATGCCGACAAAGGCAGCGTTCACACCCGATCCGGCAGCGCGCTGCACCGTACGGCATCCGACGCAGAAATCAATCGTGTCTTGATTTCTGTGGCGTGTTGCGTCGGTTTCGCCGCATCATGCCGGACTCACTATGAACGCTGCTTGCGGCGCCACACGTCGCCACAGAACGAAGAGCCAAAATGACACCTGGCACCCATCATGCACATGGTCGAATTGGCAATTTGCATATGACATAAGAAACGTCGTGGAAATGCAGAGTTTGAATTCGGATACTTTGTATTTTGTCCAGCAACATCATCAATATCCAGTCAACATCTGTAATAATCAAAATGTTCAATTTATATCGAAAGCATCAACTAAATTAGTGGGCGTACAACCGGAGGTCTTGAATGATCCGATGGAACTCCCCCGTTCACTGCATCGTTTTAACACATCGTGTAGACCAGAGGTTTTCAAACTTTTTCATTTCGCAAACCCCCAGATCATGTCCTAACTATGGCGGACCCCCAAGACCCTAGAAATCATACAGTCTTTAGTCACGCAAACAGCGGTTAAATCAGTTAATGTGGACTACTACTGTAGACCGAACCATCTTGCGTTTTTTCCGTCAAACAATTTGTGCAAGTCCTTCAGCTTCGCAACACTGAACTACAATGTAGCAAGCAACAACAGCAATCGCGTCGCACGTACGTCATCCTCAGCTGTTTTTACCCGCGCGACTCTACGCCAGCGCGGTATTAGCTGTGGCTCTGTCTGTTTGTCACAAGTCGGAGTTCTATCAAAACTGTTGAACGAATCGAGCTGGTTTTGGCATAGAGGTTATACCCTCGGCTTATCCTATATCGTTGGAAGAGAATTCGGATATCTCCAAAAATAAGGGCACTTTCATCTGGAACTTTGTCCCAAACTCTGGACTTATAAAATTTCGCAAATGCACGTCGACCGCCGCAGGTGTTGTCAACTTAGGTGGACGCTGTATGTGATCAACTGGCGACGGTCGTCGGTGGCTGTGACAAAGAGGCTAGCTTTCTCTTTCAGCGACACCCATTTTTTCATTCAGGGGTTTGATGCAATTTTGCAACATGACAGCTTAAGTTTTGCATTGCTGATACCGAGGTCAAATAACAATAATAATTCAATAATAATTCATCGCTTCAGTTCCGTGCTTTTGCACGACACTCTGATCGTCGACTTATCGGACCTATATCCAACATTTGGTTTTCATTCTTTTTGTTTTTAACGTCTGGGATCTTTACTACCTGGGGTATAAAATAATAATGATAATATAGTAATAATAATGCAGATGATAACAAGTGGCCCAAGAATGTTGACGAAAGGCCTCATAGCATGACGTGCCCTTATTAAGGATTGAATGATCCCTTTAGCTGTGTACACCGCAGAAGAGACTCCAATGCTTTTCAATGAAACAACCACCAAATTGCCCCATTCGTTGGGGAAATCGACCCCATCTAATACATGGTTCCTTGAGCCTACGCAAGTCAGTTCCCCAAACGGTATCTCGATCGGTTCAACCGCACATTAGTGTGATCAACACACAGACAGACAGACCACGCTCCGTGCGATATCTGTAGCAATAGGCCGCATGCTATGCATGTTATGAATGCGATGCGGCCTAATAATAGTAATAATATGTGCATTTCTGTCTCGCTGTGAGGTCATGATATCAGAGGAGATGGCAGCACAGGTCATCATTACTCTCTGGTATATTATGGGCATTGAATACGGTTAGTGGGGTACTTTCGACTAACCAAGTAACGCTCACGCAATCTGCTTATTCTACTGCGATCTGCGAAGTACCGATGCATAGAGATAGCTTCGACTACTACGACGATTATTATTCGCCTCGAATGTATTCAATGCGAATCATGGATTTATTCTATGAGCCAAAAGAACGGTCTTCGCGCGTTCGGCTGTAACTCCGCCGAAAATGAACCGATTTGGATGACATTTAGAATATTGTGAGCCAAATGTTGGGGGCCGGCCCTGGCAGATTTTGGGCGAGATCCGCGCCGTAGCAACAGTTTGAAATGGTGCCGAAATTTTGTTTTTTTGTCCGGTAAATAACACACGATTTCAGCGATTTCCGGTCGGAAAAATTTTAAGACATTTCAACACAACAACGTCAATCGCTGAGGCGGTGAAAACTTTCGGAACATAATTTTTGAAAATTTTACAGTAAGAGGTCGTTTTTCCAAAAAAATTGCGCAAAATTTTTCTAGGTCTTGCGACTTCAGGCCGTCATAGTTCCGCAATGATTATAAATGCCGAAAACTCACGGCTAAATGGTTCCCGTACGAGATGTCTAGTTTCCATTTTTAAACTTAAAATCAATTCAAAAGTCTTTCCCCTGGGCTGCATGTACGCTGCGCACCAAAAATATTTTCGGCATCGTTTAGCACCCGTTAAGATACGAATACGATACGGCATTAACGTGCGTACATAACGTGACCTGATTACGTCGTCAGCCAGTTCATCCAATAAAATACCGCGATACTGGGTCAATTCGGCTGCGATAATTTTTCACTACGAACGACTGATTACGCTTAAATGTTTTTCTTTACCTTACCTTAAAGTCGGACATAATTCAATTTCACATTATTAAACGGCATAATTGTAACGAACTATTTCGACATTACTCCAATGAATGAACAAAAAAACAAAAAAGGAACCCAGAAATTGGACAATTAATCGGAAGAATAATATGGCATTATGCAGAGCAGTATATCGGTTGTTCATTTAGCTTTAAGGTACAGCGAGCGATCTATTGGTTTGGTACCGCACAGGTCTCGGGTTAGATTCCCACAGTCGGAGCTGAATTTCTAGTCTTTATTTTTTATTTCTAATAAATAATTCATATTCAGCATATTTACTTTAATTTAAAATAAGCATAACGAAATAACACACACATAGTTAATTTTCGGAAACGTCCCATGACTCCCATGTGAGACATTGGCTAAACCATGTACGACGCTGCAGCTGTCTGGCTAACGACATGGAAGAAAAGCAGACTGAATTGGAAACTGAAAGTAAGTAACACGGCACATAACGCTGGCATCACTCAGTCGCAGGCACGTGACACTAAGTGTCGTCGAATGCAGGAACTAAATAGCTTGTGCGTCAGTAAAAAAGTAAACAATAAACAGTTGTGTCACCTGTCGAGTACGCCGGTGGGAAACGCTCTCTGTGAAGCTATATTGCAGTGTGTCTCCAATCAATCAATCAATCAATCAATCAATCAATCAAAACGAATTTATATAGCGCCCTACGTCGCAGGCGAATCAGAGGCGCGTGTTGGACTAGGCTAGGTAGAGTGTTTACGTTCGCTGTACGCACTATCAAACAGTTCAGTCTTT
>Ga0209780_1003924_pt1 | contig 11293 bp, 7 predicted proteins | sample WorMetexBAHAMAS2_FD_187384 | JGI IMG/M metagenome (GOLD analysis project Ga0209780, IMG submission 187384) | Marine gutless worms symbiont microbial communities from Max Planck institute for Marine Microbiology, Germany - Inanidrilus exumae... | ecosystem: Host-associated > Annelida > Digestive...
GTTCAGGGGTTTCGGAGCCCCGGGGGGGTCAAAATTTGGCCTTTCCCATTACTTTGGCTAGTCGCTTTTACAACAGCTTGTACTACCGTACAAGCCGTGATTATTATTAATACGCCGGTATTTAGCTTGCCGTAAACCTAAGCTTCGAGGACAGTTAAGGATCTACACGCTCACTCTTTCACTGTGGGTGTAAGTAATAATTATGTACTGAAATTTTTGCCGTCGTTCGCGAGAATGACACTGCCGGCGGAATCTAAAGCGTATCGCTTGTGACATGACGTATACAAAAAAATATTTACGCTGCGCTCGACCGTTTTGGTGTTGGTTGAATGCACATAGTTGCTGCATGGGCGTAGCCGGAGCGGCGGCGCGGCGTGGAAATCGCACTTCAAACTTTCTGATTGTGGTCTTTTTTTGGTGTAATATATTACGAGCGCACTAAAGCTATTACGTAAGTAAGTAAGTACATTTATAAGGCGCACTACATCTGAAATAGGTCACTAGGCGCCACGACCCTCAGCCAAACAAATGCGTTTTTAGTAACCGGCGAAGTTCAAAAAGTGATAGTTCAAAGTCACGGAGATGAAGTGGTAGATTGTTCCACAGACGTGAACCAGTAGCAGTGAAGGATTGATCTCCCAGAGTTGTGCTGGTTCGTGGAACGTCGCAAGTAGCAACATTAGACGATCGAAGTCGCCGGCGGCCAGTGGTTGTGATGAGTTGACCGTCATCCGCCAGGTAATGTGGTGACAGACCATTTAGTGCCTTGTATACCAGAACGGCCATCTTAAACGCTGCCGTAGCTTTTCCTTTGTATTTTTTCGTTTATTTGCCAATTGCCGTGCGCTAAATTAGGCTGGCCATCTCGTCAGCTTTTGAGCATCTTACGTGTGCAGTGTGCACTAATATGAAATGTTGTCTTCTTGACACGTACGATACCATACGATACAACACGGTACAGTATATTTACGTGCGCTCAAAAGCTGACGAGATGGCCAGCCTAATCTAGCGCACGGCAAATCAACGAAAAAAAGTTAGGAAAACTAAAAACAAAAACCGAGTAGCTCAGAAGAAACGGCTCCGTATTTTCTTATCCACGTTGGCAGCGTTTGTTTAAATGCTGACTGCAAACTCAGGCTACGCCATTGAATTCCTGACGACTGCAGAGCAGCAGTACCTCAGTACGGTACCTACAGTATTATTGTATGCAGTGCATAGAGTGCCCGACTATAGCTGCCCTTCGGCGGGCATGTAAGAGGCAGTCGATCACCGCAAATACACGATTCAACTGGCATACACACACAGAGTTGTATTGTAATAACTGCTTCATAGTGTGCGTGTGAGCTATAGTCGCACCACCTAATTATTCGATTTTTATGGCCTTCAGGCATGGGCGGCGCCACTATGAGAGCTGAGAGGCAATATCCCCGCCCACAAAGGTGAGGGGGACAGAAGGGATCAACGCAAATAACATATCATTACCTGTCCCACCGAAGTTGATTGTAATTAGATTAGACCGCCCGGCATCGCATGCCGCAGAGCTTATGTTTCGCTGATGCTACTATCTTCTTTCTGAACTGTCCCATTGGAGACCAATAATATCTCCGGATGCACTTAACCGATCTTCACCAAATTTTCAGAACAGGTGCATTACATGGCTGGAAATAATCAATATGACCTTCTTTTCGCAATTGCTAAACATACGTTGCTATGATAACCGATTTTTGGCGCGAATCGGCGAAAATTGGCATACCCCCTTCATCCTGCACATGAGCTGACATTCCGCAACGAATGGGAAGATTCCAACATGGATGCGCGCGTTAACACCGCCGATGACCCCTGTCTTTTAAAAATTGGTGAACTTCGGTCTAGTAACCTCAGAGTTTTGTAGGCGCGTTTGCTCAGGACTACGCACTGAGCTTTGCTACACATCCAGAGGCGTAACAATAGGGTAGGCAGGGTAGGCAAAGTCCAGGGGCCCCCGAGCCAAGGGGCCCCCGAGTGTCAGGAAAAAATTAAGGCCTAATTATTTCTTAGTAATTACTGTAATATCAACGGTTCCTAAAAATTTCAAGTTTCGACTAGAACTCTGATGCCGTCAACTCTTGGCCGTGGCCTCTGGAGGCTGAGGCCCCTATAAACCATTAAATACAACCATGTTCACAAAGCCCCCTAGCTAGATCTTAGGGAATTATGAGGGGTATCGGCCCCAGTGAAGTAGTTATTGTGCCTAGGGGCCCCAGTTCGTAGTTACGCCACTGTACGCAGTTACAAATGTTAGTCAAATCTTTCACATCATCAATCCACATTTGTTCACGTCTATTTTGTTTTTTGCCTCTAACTTCAAGTTTCAATAGGCTTATTTCACGTGCACCGTCAGTCAATCAAGACTTTCATGTAGGTTGACAAACCGCAACGAGACAAGAATAAAATACATACATTGGCACCGTTGAAGCCGGTGAGTGATTATCCTAAGTATTCTGTATACTAATTCAGCAGGAATAAATTACTGGTCAGCGTTCAACACGTACCCAGGAACCCTTTAGTAATAGATACGTAGACCTACAATTTACGTACATAAATGAGCCTACAATGCACGCATGGTCAGGCATGAAAGCTTGATTCGAAAGCGCGAGCAGTCGAAGGTGAAGAGGTTAAGTGACGGTGATCTGAAGTAATCTGAAAGACACGAGATATGGGAACAGCATTTCACTGTCTATTAGCACTTCTTAAACAAGGCGACAGACAATGCATCATTGACCACGACGCGACGAACACCAAGAGTGCATGTTTAAGAGACGTTTGTGCTCATAGCGAAGCGCACGAGCTGGACGACTGGATTATTGCAACGCACTGCTGTATGGCGTGTCTGAAGGGCTGATGCGTCGTCTACAATCGGTCCAGAACGCTGCCGCGCGACTTATTGCCGGCGCGCGGCGCCGTGACCACAGCACGCCGATCCTACGACAGCTCCACTGGCTGCCCGTGCGTCAACGAGTGACCTTCAAGATCGCCGTCCTGGTCTTTCAGTGTCTGACCGGCCAGGCACCGGCGTACCTGGCAGACGACTGTCAGCTCACCTCCGACGTCAGCACGCGCCGACTCTGATCAACCGACACAGCGACGTGCGTCGTCCGAAGATCAAATAACAGTTTCGGCGACCGGTGTTTTGCGGCTGCTGGACCACGTGTGTACGGTGTGTGGAACATGCTGCCAATCTATCTACGGCTGTGTGACAGTCTTGAACAGTTTAAACGGTTGCTCAAGACTCATCTGTTTGGTGCTTGAGATCGCGGCGCTTTGTGACGCTTTAGTTAGGAGCGCCGTGTATAAATAATCTTACTTACTTACTTACTTACGATGCAAACAGAGAAGGTCACATGGTGGTTGACCTACCGACAGAACCATGTAGATACTGCTGGCGAAAAGCAAACGTCCACGAAGTTGACTGAAACAAACCTCGACTTGTTTAACGGAAAATAAAATGTTAAACGAAGAAGCGATAAAATTCAGCTTCGTGCAGTTCTTCTCCAGATACTTTATTAACAAACGTACTAATGGGCCTAACTTTATCGTTTTATTTCGAGGACATAACATAATTATCAGAGCCACGCGGCCACTTTACCACAATGGAGTACAACAGTGATCGAAATGTGTCGAGTGAACGCCATTTTAACTTCTGATGACTTTATCAATTGCATTTCCTTCTTCATTAGCTTAGTTAATACTTTCCCATATTGATTTTCTTTCCGCTTCTCTTCTTCTAGCACCATCCGTCAACGTTACGTTTCATTAAGCATACTAGTAAAACTCTATATTGACAGTCTTGAGCTGCGTCGTCTGCGACTGGATCTCGTATACGTATATAAAATTATGTTTGGACTGGTTGCTACAGATAGGCTATATCTGATTATTTCACATTGCAATCCGCAAATGATTACAGTGCTATAACCCGTCGCGGAAACCCATACAAGCTACTTGTAAATCACTGTCGTATTAACGTGCGGAAAATTTTTTTCAGTGAGCGCATCGTTAAAGTGTGGAATAGTCTGCCACCAACTATTGTTCATTTTAACTCAATGTCATCGTTTAAAAATTCACTAAATAATGTTAATCTGTGTATACATACGATTTATTAAACGCTTTTATTGTATTGTGTATTTAGTATGCCTATGTATTTTTATGTCGTATTTTTTCGTTTGCGTTTTTACTATTGAGCGATTTTAATATGTGTGATGTACCGTATTCGTGGCAAGTTAGTGGCACAAATCGCCCTTTGTCATTTGTTTGAAATAAAATAAAATATTGGCAAGTAATACTCAGTTATTCGAATACTATCATTATTCTTTTTACTACAGTCAACTAGAGCCATTCTATTTGAACTGCATTCGCTATCGTTTTACTCTAGAATCTGGAGTTAGTTTTCTCTCAAGCAGCCTCCAACAAAATAGCCTATAGGCCTATGGATTACAGTTTCTTTGTAGAGTGTATTATAGGCATATTTCCAGTCCAAACATATGTTCAGTTCGAATATTTGTTCAAACGATGTCAACTCTTTCAGTTCAACGTGAAAAGTAAGGTGTAAAAGTGTCGCGCGCAGTTACTGGAGACATCAGGTCGTAATAATAATGGCAACATAGTTCCACGAAATACAAACAAGCTGGAGCGTTGAGCCAATAGGAAGGGAGAATATGACACAGTCTGTCCAAAATCATTAGACCACCCATTCGCATGATGTATATGATAGAAGGCACCAGCCAGCTGGCAGTTCTATCGGGTTCTGTCGAGTGTTCATTTATTATCAAGATTCCTTTTTATTTCTTTAGCGTTTCGTCACTGTCAAACTGGAGTTCGTTCCGTGCATCATTCCATCGCTTTACCAGCTACATATTTATACTCCATATACTCACAGGCTTCTCATCGCTGTCAGCATAATAACATTATTACCCCAGCCGCACTTCGCGTTCGACAATCAATTTCTCCTCGATCATGTACGGGTCTCCGCCAAGTGTGGAAAAGGTCCTTCAGTTATCTTGCCCCTACAATCTGACGTGGACTCGCGCTAACACAAGAATTTCTCCGACTGAAATGTCTCCAAAAATTGTCGATCACTTCAGTGGTCCGGTAAGAAAAGTCGATTCGATGTGTGTCTGTGTGTGTATGTCTGTGTCCGCACAATAACGTTTGAGTTAAATGCTCTTTGGCGTAGACAGCCGGCTTGCTGGTTCGCCTTGAAATTATCTAGGCCACGTTTGAAGGTCAGGGTCATAGGTTAAAGTTCACTGTCACAGGAGGAAAATGATGCTAAACTGGTCGATGCGACCTCGAATGATAGATTTCCTATCATCCTATGGTTAAAAAAAACACAAACGCCGATTTGTTAAGCGTTAATTTTACTACACATCACTGCAGATAAATAGCACGTTCATTGTTTATCCTTGTCCCATGTAATAAGTTAAATTTATCGTATACGAGATTATAACGACATCGTAGTAGAATGTCAGTTGATCACGTGACAACCTGAACGACCGATGACTGGCTGCGGCTATTTACTCTTCTGTAAACATCAGCAAACCATCGACAACGATAGTTATCAGTATCGTCGTCGGCGTAAGCATCTTCTCATCAAACTACTGCTATTTGCCCATTTTGTCTTGAGCCTCGTCCACACCAGCAACAACGTCGAAGCAACGTTCGACTTTGTCGAAAGAATCGTTCGACTTGTAGCATTCGACAATGCTGCTTCGACATTGTTGCTGGTGTGGACGGGCTTTACAGCAGATAGCGAAAAAATCGAAATCCACAAAGTTCACAAAATCCACTCAAATGCGACGTCTGTCAAATATCGAAATCCAATACATCCACAAACTACGAAATCCACATTGGCAGTCAACGAACCAGCAAGCCTAGGCCCAATTGTTTTGTTATTGATATAATGTGTCTGCCTTTTTTTCTGTAGCGACATTTACGTCACGATCTCGCCTACGGAATTTTATAAAATCACATCTAGGCCACACTTCGACTCTTACTCATTATGCCATAAATCAGTCCTATTGATTTCGACTTTTAGACTGTAGATTTCGTATAGGCCTGAGTTTTGTGGATTTCGATATTTAGGCAGACCCGACACCGCGTCCTCTGAGCGCGATCGTTTACTTCTAAGACGACACGATACGATAGTTACGTGTACAGAGACGTATGGAGCTAGGATTTAACAGAGGGGTGGGGACGCCAGATGGAATGGCATTGAGACTCTAATCAAGCGACAGTAGCGAACGAGAAAAATTGACATTGTGTGCAGAATTTCATTATATATCGACTTTTACAGCATTTTCTGTTGACTTTCATAATAAAGGAGGCCGATTCAGATTCTTCTCTGATTTTTTTTAAATTTTAGACTTTCAAATGGGTTGTCACGGCATATTGGCACACCCTGAAGGCCTGAATACGATTTGCGCACATTTTCAGCAAGTAAGTTCCAGGCGTGAAGGCCGTCGTACGAAAACGCGCGTCGGCCGTAGTTTGACATGTTGTAACGAGAAAAGTATAGAAGTCCTCGGCTTGCAGAGCGGAGTTGGCGGCGACCAGCGACGTCCGCGACTGGCACACAAAGCTCCGAGAGGTACTGCGGTGCCAAGCCGTGAAGGCTCTTGTACATCATCACGCACAGTTTGAAGGTGACGCGTTGCGGAACGTCCAACCAGTGCAGTTCGTCGTGGACGATGTGCGTCAAACCTTATTCGAACTTCCGAGTAGGCCTACCAGTGATGACTCGAGCGGCGGCGTTCAGGACCCGCTGCAGCTTGTCAGTCGTGGTTCTCGGCGCGTTCGCGAGCAGTGCGTTGCAGTAATCTATCCGACTGGTCGCGAACGCGTGGACTAGTGTAGCTGCACTCTCGCGGTCTAGCGAGCGTCTCACACGACGCAGTTGAAAAAAAAACACTTGGCGTTGACTGTCGTTACGTGCTTCACGAGTGCAAGGTCCGGCGTTAAAAGGACATCAAGCACACGCACCGCGTCGGCAGCTTTGACAGTGAGATCACATAGCTAAGGAAAACTCCGGCTAATTGAAGGCAGCGAGGACATGCTGCATGATACCGGCGTTAAAACTTTGCTGCAACAAATTTAACAAAATTCTCCAGTTCTTCATCGGAGTTGTCGGCTAACAGGTCGTTGAACTGAATAACGACTTCAAAACGGTTGTGAGTAGGCTACACGGCGAAGCCCCTATGAGTTTCTTCGGCCGATTTTATCGTTTTCTATGACCAATTCGGAGTGTGTTACTACTACGAAATCGTGACGGGAAATATTTTTGCTATGTGAAATGCTACCTTGGGGAAGTAGCATGAAGTTTTTTAACCTCGCAACAGTCCCATACGCAGCCACTTGTCAAAATAGAGCTACGTCAATACCTTACCTAGCGCCTTGACTAATACCTGGCCGTACGCAGGGCAGACAGCTGCAGGAGTAGAAGACTCGAACTTCGACGGTTCGTCTGCGCTTCTCCAGTCCGCACAAGACGTTGACGCGATCCCAGCGACCGCCGTAACCGGAACAACATCGGCAGTCTTTGTCGTGTTCTATGAGCGATGATGGTAACCAGCTGCTTCCGTACTCACCCTGTTGGACATTCAGACAACTAGAAGACGCCGGCGCACTACTCACAAGCGCACAAAAACACATGCTGGCAGTGTATTTTGTGCCTCGTGACCTTGACCTCTGACCTTTTGACACCAAAATGAATGGGTTCTCGGGATTCATTCTCGTGGAACATTTCTGTGTCACGCTTGGTGATCCCAGATGCAGCGGGTTTTAAGACATCGTGCGGAAAAACAGACATACAGACAGACAGACAGACAAGACAAACAGACAAACGCCACTGAAAACCCTTCTCCCGTTACTACCGTTGGCGTGGGTAAATACACAAACATATAGACGTGATCAGTGATCAGACAAAGCACATATATATGAAAATATCAACAAATGCAGACTCCCGTAGTGCCACATAAATCTAAACAACAAAACTGAAAAAAATTATGATATCGTTGTCGACCACTTGTGTGGTCCCGGTAGAGCAATTCGTCTGGTGTGTGCGTGTGTGTCTGCCAGGACAGTAGCTTGGGAAGTAAAGGACATTTGACTTGCATATACGTAGGTTGACAATGGCGTAATTTCTTTATTCACATCTATGCAGTTGTTCTGACCGCCATGTTGCAGGGCAAGGACATGTAAACATTCTGCAGAACTTACAGTTAAATCGCCAATCTGGCGTTAGCAGTAAGCTTTTCTTAAGCCGACCGATTCAGTTTTATTTACACAACGTGACAAATCGTCACCAATTAACTTTGCACCATACGACATCATGCCCTACAACATGGAGGTCGTATCGTGACCATAGATTGCCGTGACGTCACAGTCGTCACTTTACCCTGTCCGAAGTCCGAACCCACACACACACACAGGTCTGACCAACTGCTCTACCCGGACCATCAAGTGGCGATATATCGCCGTCTGCGACGATATCGCCGCAGTGAGAACGCTCCAGTCAGTTTTGTACTCAGCCGCACGACTCATAGTGCGGAAGCAAAAGTTTGGGCGCATAACGCCGACACTTCGAGATGATCTTCACTGGCTGCCAGTTCGCGAGAGGATAGTTTACAAGCTCTGCGTGATCATCTTCAAGTGTCGTCATCAAACCGCCCCGCAGTACCTCCAGGAGCTGTCCGTACCCGTTACAGCTAGTACAAGTCGTCGCCACCTACGCTCTGCCGCTCATGGCGATCTGCAAGTGCTAGCCTGCCGCACTACCAGTTTTGGACCACGCAGCTTTGCTGCTTGTGCTCCAAAACTGTGAAACTCTCTACCACCGTCACTTCGTGATCCAACATTGACATTGACACTTTTCTGTAGCAGGCTAAAGACACATCTTTTCGGTTTGTCCTACGGACGCGCACTCGTGACTGCTTAGGCTGTAAGAGCGGCGCGTTACAAATGCTTTCATACATACATACATAAATATATACATGTACATACTTTATAGCGGTCGCTAAAGATGGACAAAAGAACCTCTTTGAACTTGGATGACGAGGCGGATGCAAGTCTGACTTGACTGGTTTCGTACGAGAGGCATCTACCACGGCAGGTTGTCATCGTCACTCGTCGCGTTGACTCGCACGAACTTCCCGTCTCGTCGACGAATGTCAGGCGCTTTCGCTCCTTTTGTAGACGGCACTCGACAGGCGGCGCCACTTCTTGTATACCACACCACCACACGTCCACTCAGATTTCACGTAACGTCAGCTGTTACAAAATCTAGACAAACAAGTAGCAGTCGAAGACAACATACTTCGCCCCCGGTGCCGCCACCTTGCGAAATGGACGAAACATACGCGTCGTCTTTGATTCTGGCCTCTTCGGTCCATTATATGAAAACATGACGTCGTCCACAAAACCGGAAGTACATAACATACTACGTTGCCGTCAGAGAAGAACCGAGCCACTGAGCTTCGGCTGGGCGTAAAGGCGGGATTCACACCTCTGCCGGGTTGCAGGTAACACTGTGTGATCGCATATGGCATGTGAGTTTCCCGTAGCAGTCAAAGCTAAGTTGATGCTAACTGCTATACACTGTTTACTTGTTTTTACTTACGTACTATAAACAGAAAATGTGGTGAAATTTGGACGTGATTTTGAGACATGCAAGCGGACAGGTACGCACACAAACAAACAAAACAAACAAACAAACAAACACAAAGACACGCTGGTCGCAATACTTCGCACCCCTTTCCGCCAAGAAGTACGTAGAAAACCCTCAATCGAGGTCGCACCGATCATTTTAGGCCAAAGAACTAGAAAAACAACCGATTAGCCGGTTGTTACTCATTTACAGTTTCAAATTCAGGTCTGATTTTTAACCATGGTGGGCTTGTCTGGCTGTGTAACGCGCATTTGTAGACGAAAACAGAACGTTTTGTCCGTAACAACTTACCGTTTTCTGCCGGTACACATTTACAGCATTCACCAGGACCAGGTTCCACCCGTACCTCACCCTGCGAGAAAACAGCATATCATTAAGTAAGTAAGCACAACAAACACGAAAGTCCTGCAAACAAGTAACACACGATAAGAATGGCGTGTCGTTAAAACAACTCAATCGTGATATGCATATAAGTAAATGTAGAACATTATTTAAACTATAGAAGAAGTCAGCACTCACAGGAGTGCAAAGACCGACTGACGCCAGAAATGTTTTTGTGACTCGTGACCTTGACTTTTTACCTACTAACCCCAAAATAAGCGGATTGTCATGATTCATAGTGGAACATTTCTACTTCGATTTTGGTGATCGTAACTTGCAGACAGTTTTTAAGATATCGTGCGGGAAAAAACAGAAAGACAGACAAACAGACAGACAACGCTGCTGATAACCCTACCCCGCAACTACCATGGGCGTGGATAAATATTCATTTAGAAGAAGAAGAAGAAGAAAGAAGAAGATGTTCTGCCTTCGCATAGCTAGGTTCACTGGGTAAAAATGCAATTGCGTGATGTCTTCGTGGCCAGCAATGGAAATTATCCACAGACGAACATGAAGAACAATAATTGTGACTGGCGTGGCGGCGGCGTGCCGAGATTTGTTCGGTAAACCATCATGCAATGATTACAACAGTGAAATAACGGTGATATTTCAATTTCAAACGCACGCTCATCGGATGCCAGCACAGTCAAAATAATCAACGAGTTTCACTTACTTACTCTCGTTTTACCGAGCTACAGTTGAAGAACATTATTAGGCCTAATATTAGTACGTTACAGTGATGTTAAACGAGCCAAATGCTAAAGGCTGAGACCAAACCCTTGTGGCTGAGGCCAAAATTGTGGCGTAACTAGCAGCGGATCCGATGAATAATTCTGCTTCACGAATGGTGCGACTTTTGATGCGAATGGTACACACCGGCCAGTCCGCCAGTGCCCGTCACATTATCTGGCGGATACAGCCGTCAGTAACAGGCCTACGTTCGGGCAACACACAATGATACAAACGAAAATGCATATTTATCCACGCCCACGAATCAACGTAGTCGCACCCAACCGCGGGACAGGCGATCGCATTTTCTCATCAAATGGACCTCGTATCTGGTACACTCTGCCTGTCAACCTCAATGATATCACTAATACTGCAAAATTCAAACGTTCCCTAAAATCGCACTTTTATCCACACATGCCGATAGGCATGGATATATCGCTTACTGTTTGTTTGTTTGTGTGTGTGTGTGTTTGTGTGTTTGTACGG
>Ga0209780_1003925_pt1 | contig 11291 bp, 11 predicted proteins | sample WorMetexBAHAMAS2_FD_187384 | JGI IMG/M metagenome (GOLD analysis project Ga0209780, IMG submission 187384) | Marine gutless worms symbiont microbial communities from Max Planck institute for Marine Microbiology, Germany - Inanidrilus exumae... | ecosystem: Host-associated > Annelida > Digestive...
TCTTCATGACATCACTGACACTAGTACTTTCAGAAAACGACTCAAGAATGTACTTTTTGATCGTGCTTATCACTGACTACTGTTGGCGCTCCTGGACGTGTCGTATAGCGGCGCCCTACAAATTTTATGTTGATTGATTGATTGATTGATCATAACGACCATTTTCCAGTTAAAACTGACGTTTTCATGCAAGCATTCGATCACTGACAGATGACATTTTTAGCATTCCAGCTGACTTCGTATATTGGTGCGTTACAGATCAAATTTTGTATGTATTTAAATTTGTCAGCTAGACCCTTGGTTGTCACCCACTGTGGAAGAGAACACACTTTGTCCCCATCTCTGGAATGGGGAAGCTAGGCTGTTCGAATTTGACAAGCATATTTACAATGCCAAATATTATTCTTGGTCTGGCTAATGGGTGTTGAATTAGTTCTTTGTAAAATTTAAAATGCAAAATACAGACAAAGATGTAATGATAAGTAGTTACTTCAAGCAGCAGCAAAAACAGTCGTGTTACATCCAAAGCTCTAACCATTTCACACACGTCAATATCGCTGTTAGCCGAGTCAAGAAGTGGAAAGTTTTGTTGAAGCAAAGTTGTATTTCCCAAATGCCGTGGCCAACGCATTTGGATTGAGAAGAAAATGCTACAGAGTTGACGTTAATGTGATACGATATGATTATATTTACGTGCGCTCAAAAGGTGACAAGATGGCCAGACTAATCTAGTGCATGGCCCAGAAATGAAAAAATAAGGAAAAACTAAAAACACAAACCGAGTAGCTCAGGAGAAACGGTGCAGGCAAAAGTCCGTGAAGGCAGTCCAGGAAAAGTGAAACTACGGGGGGAGTTGGATTTGATACAGGTAAGTTTTAAGCCAGGAGTGAAAGAGAGAGGGTTGTTAGCTATACTGTATATGTACTGTAAGATCCTCAAACTTTGTACTCTCACTGACTATGGCGAGTATTGATGTGAATCAATTCACTGTCCTTGTACAACAGTCGAGTTTCTGATGTTCACTGCAATGTCGCACGTTCTTCGTGCTAAATTTTGGGTTGCCCTTTCTACGTTTATGTTTGGTACCGTAATACATGATGAGCCAAATTGCCTCAAATTAACTCAGACAAGATTTCAATTGACAAACAGTCGCTCAGTGACGGTGGAGCCACTGACATCGGCCTCGATGACAGATGTCAAGTGTCAGGTGCAGGCTGAATGCCAGTATTCAAAAAGTAGACAGAGATAGAGAGAAAGAGCAAGATGTAAGTAAGTAAAACGAGTTGGAGTGTAGAGAGACCTTGAAAACGTGGAATGCTTCGAACTGAATGTTGCGACTTTTCTCCTTCAGCATGTTCATCATCAGCTTGAGGTTGTCAGTGCTGCTGATGTAGCGCGTCATAATGGTGAAGTTGTGACGGTCCAGCAACAGCTCGCCTAGCAACTAGACACACAGACAGACAGACATACATACAGGCAGACAGACAGACAGACAGCTCACCTAGCAACTAGACACACAGACACACATACAAACATACAGACAGACACACATAGACAGCTCACCTAGCAACTAGACACACAGACACAGACACACATACGGTAGATCAGTTGTTACTGCACCATCACATATATCAGCTAGCTGTCTACTGGAGCCGTCGGTGTGCCAATACCTTGAGTGCCTGGCGTCGCGTGACGTAGTTGTCAGAGTTGAGAAGGCGCTGATAGTGTGCAAACACCTTGTCGTAGTTGGCGTCTAGAAACTCAGCCGCCACCATCTTGTGCTTTGTCAACAAGTCCTACACACACACTTGTCTGACTGAGTTAAGGCTGTACACAGACGTACAATACAGACCACCGCTTGTCTCAAATTAGCATCACCGTGTCAAACCGGGTCTGTTGTAGCAGTAGCAGCAGACGTTAACCTTAACATCCTGTGTCGCAAGTTCAACCTCATACACAGCGACTTCCATGGACAATCATCGTTTCCACAACACTGCATAAATCCGCAGCAAAAAAACAATAAAAATTAGCCACGTACTGGGACTGACAGTTGACTCTTTGCAAATGACGTTTGTGCCAACTTCAAAGTCACGTGACACAAAAACTAGGCTGAATATAAAAAAGTTTGGCTGGATCAAATTTAGATATTGTGCCCTAGTTTAAGAATCAGTGGTCAGTTGCCCACTGGCATTGTAAATGGCGGAGATAGCTGTTAAAAACGGCCAGATTTCCAACTTTAAAGGGCTTGTGACCTTGACCTTGAATCAGGTCATACTGCATACTGTCGTCCATCACACATCGAACTCTACCTACGTGCCAAATTTCAATTTCATTGAAATTAAAGGAACTTTTTGTGGACGGACGGACGGACGGACGTACGCACGTACGGACATTTGAGACCGGCTTTATTAGGTCGACTCTGTTGAAGAGTCGACCTACAAATCGTGGGCCCCAGATATAGCTACCATTGGCACATGCTGACCATGACGTCTGTTGTACCTTGAACGTGGAGAAGGCATCGGAAGCAATGTCGAACGTCGACAGCTCCACGTAGTCAAAGAACTTGTAGAAACTGTCGGACATGAGTACCAGCTTCGCGAGGTCCTCATGGCGGAAACACTCACGCAGCATCATGCCACAGTTGAGTGCAACCTCGGCATTCTCGTAGCTGAAACACGCGTACACACAACATCTTACAAACTACACTTTAACGCCCCAGCATGGACATGGTCTGCTGTGACCTTGACCTTTGACCTCCAACATCTAACCAGGTCATCAGTAGAGGCTGGTTGCTATTCTCTCTAAATTTCATCAAGACTGCTCAAGTAGTTCATGAGATACGGTCTTCACAAGATTTGACCTTGACAGCCTGCAGCGACCTTGACCTTTGACCTCCAGAATCTAATCAGGTCACAGTGTCTGACTGGGAGAATGGGACAGCCTAAACACATAACACCTTTGATGACAAGGTTCAGTAGACTTATTTAATTTCTCAAGGTACAGTGGCTACATTTTACAGGTAAAGTAAGCGAATTTATAATCACATGGTGTACAATTTTAACAAGATTCCACACACATCAAAGATTATCAAAATATGTTCTTTTACGACGAAATTATTATTGTACCAGTGTATATATGTATCAGATCAGCATATTCTCAGCCTGTATGTTTTGGAAATCTGCATCCCAACTGCATATTTTACTAAGAGCTAGCAGGAAAAAAGGGGGCCAGGGGCCCTTCAGTCAACTGTCTGTCACACAGATAAATAACACAGTAAGTTGTGAAACCATCAGTTACACCCAGGTTTCAGCGACGGGCAGTTTATGAAAAGCCTAGGTTCCAGCATCTGCTTGGTTGCCTTGGTATAACACCAATCTGTATATTGAGCAACACCAAGAGACAGACAGACAGACAGACAGACAGAGAGGACAAATGAATGACACACAGACAGAGAGACGGATGAACAGACACACAGAGATACATCAGACCCTGCAAGCAGCGTAGTAAGAATGTGCCTGCGCATCAGAATGTGTTCAACAGTCGGTGATCTCGTTCCGATCTGTCGACGTAACAAGTTGTTGAATATCTGAGCGACGTCTTTACGACCCTGTTAGCCGCATCACAACTCAATCACCATCACGACAGCAACATCCGCAATTATCATCAGAGAGCACTCAACTGAGTTAAAACCTCGCAAAGGAGTCACCGGGCGAACGTCAATGGTGCTAACAAGCATCCATAAACTAGAATATGGACACTGACGCTGTCCCAGTGTCAATGTGGACGCCTTCGCCACCTCGACAGCCGGCTGTGACCTTGACATTTGACCTCTAGAATCTAATCAGATCATCAGTTGGAACTACAGAATATTCCTTGTAAGTTTCATCAACATTGCTCAAGCCGTTCATGATATCATGGTAACAAGATCTGTCGTGATGAACGAATGAACGGACGAACGTCCCAAAAACCAAGAACACAACGCCGTTGCCGACATTGTCAGGTAGAAAGGATAAAAGCTTCTCATACTCGTTATCAAGCGTTGGGCCTGGAGCTGATCCCGGTGTACAGGCAGTCAGTCCGCAGGTGACTAAGTCATTCACCCGGCGGTAGGCTGCCATTACTTTCCACCAGACCTGCGGTTACCTTCCCAGCTGCAGAGCATCACCGCCGTTTGGCTGGTACTCATTTCACCAGTGACTCTGACTCGAGCATGCTTGAATTTGTGCGCTATACAAATTTTGTTATAATAATACCGTCCCACAGAGGGTAGAAGGCTGAGTCAACCTGGAACTGTCAGGTGGCACAGGCATAAGAAAGGCAAAAAAGTAAGTAAGTAAAAAAGTGTGAATGACAGTCGCTAAATGTAGATCAGCAGTCCACTGCTCTACTTACTACACTACCACACCCACTAATGGCCCTTTACGTCATAACTGAGGCTATAATAAACTCAGGGTATATTTTGATCTAAGCAATATTAATTTATACCTAGGAATATTCTGTGCTACTCCATTTAACAGCCGACATGTAAAATGGCCAAGGGGTATAAACAAGTGTGTTAAACTAGCCGAACAGCAGAGCTTGTGAGAAGAGCAATGTAACAATACAGAGACTAGTAGTTTAAATGTGTCATCTACAACATCCAAAGGACAGAAGGCTAGAATTGTGGGCTATATGAAGGATAAGAAAACAATAAGTAAGTAAAGATGAGGACAAACTTCAAAGTCAATCTTGGCAAGGTCTGTGATGAGCATTTCAAGTAGATTGTGGTTGTAGATCTCTTGTGCTAGCTGAGCCGTGACGTCCGACTGTGGCTCTGCATCACCGCTACCACAGAGCATAGACTTGACTGTCGCCAGCTGAGCTGACACATCCTCCGCAGCCTACAACATCAACAACAACAACAAGGATGGCCTTATGGGACTGACGGTCGACTCTTCGCAACTGACGTTTCTGCCAACTTCAAATTCACGTGATACAAAAACAAAGCCAAATATCAAAAATCCGACCTGAACAAATTTTGATACTGTGCCCTAGTTTAATAATCCGTGGTCAGTTGCCAGCTCCCATTGTAAATGGCAAAGGAGATAGCTGTTTAAAATGGCTGGATTTCCAACTTTGAAGGGCTCGTGACCTTGACCTTGGATAGGGTCATACTGCATACCGTCGTGCGTCACTCATCGACCTCCACCTACACGCCAAATTTCATTGAAATCAAAGAAACTTTCTGTGGATGGACGGACGGACGTACACTCGCACGAACGGACAGACGGACATTTGAGACTGGCTTTATTAGGTTGACTCTGTCGAAGAGTCGACCTAATAATGGCAGAGTAAGAGAAAGAGGCAAAATCAGATACATAAACACAATGAGAAATAGTGACGACAAGGAACTGCTACAGAAGACTATAAAGATGGACCTCAATGCCCTAGTGTTGACATGAATGCCTCTGCCTCCTCAACAGCCTGCTGTGACCTTGACCTTTGACCTCCAGAATCTAACGATGTCATCAGTAGGGGCTAGTGAATATTCCACGTCAGCTTTATCAAAATTGTTCAAGGCATTCATCAGATATCGTGGTAACAATATCTGTCTGGATGAATGAATGAACAGATGGACAGAAGAACGTGGTGGACGGACAGCTCTGAACAAAACACCGTCACTGACGACACAGGCTGTGACGAGTACATAGAATCAACCATTCAATGCCGCAAACAGTTCGACTTGATTTGACTTGGAACAACCAGCTCTCCTTGTTTGTTTTACTGAACGGTTGCTCAGCTCATTTCAGTTGTTAAGCCCATAATGCGGTCTCAGTGACTGTAGTAATTCTCTACAGTATGGAGGGTTTGTGTGATCTTCAACGTCTAGTTACAACAGTCCAAACAGGGATGGCAAGTTATCACATTCTCCAGTAATCTGTGACACCGCCGAGTGTATGAATCCAAAATAATCTGTTTGATTTGGCAAAGCGAATTCAAATTGATTTTTCCCATGACCACAAAGAAACAGACTAACCGACAGACTGACATAGACAGACATACAAACGGATGGATGGATGGAGAGACATACGCAGAAAGCCAATTGGAACCTAGGCAAAACACTGGACCCTGTTCGTTACAAACCCATAGTGGGGTTGAACGATCAGCAAAACCGGTGTGCTCTACCTTCTGACGACGTTTGTCATCTTTGTTGTCATAGCGACTCAGCACCTGCAGCCCTTCTTTCAATGTCCTTATCACCTCCTGAGGACTCTTCTGTTTGCCTCCGAAGCGCCGCATCTTCAGCACAGCAGCCAGTCACTTCTACCACACGTACAAACTCCACTACAACAACTGCTTTGTAGAAGCTTTCATTTGCTTCCAAACACAAGCTAAATGCATGGTTTATACACGAAATTCCAATCACTGTTCCACAACTTTACATCACTTTTATAAAATAAATCATTTTCTGTAATTAGTCACATGATGACCTACCCAAATATACATTCATCATTGCAGAAGTAATGTGTGAAGCTAATTAGCTTCTCTGTCACCGCCCTTGGGTGGTCGCCTGCTGTGAGTAAACAACAGACGTCGCCGCTGCTGACGTTATTCATGCACGGCTGCAGTCATTACCAGGGCAGTACAGTTTTCTCACGATTGCCGTACAGGACCAGGTAAATGGCGTGCTGATAGCGACGATCCTTAGTGGAGGGGTGGACACTGCGAGGCGTGAGGGAAAACACTGTCAGATGCGATTGTCCGATTAAATCCCCGTGTACGTCGGAGGGCGAATGCGGCACGGATCTGCGTGTGTCGTTCGGTTTGGTTCGGTTCCGGCCGGAACAAATTTGTGCAGTTACTGATTTGGTCTCGGAACAGCAGCGGTCAGTTCGTTCAATCTCTAACATAAGCCTGTTTCTTTCATCTCCAACGGCTCCGCAAGCTTAGCTGCACACTCGACATTGAAACCTGGTAGTGACTTGTCTGTGCTCTGGCACTAACTTGTGTAGACTACTGTAACTCTGCGCTCGCCGGTTTATCAGACTCCACACTAGTGCCGTTACAGCGAGTACTCCATGCGGCAGCGCCGTTTGTCATCAACCTGTGGCCACGAGATCATGTCACTGCCGTACTTCAGTCACGTTCATTGGCTGCCAGTGTGCCAGCGCATCACGTACAAGCTGTGCGTATCGATGCACGGTGTCGCCTTTAGTTATGTGCCGACATATCTCTACAGGACGCTGTCGTGCCACTGTCGACACTGCCGGGAAGAGCGCATCTGCAGTCGTTGGATAGCGGACAATACGACGTGCCAAGCAGACAATACGACGTGCCACGGGTGTCACCTTTCACTGGTTCAAGAGCGTTCTCCGTCGCCAGTCCACAAGCCTGGAATCAACTCCCTCCATCTCTAGCCACACGAACTGTGTCACAACTTTCAAGCGTCATCTCAAAACTATACTATTTATGGCGGCGTATGGTGTAACTGATAATTAACCGCTGCTAACTTAATATGTAACTGCTAAATGTTATGTGGCACCACTTAATTTTACATTTTTTATTAAGCTCAATTAACTTTTTAACTTTTTTGTCAGCGGGCTTCTCTTCTTTTTAGGTGTTCAGCGCCACTGTCCAATATTGTAAGGGGCGCTATACAAATACCGGGGTACCGCATTGTGATTGTGATAGTCGAGACACGCACCAATGATACTCACTGCAACAGATTTGGCAACATCGAGTGTCAGACGTGGACAGATGTGGCGCAGAGCACGTATATGAAAGTTGCAGGAACTGACGACGCTGGATACATGCCGGTCCATAGAAAGTGCTTGATCAAGCTCAACGCCAAGAAGCTTGACTGTATCCGAGAACTGGAAGCTAGTGCCAGCCACCTCCGGTGGTATCCGCATTTCTCAGAAAACCACCGCCTCAGTCTACTTCAACAGTAAACCATTGTCGAGGAACCCCCGGGTGATGTCATCAGTGCAGTTGATCTACTGAGACATACTATTGAGGCACTGAGGCTATGTAGGTTTGAATGTCGTCGAGATCATCGCGTATACGCGTACACGCGCGTATCCCTAGTCCTTAGCTTCGCATTTTCCCCACGCCCACGTCCGCCTACGTCGAAAGGGAAGCGAATTATGAACAATAACGATGACGTCACTGACATAACACTTGTAACATGTTCACCGTACCTCGTTGCTTCAGTTATATAACTTCAGTTTTGTGGTCTCTTAACAACAAAGTATTTATTATAAATCAAAATAGTAAGCAATTTTTCATAAACAAAACGTAGCAAATACACTACTATTTCCGGTCACAGCTTTAAAGTAGTGACGCCGCTTATGTTTAAATTGTTAAACGTTTAAGCGAAACTGCAGAACGTTTAAAAAGGTAAAGGCTTCCCATACTCGTTGCCGAGCGTTCAGCCCGGAGCTGATCCCGGTATACAGGCAGTCAGCCCGTAGGCGACTATAAGTCATCCACCCGGCAGTAGGCCGCCGTTACTTTCCGCCCGGCACCTTACTAGCCGCAGAACATCACCGCACCTTGGCCGGTACCAAGTTATACTGCTTGGTGACAGAGGCACATAGGTGTGAACAACTTGCCCAATGTTGTTACGCAGCTTTTGCCCCGAGTATAGGAATTAACCCACTACCTAGGCTATTGATCGCAATTCCAATTAAAGCTCTACCCGTTGCGCCACCGCTGAACGTTTAGAAAATGTTTAAACGAAAACGATATCCTAAGCTAGAATATAAAAAGAATCACTGCATAAATTATATGTGCTACATGTCAAAGTATATAAACTTAACCAAACGCTCCGGTAAACTACTAAAAATGGAATTGATCGCCCATTATAGTAATCTAAATTGAACACGTTTTCAACAGCAGCACAACGTGACAACGCAAGATCTGAATTCTGCAATACCGGTAAACTGACGAGTAGCCTACATTAATTTAACTATGGCTGTTGACTAGTTTTCGGTTTAGCTGTCGTTTAATTTGCTAAACGTTTATACGATCGTTTAAATGTTAAACGTTTAAACGCATACTTTCCTACTTTAAAGTAATCCACCGAATTAACTCAATTCAACCCCCATCTGATCTGTACGCAGGTGTCAAGCCTCAAGCACCTCGATCAGTCATGTCCTCATCTCTTCAGGGCTACGCCGTTACGGTAATTGCCGGTAATCGGCTGATCCGGGGTCGTCCACTTCATTGTAACCATACGAAACAGAATACTTCATGGACAAAATACAGGGAATGAAATTCGTGCATATTTCAGCCACTCGCGGCAGTCGGTTTACAGCAGCATTTGTCTGTTTGTCTGTTTGTTTTCAACACGATACATGTCAAAACTGCTGCAGCTAAGATCACTAAACTTGAAATGGAAATGTTCCGCGATAAGTACTGCTACATATTGAATGACGGTAAATAATAGTTTTTTTTGTGGAATATGTACCGACAATTGTAATGTGATGTGCTGGGAGCACTGACAATTACAAGTGTCAAAAATGATTTGGCAAAAGGCCGCATCGCCGTCTTGTCAACCCTGCTATGGCGAATGGATTCATCCACTGCGTGCGCTAAGCAGGTACGTTCGCCCGCGGCGGCAGGCGAGCAATGTGCGGTGCGTAGGTACGTTGCAATGGGCCCGCTCATGTGACCCGCTCAAAACTGCCCCTTCCCGTGGGATCTGGACCCCACGTAATACAAGGTTCATTGGACTCACGTGCGTCAAAGTCAACCAACAAACGGCATCTCGATCGGTTCAGCCGTTTTTCTATAGCTCACCCGTGTGCCTATAACACACAGACGACGCTACGTGCACCATCTGTAGCAAAAGGCCGCATCTATGTGTTGCTTTCAGGCGATGCGGCCTGATAATTTACGTATATATAACGTGGTAACTGCAACGTGTGTATGGGATTGCCACAAGAGCAATGGAATATCGCCGTGTCTGACTTATAGACTGGTCGCACTTTGTTAGACGTCGATGAAAGTACAAACAAGTCGCGCAGACGTTTTTGAGATGCTTCTATATTCTACTGATAGTTAGTTTCACGCAGCACAACAGAAAGACAGTTCAACGTCTGTTGATGTCTGTGCGACAGCTGCGGATGTTGAGAGAACGTCCTGAGTGACGTCTCATCTACAACACAAATAAACGTCGTCTAGCGGAAAGCGTCACGTAACGGCCTGACGTACATACGTCTGTCTGTCCGTGTCTGTCCCGTCTTTTTCTAACATTAATTAATTAACAGAGCGCTCGACGTATTTATCACAGGCTGCGCGGTAGCGCCAGCCCTGTGTTAACGGCGACTGGCTTTGCCAATGGGAAAGGGCAATTTTCGACCCCCTACAGAATCGACACCCCTCAACCAATCACAAAAATTTGTCACAGGTGATTACGTCGGCGACCCCTGCAGCTGTGCCAAATTAGGTGCATATCCGTCCACGGGGGGCTTCTGGGCACATGGGTGAAATATTTTTATTTATGCCCTTTTTGGGATCTCACCTACAGGTCAGAACCGTCTATGGATTTTCACGCATGATGGCTCAAACGACGCGGACTCGCGCAATGATGTCCCGTTTGGTTGTCGTTGCTCACCATTTAGGGCGTCAAAAACCCCAAGCCCCAATTTCGGGGCGTGAGTAGGCGTTTTCAAGCCAAACTCGCGAAATCGAAAAACGTGCATATTATCAAAACTATGAGTACCGCATCGATTCCAACCAAATTTTACTCAGTGATAAAGACCACCAAATGCCCTTCGTTGGTGGTCCCGACACACGCATTACAAATCCAAGATGGCGGACGGCCGCCATCTTGAAAAAATCGAAAAATCGCCATATTTCGGCCACGGTTCGAACGATTTTAAACGAAATTTGGCTTGGTGACGCAATTCGACCCTTTTAACCGTTCTGACCGTTAAAAATTTGAAATTTCGAAACAGCAAGATGGCGGCGGCCGCCATCTTGTAAAATCGAAAACATATATTTCCGCCATAGTTTGAACTATTGCGACAAAATTTGGCACAGTGACGCATGCAGTTCGTCGTTCTTGACCGTTTCGATCGTTAAAAATTTTAAATTTTAAAAATTCAAGATGGCGACAGCCGCCGTCTTGAAAAATCCAAAATCGAGATATCTTGGCAAACGTTTGACCGATCGCCACGAAATTTGGCATGGTGAGACAATTCGACACTTATGATGCGGCCCACATTTAGAAATTTGTAATTCCAAAAATCCAAGATGGCAGCGGCCGCTATTTTGAAAATTCGAAAAATCGCCATATCTCGGCC
>Ga0209780_1003926_pt1 | contig 11290 bp, 6 predicted proteins | sample WorMetexBAHAMAS2_FD_187384 | JGI IMG/M metagenome (GOLD analysis project Ga0209780, IMG submission 187384) | Marine gutless worms symbiont microbial communities from Max Planck institute for Marine Microbiology, Germany - Inanidrilus exumae... | ecosystem: Host-associated > Annelida > Digestive...
TGATTATGTAACGTGAGTGACGTTACGGATTACGGAAAACAATAATTGGATGCGATTTCCTTTTTTGTTGTAGGTATAGACTAACAGTAGTGACATCAAAAATCCGGATCCGGCTCCGGCCGGATATTAGGTGCCGGGTATCCGAATCCGGTATCCGGCTAAAAATCAATATCCGTCCATCCCTACTTGAGACACTTTCAAAATTGCCTCTAAACGTCTCGTGCTCTTCATTTTGGGTGCTTGGACTTGGGCAAATACACGTGACCACAATGAGGGACAGTGGGAGCATTGGGGCAGTTTTGGTTAGATACTATTAATAATATTATGAATGGAATCTACATTACTCAGTTGAGAGTTCGTGCCTGTAGCCATGACTGCTTCTGTATTCAATGCATTTAGACTTGTGCTCGATCCACACCAGCAACAATGTTGAAGCAAAGTTCGACTTTGTCGAAGCAACATTCGACTTTGTAGCATTTGACAATGTTGCTTCGACGTTGTCGCTGGTGTGGACGGGGTTTTAAGCTGTATTCTGAAAGCATACAGATAGTACAACATCCAGTAATGTTTGTGTACATCAAACGTACTCTTATGTTGTTTTCATTTTTACTTACTGTACCTTTTTTAAAGACGTTGTTAGAGAGCTGACGTAAAGCCTGCAGTGCTGCTTCCCTCACAAGTCAGTTGATGAATCAACAAACGATGATTTTCCCATATTCAGTTCCGTTCAGAAATTTTACGCTGATGTTTACGTTGGTTGAGCAACAGGCCGGGCAGCTGAGCTATAAAAAACATCGAACGATAATAATCACCACTAGTTCTATTTTGATGAACTGGTCCAACCAAACCTGTAGAATACAATACAGAACTCAAGGTATTAGTAGTATGTTATGTAACAGACTTCATATACACTTTTCGACTTACTACTGACTCAGGACATATATGCAAGGACTTGGACTTAGATGAAGTTTGGTCAGTTTGACTGTATGAATTATTAATTAGTTGCTAAGACAGTAAGCTATTGAAGCCTGTTGTTTACTATGCATGCAACAACACCCATTCTGTTCTCAGCAGTTATACTGTTATGCACACATTATGCATGGTAGTCATTCCACTGTGCCGGTTTAATTCTGTATTTCTAAAGAATTTTGTAAATGTGACATTATTCTGTTTTACTAATAAGTGTTTTAAAATGTTGCATTTGTGTATTTAATATGCGTCTTCTATGATCTTTTTATCTTCCTGCTGTCAGCGTAGTTCAGACCTGTCTACAGGTATGCTTCCTGATGTATGCAATAAGCGAGATTCGAGAGATGTTAAGGTCTTGAAAGCAGAGTGGTCTAGAGACCCAACATTTTGGAATTTTTGTTCTCGGTCTTGTCTCGATCTCAAGGTTAAAATTTTGATCCCGGCCTTCTCCTTTGGGCCTGTACCTGAAAGCCAAAATGTTGGCCTAGGTCTCAATCGTATGTCCACGTTTAGCAACTTGCAAAGCTGATATGCAATAAAAAGAAATTGAAAAAGTTAACTTCAGCTAATCTTTGCTCATCAGTTATCAGTGCACTTAGCACCTTAAGCTATGAACACAATGCTGAACAATGGCAGGAAAAGATCTACGAATAAAAACCAGTTAATACACAGTATTGAGGTACTGTTTGCACTATTCTAATGTGAAGCACATGTTACCATTTTTGCACAGAAAATTAAAAAAAGCTTGGCTGTTAGTTCTGTGCATGTTCTCTGTCACAGTGAGTAATGAATTATCCCAGTAAATCTCTTTCATGGTTAGTGATCAGTGAGCTCATCAGGCCAGCAGCAGCAGGAGTGAGCAGTTGTCATATGGGACAGCTAGTCTGACAGAGATACAGTTAGTTCTGACGGCCAGACATTACATGTCCAGTGGCGTAAATCTGGCTGGAATTGTGAGGGATGCAGGTGCAGATTATGGAGGCTTGATGGGGCGAGGGGTTGGGTGTTGGTTGGTACCCCTCCCCACCAGAGGAAGGATCTGGGGAGTGTCCTCGCCAGAAATGTGTTGAATTTCAGCCTGAATTTGTGATGTGCTAGACGTCGAAGACGTACTTTTGGGGAGTAGTGAATTCTATGTCAAGAGTCATGGGATTGGCAAGCTTTTACTGCATTGTAATGTGCAATGCTCTTAATGCAAGCAATCTGGTGCTTAAAAATTTGAAACATGATGGTGGATAATTTGTATTGGCGTCCTTCTCAGTCCTCGCTCCAAATTATGTGAGACTTGTCTCCCGTGATTTACACCCATACATACAGGGTGGGCCAAAAAAGTGATACCTTGTACAATGTAATGTAATGTACGAGAGGTATCACTTTTTTGGCCCACCCTATATGTCTGCCTTTTCATTTCTAGTGTATAGTGAGACCCCAGAGTGAGACGGACTTACGGAGGCTAAGGAAGTCCTACCGTATTCCTTAACACGCCAGAATTTGCCATTTTCCATCTCATTATTAAGCTGCAATTAACAGGTGCAGTCTGATGTTAAGGCCTCGAGGACAAAATTTTGGCATTGGCCTTAACCTATAGTAACATTGGCTTTGATCTTTATTCTTCAGTCTAGTACTAATAAGAAGCTGCACTAAACTATTTAGGTGGCCAGCGGCCAGACCAGCTACCGACTGCTATTTACAATAATCGTCGAAGCTTGGAAGACAGAAGTCTTTTGTAACTCTTAAGTATTATAATTTATAAAGAGTTAAAAGTTAGCATATCAGCAACTTGACTGAGTGACAGGAGGCAGTTTAAGGTTCTCGTTCTCGATGGCGAGCATGCGTTGCAGGATTAAATACCCTCAGTACGCTGTTTGTTTTGTGCATGCTAAAGTTTTACTGTACGTCAGTTGCATACTTCTTTTTTTATAAATTTTCGTTTGTAACCCAGAACTGTTGAAACCTAGTCATAGAGGCAATGCGATAAACGCTGTGTATCAATACTGAGTTTAGGTAGAAACAGCATAATTTTGGCTACGGGTGTGAACAATTCCAGTGCCTTCACACTGGGGATATGTTCCGGGATAAATCCCGGAACACGTATACACCATGTTGTTCAATGCAACTGTTCACACTAGCGACATGTCCCGGGACAAATCCCGGGACATATCGCCAGTGTGAAGGCACTTTAAAGTGTTCCTGACATTTATGTCAGTGAAATGTCAATGTCATTAACAAGACAGCTTGTACGTCAATATTTTGGTATAGAGGTTTTCAGCATCAAAATGAAGCTCAAACCTATCAAATTACAACACGTGACAAAATAGTATCTTTGGTCATGTCAGTCACCCAACCTGTACGGAAAGCTAATTTCGTTACTTCCTTAAATGAAATGTCGAAATTACGTCATTAGATACATTCCGGCTTCGTGAGCAACGGTTGGAGGTGTGTTACAGTTTTCGAGTTTAAGGCTTTTTATTTTGCTTTGTTCTGTAATAACAGTATATGTACAGAGCATGAACATTCAGCAAGTCTGAGGTTTGTAAGTTTTTGTCAATAATTTACTATTTACTAAACTTCGTAAGTCGTAATGAGCAAGTGTAGTAGTAGTAGACGGTTCCATTATTTTTTACGGCTACGGAACAGTCAATAGCAGATTTATTAATCCATTCACCAGATGGCGAGACATAACGCAGCCAAATTACTACCACTAACCAGTCAAACTAAACTGACCCTAACCGTAACGTAGCCATGACTTGCTTGTCTACTCTAACCGACACAGTAACTAACATTAACCCTAACCCTAAACCTAGCCCTACTAAACCCTAATATTTATGAGCATTTCGTTGATACCCATTGAAAGGTTTTTCTGTATTTATAAAAGGATTTTTTTGCGGATGTGCATAGCAGGGTTTGTTGGCAAATACTTGCAGTACCGGCTTGCTGAACTATTTTGAGTTATACTCAGCTCACCATACGCCAGCAAGATTCGAAGATGGATCATTTATCATTAAAAGAGGGTTTTGTGGTGTATTATAGAAAAAGGGGCTAGGTCTTTTGTGGACATAAAACATAAGAAACAAAGAAATTGCTGGTTCTGTAGCCTCAGAATAGCAGAACCGTCTGGCCGGTTCAGTAGCCGCAAAATACCGGAATCGTCTTGACGGTTCCATAGCCAGTGCATCAATTTAAATTGCATAAATTTATATGTCATTACAATATGCAAAAATATTCTTTTTGTTCTTGAGTGATTAATATTTGGAATAGTTTACCTAATTATGTTGTGGAAGCTAACTCTGATAACACCTTCAAGAACAGACTGGATAAATTCTGGATTAATCACGACGTCATTTATAACCATAAGTGTGAATTAACAGGAACCGGACGTCTGCCAGTTTGTGTGTAGTTTGTATGTAATTTGAGATGCTGGCAGAGAGGAAAAATCACATGATTGGATTGAACCGAAGACACTGAAGAGACAAATTCTCATTTGTTCTTGGCATTGGCTCTGTACAAATTCTGTACAGAGCCGCTCTGTACCCAGTTGGTACAGAGCGGCTCGTACCAAGTCGGTACAGAGCTGCTTACTATTTTGCTCACCAAAAGACTATACCCATCTTTTCTTATACTGCCCAAAACAAACCCTTTTCTTTAGTTTAGACAGCTGAATGCATGATGAATTATATTATTCGTTGATGTCAGTATGAGACCATGCCATAAAATTTATTTCGCCCACCCGAGCAAGATCTACAAACTCTGTGCAAAAAATTTAACTTACTTGTATGTCAGCTGCTTGTTTTCACTGTTCCACTTTTAAACGTAAATCTAGTTTTAGAGTTATTTATTTGTTGCTTTTGATCGACATTAACACCTTTGTTAATTACAGTTTAGTTGACAAATGGCGCCATCTAGTGTATATTCAGGGAAATAAAGCGGCTTTGTACCGACTTGGTACAGTGCCACACTGTACCAACTGGGTACAGATCGGCTTTGTATGGAGCCATTGCCTTGTTCTTTATAATTGTTTGCTTTGGTGTTAATAAACTACTACTATGATAATGGCTCTCTATACAAATATCTAGTTAGACCTCATTTGTTATGAGTATTGTTGTCCATTATGAAACCCTAATTTTAAAAGACTGATGCTATGGACACAGTGGCCGTGAATGTAACTGTAGTCTGTAAGTTACAGACTCTGTAAGTTACAGACTACAGTTACATTCACAGCCGCTATAACCCTAACCCTAACTGTAATTGTGAAACTATAACTAACCCTAACCGTAACCCTAGCTGTGTGTATATACACTTTGCATAGCGTAATCACACAGCCAGTTGTGTGATTTGACTACGTCATTTCGCTATGCACATGGCTGGCCGTGAATGTACACCAGATGGCGCCATTTGTATCAACTGAACTGTAATTAAGAAACGAACTGAGCAATTAAGAAATGTTTTAATCTCAATCAGTCCGTTAAGGCAGTCTGGGAGGAAGAAGTGAAACTACGGTCAGTAGGATTTGTGAAACAGGCAGGTTTTAAGCTTGAAGTGAAAGAGAGAGGGAGTTATGGAAGTGCAGATTGGTGAATTAGAAAAGGAAGAAGTGATAGGTGAAGGAATAGGTGAGTCAGAAATGGATGAGAATGAGATTGACGAAGAGACAAAAGGAGTTGATTCCAGAGACAAGGTGAAGCATGACAAAATTGGAGTGATCAGTTATTTTTAGAGAGGATGATGAAGGTGGCCGAGCAAGAGTAACGACAGATGAACAGCGAGTACTGCGAGGATGTTGAACAGAGATGAGGTTGTGAAGGTACGGAGGTTGGGTAGTTGTGAGAACTTTGTAGGTAAGTGAGAGGAGCTTGTATTCGATGCATTCAGTGATCCTGAGCCAGTGAACAGAGCGTAAGATGGGAGAGATATGACAGTATGAGCAAGATAAAGTACGTGCAACTGATATAAATTAATTTCATGCAGCAGTGTAATACAAACACATTTATAACTGAATTTGTTGAAAAAGCTATATGATTTATGTGGAGGTATTGTATTATATAAGAAGATAATTAACTAGCTGTTATGCTTTTCCTCAAAAAGTACACTGTGCATACATCATATAAGTGAGCTGAGTTGTGAATGTAGAAATATGATCTGATTTGTGTGTGTAGGTCTGAGTGAAGCAACAACTTGTGAATTATGACAACTTCTGATTCGAATTTATCCTGGAAGTTACGTAAGTACGGTATGTGTTACAACAGCAATGCCCGGGAGTGCTGAATGCCGGGATGCCGTTGCCAAACATGGCCAATGCCCAGAATGCCGAACAAGCTTAGGGTTAGGGTTCAGCCTGTTCAGCATTCCAGGCGTTTGCCACGTTTGGTATTTCAGTGTTTGGCACTCCAACCCCTACCTTGATGCAACACGCTAGCAAATGTATAGACAGATTTTGCATTGGTGTTTTAGGTTTCATAAAATTGCTGTTATCGCTCCTTGCAGTACACTCAGCGGTTTACTACACGGCAGCTTTCTAGGATGCATTATGTGTTCACTTTTGTACTGTGTTGAAGTATACTATAAACCAAATTTGTGTTGCTTATTTAAATGTTGCTTGAAGCCTTGTGTCTATGGCATTGACCTTGACCTTGCATGTCTCTCTCTGGCCTTGGCTTACTGGCCTTGACACCACTGGCCTTGTTAGCATACCTAACGGCTGCAGTTCAGAGTTATGCATTCACTCAAAGTTTGTCATTCCATTGTCTGTCTTGGTGGATTAATAAAAACTTTAAATTGAATGAATTTTATGAAATTTTAGGAATGGTCTTCATATAAGGAACAGTCAATTAGATTTTGGGGTGTTTTTTGTGTCCACGCCTCAGATTTGAGCCTGTACTTGACTACAGTGTGCATTATAAATGTTTTTATTGATTGATTATTGACTGATTTCTGTGTCCGATTTTCTGGAAAGAACAGTTACCTGCGCACACTGAATGAAACTTCTTAGTCACAGCCAACTGAACAAGAGGCTTAGCTGTTACAGGACGACTGCTAATCTTCTTACTCTTAACTCTTCTAAGACCGATATCTTGCTTCATCGGACTCAAAAACCAACTCGCCAAAATACACAACTCTTCACTTGACACCTCCCACTCTGCTCAAAATCTTGGCTTTATCTTTGACGAACATCTTGCCTTCTCTGACCAAATTACAGCTCTCTGCAAAGCCTGTTACTATCACATTCGTCAGCTTCGCGGTATCCGGCCTTACTTGATTCCTCAACTACCTGTACCATTGCTACCTCTGTAGTTCACTCCAAACTTGACTACTGTAATTCTCTACTATAAACTCATAAGTCTCAACTATCCCGTCTCCTGCAGATCCAGAACTCTCTTGCTCATACTGTCATTAAAGCTCCTAAGTCCTGCCATATCACTCCCATCCTACTCGCTCTCCACTGGCTTAGAATCAATGAATGCATCGAATACAAACTCCTCTCTCTCTTACCTATTAGGTTCTCACAACTACCCAACCTCCATACATTCATAACCTCATCTTTGTTCAACGTCCTCGCAGTACTCGCTCTTCATCCGTCATCACTCTTGCTCGGCCATCTTCATCATCCTCTCTTAAAATTACTTATCGCTCCTTTCGGTATGCTTCACCTGTCTCTGGAATCAACTCCCTTTATCTTTTCGTCAACCTCATTCTGGTACCAGTTCTGACTCACAGACTACTTCACCTATCACTTCTTCCTCTTTTGATTCACACCTCTGCTCATCCATAACTTCCTTTCTCTTTCACTCCCGGCTTAAATTTAACCTACCTTTTTCACAAATATTATTCCCCATAGTTTTACTTCTTCCTCCCAGGCTGCCTTCACGGACTTTTGCCTGCACCTTTTCTTCTGAGATAATCGGTTTTTGTCTTTTTAGTTTTTCCTTAACTTATTTTTTGTTTCTGCCCCATGCACTAGACTAAGCTGGCCATTTCGTCGCCTTTTGAGTGCACGTAAATACATTGTATCTTATCGTATCGTACTGAACGACGCCCCTGGTCAGTTGAAATCTTGTCAACTGCTCCATGACTTACCAAAAAGTAACATTTGAAAAGCCTTGCAACAGCTGAATGACCTGGAAGTCACTCAAGGTCATTGATATTGTTGCTATTCAGTAGGCCAGATATGACTTTGTTACCATTTAATTGCAACTTTCTGTCTCTATCTTGTAACATCTCGAATATATTATTATCACTTATCTGCGAAATTGAAAGGGGTCATGTGGCCAAGAACTTGCCCCTTTTGGGGGTAATCTGTCATGCATAAGTACTACTTTCTATCATCAGTCTGCAGACCAAATTTGAAGTGCCTTAACATCACTCATTCCAAAGGTAGGATGGGATCCTGAAATTTAAAAATGGTCACGTGACCCCGACAAGTCCTGTTTGTAGTTACTATAATTAATATGTGTGCCGGTACTAAATTTAAAGAGTGTAGCTTCATCCCTTTCAAAGGTATGAAAGGAAAGGTGATCCAAAATTTACAAGTACAGTTGGATTTTAAGTGGTTAGGGTCATTGAACGTCATCCACAGTGTCACCATTTGATAGCTCACATATGACTTCCTATTCACCTTCCGTATTAAATGTCTCTACCTTGTATCATTTATTACCTAGTTATAACAAGTTATTTGTCGAAAGATGCCAATTTTTTCTACCTCACCTGTATGTGGCGCCCCCTTATTGCAATTTCGTCTCAATCTTTGGCACCAGAGAACCAGAGTGCCTGGACTGTCGTGTGGCATGGGTGCTTCGTGAAAAGTTTAGTCATTTGGATTCTGCACAGGACCATTGCATCATGTAGACCTTTAAGCCACGGCTTAGCTATAACTTTGGTCTGCTTACCAGAAATTTTGGCTGAGATATTGTTTGGAAATAGTTTAATGAGCAAGTGAAATTCATTGCCTGAAGACAGAAACTTATTGCCAAACTACTGAAGTTTTGTGATAGTAATGTGCTGTTGTTATCTGTTGAATATGACAGTAATTGTTCTGTTTTTTTGCAGAGGAATATGATGCACATGCCAGCAATGTGCGGAGCTTGTGTCTTGGACAGCGCTCGGGTCGGCTGCTTGCCACTGGCGGTGAAGATTGTCAGATTAACATGTGGTCACTCGATAAGCCAAATTGCCAAATGGTCAGTTGTTTGGATAGTTTTTTGGTAGATTTCAGTTCTTGCACAGACTGAGTAGTTCCATGGATGTGTGTTGAACAGAGTTTATAGTGGTTTAATGTCAAATGTAGAGTTGAATGGCTCTTTCAATCATTCATGTGCAATATAGCTAATGAAGTAGATTTCGTATGATTTTATGGAAATCGTTTGACATACATCTGAGTCGTAAGCTTCTGTGTGAATTTATCGCATGTTTACGTCGTATGTGCAAGTTCGTTTGCATATGCTTTAATGAATATACTGCATATATGTGCATGTTTTCTATGGTGGCACACAGTGACCACCCGTCCTCTGCAGAAGAGACCATATTCTGATTACGAAATGCACTTCCAAATAAGAAACCTACTTCCTACTTCTGAGTAAGTGGCGTGGTGGCGCAACAGATAGCGTTGGACTTGCGATCAACAGGTCGTGGGTTCAAATCCTATTCGGGGCAAATCTGCATAATAACCTTGGGCAGGTTGTTCACACCTATGTGCCTCTGTTACCAAGCAGTATAATTTGGTACCAGCCAAGGGGCGGTGATGCTTTGCGGCTGGGAAGGTAACCGCGGGCCTGGCGGAAAGTAATGGCAGCTTACCGCCGAGTGGATGACTTACAGTCACCTGCAGGCTGACTGCCTGTACACCGGGATCAGCTGTGGGCCAAACGCTCGGTAACGAGTATGAAAAGCCTTTACCTTATTACTTCTGAGTACGAGACTGTACAAAAATCAATCTTCTGAAGGCAAACTGTGTATGCAGTATGGGTAACCCATAGCCGTTCTTCCTGTTTTTTGGTCCATACCTATACGCATAATTGTTTACTCTCTTGATGCTGAGGCAACTTCAGCAACGTAGCGTTAAAGAGCAGCATGAAGATGACACCGCGGTCCTTCTGTTGTGAATCATGAAAGGATGAGCTCAATGGGCAATTTTTTTCTGGCTGGATTCATTGCTTGGAGTTTGCTTTGACATTGTCAGTTGGAAATCCTGCAGCAGTTAATCCGAGATGTTCTCTTTTAGGGGAGGTGGACAAAGAGAATCAAAATCGCAACTGGTTCACCTGAAAATGTGTGTATACTAGTTACTCACGCCGGCACAGCCGCCAGCGTGGAAGGGCGTTCAGTCGCGTCTGTCTGTCTGTCTGCTTGTCCGTGCTCTAACAGGAAAATGGCTTGAGCTATCAAGACCAAACTTGGTACACACACTACCACTACACACTATAGCAATCGCTCGGCGTCAAAAGGTCAAATGTCGAGGTCACACGGTTACGAAAACCGCCACGGTCACACGGTTGCTGGTGACCGTGTCCCTATGCGCATACCAATATGCCGCTGTGTCACATTCAGCCCGTTGCCGGCATGGGTCTGCATGTCGATACGACTGCCTATGTTTTTTAGTTATGTTTTGCTTTGACCTTTTTGCGTAATTGTGTTGTATTATCTAGTCGGCCGTGCTGATTACAGGCCTGCCATTTGTCAGCGATTAGTGGGACAGTGATGATGATGATGATGATGATGATGAATTTGTGTACATACATTGTTTTGGGTCATTTTTGACTGTTGTCTTTGATTGCTGTTTCTTTGTGTTTAGAGTTTTAATGGACATAAAAGTCCGGTGGAAGCTGTCCGTTTTCATGACAGCGAGAAGAGACTCGTGTCCGGCTGTGCAGCAGGGATCATCAAAGTATGGGATGTAGAAGAATCGAAAAGTTTGTTGCCATTTCTCAGATATTTCTTTAAAGCAGGGATATTAAAAAGTGCATAATCAAATCAGTTTTATTTGTCAACAAACGTGCAATAACAAAAAACAAGTGGTCAAAGAATTTTGACAGAAATATACTGATTTTGAAAATCTTGAGAATAGGCTAATAAACGCTTACTTATTTTCCATTTTCATCAAGGTATAAGTGACTTTACTGATGATGCATAATATTTGACTTTAGACTGTAGTTTACAGAATAGTGTAATATTCGTGCAAATATAACAAGTGCGCCACTAGTATGTTCAGTGATGGGCAAAAGTTAATTAAGAAGTTACTAACTAATAGTTTGACTATTTTTTTCAGTTTGACCACTAGTTTTAAAATAGTTTAGCTAAAACCATAGTTTAACTAAATTTAGACTAGTTACTA
>Ga0209780_1003927_pt1 | contig 11289 bp, 4 predicted proteins | sample WorMetexBAHAMAS2_FD_187384 | JGI IMG/M metagenome (GOLD analysis project Ga0209780, IMG submission 187384) | Marine gutless worms symbiont microbial communities from Max Planck institute for Marine Microbiology, Germany - Inanidrilus exumae... | ecosystem: Host-associated > Annelida > Digestive...
CCAGTTAACTTTGCGTACGGCTCGGAAATGTGGTCGGCTAGATGCCTGTTGTTTCTGAGACAAACCAAAAGTAGATTACCGATTTTAGAGGTGTGCAAAATCCGATTTTGTTAGTTTTGCGATTGTGGTTGACATATTTTCTTACGGATCGTTACAAAAACCCGAACAGAGATATAATTAATCAGCGTTGACTTTGTACTCGGTGGTCAACGAAACCGGAAATATAATTCGGATTTTAGAGAGGTGCAAATTTCGGTTTCGGTATCGATTTCATCCGGTCTAGAACGATCACGATTACGTGCGCATTTTTTTACCGGTTTTTCCATAAAACTTTGCGTACGGCTCGGAAATGTGGTCGGCTAGATGCCTCTTGTTTCTGAGACAAACCGGAAGTAGATTACCGATTTTAGAGGTGTGCAAAATCTGATTTTGGCAGTTTCGCGATTGTGGTGGACATATTTTCCCACGGATCGTCGCAAAAATCCGACCGGAGTTAAAACTAATCAACGTTGACTTTGTACTTGGTGTTAGAAGAAACCGGAAATATAATTCGTATTTTAGAGAGGTGCAAATTTAGTTTACGGTTTCATTCGTTCTTAAACGATAACGCATGCAATTCTTTACCTGATATCACAAAATTTTGCATGCGGCTGCGAAATGTGGTTGACTAGTCAACTATTGTTTCTGTGACAAATCGGAAGTAGATATTCGATTTTAGAGGTATGCCAATTCCAATTTTGGCAGTGTCGCTACTGTAGTTGTCACGTTTTTCTACGAATTTTGGCCGTTTCGAGGTTGCATTTGATAGACCCGAGTTCGATAGAACACAACAGTGCTTGTTTTCTATCGGTAACAGTCATTGCTGGGCGACCCCCATATCCCTTGAAATTTGAGCGTTATTGATTCTATACCCTAACCTCTGTGTCGATTAGTGTGATATCAAGGCACCACGTGTCTACTGTGCGGTGCAAAAAAAACAAAATTAACCTCTGAGTAGTCTACAACACCGTTATTTGCCTGCGGGCAATTTTGTCGGTTTAACTATATATATCATTGTTACTAATTGAAGCAAGCGGTGAGCAAATTTGAATATGTTGCGCACCTGTTTCGTGTTTGTTATGTATGGTTTTTTTTAATTTTTGCAGTTTTGATACAATGGCTGATAGAACTTTAGATATTATACTGCATGCAGTTTGTTATATACGCATTTACTCATATAGCTGTATTGATGTACGTTATTTAACATAATGCCCATAGGTCTATGTGATTATAGATGCGTTTATCCTAGTATTTGGATGAATTTAATGTTTGCTGGCATTGTTTTTGTTGTTCAACAGCTGACCGTAATCTCGTCATTTTTCAGTCCTTTGACTACAACAACGCTCTTCTTCGCGATGTTTATTTGTTTCGTAAACAAACAATAATTACAGTCATGTATTCTTATGGTTTGTGGACGTCTGCCTCTGCTGAGTTACGTTGTTTATGCGCCGTGTTACAGACGACGACGATGACGCCAGACGCCACCGACCGTTACTGGTTTACCCCCACTATACACAATGAGTAGGCGGGCCAGTAACAATTAACGTTAAGCGTACCAATCATCGCGCTTTTGTACAGCGGTGTCCCTTGTCGCGAACATTTACATGACCGCATTAACGTCATTAAACGTTTAACTATTTCGCACATAGCGTTGCTGATGTGTATTTTGTTTGCTTTCTCAAAAGGTGCAGACTGGATGGACCCAGGATTTACTGATGGGACGATTCTCAGGGTCGGAGTTACAAGCTTGCGACCACCAAAGGGGGATTTAAAAATAGTTTGAGGGAGCATCATTACAGAGGTCCGGGGCATGCTCTTCCTTTCCTGGAAAGTTTAAAATGTAGTTTGAAATGGAGCAGTTAGGCTGGTCGGAGATCCATCTCAATCCCTTAATGGATCCGTCCTTCTAAAGATAGTTCATCGCCCAATGTTATACCGTAGTTTAATGTTAGTGTGTGCATCTGCTTCTGGTTTATAACTTTATTACTAGTCTAACAAGATAACTGTCACTGCATGGTAGCATAGTTAGTTTTAATGACATATTGATGTTCTAGTTCGATAATTGCTATTTAGCCCACACGGCATCGCGATGCCAAGGACGTATACTTTACCGCTGTGGTTTTTTCTTCTTTCTATCTTTCTTCTTTTTTTCGTCGCCTAATCTCTGATGTCACTGAACGGATCTCGACCAAACTTAGACACATATGCACTTATGACTGCTATCTGAAAAATTTGGTCTGAACTCCCCCGGGCATTTACCCCCTATGGGCTTGGAGCAAAAAACCGTTTTTGGGCCGACTTTAAAATTTGACCAAACATACCTGTGCAATGGAACATGATATCAACAATCGGAAAGAAACTTGCCAATCTACAGGTATGGTGAACGTTTGTTCAGAAACGGCTGAGAACAGTTGGCGAATTTTTTCCCACAACCTAAATTTTCGCATTGGGAGACACTGCCACTGCCAGCCTTACCGCATGGACGTTATATAACGGACAGCAGGCAAAATTTGGCACGTGATATGTAATGGCACGAGCGTAGTCTAGAACAACAGAATGCCAGGCGGGCTCATGCTGGGCTTTGCCATGCATCCAGTTTATCTATACAGCATCGTGCAATTTTGCTGTGTGTGTGTGTTTTTGTGCACGTATAAACAAAGTACTAAAAATGCCTAAAATGTCTGCAAAACAGACAGATTATAAAATCACAGTCTACTCCAGTACAGTTCTTACACTGTTATAAGGGCGACTATAGCCAAGTCAGTGGAAAAGACGGATTTATGGAGTACCGTACCTAAGCTTCAAAATCGAAAACCCATGATATAGATAACTGACGTTGATATTTTGAACTTTATGTAACAGAAAGATGATGTAGAAGACGACTGAATGTCAGAGAGAAATTGTAAATTGTAATAGTCTATTACGCCAGTTTGGTATTTGAAAAAATTTCGGCCTTTAGTATTTTGTTGTATTGTTCACAGTGTCTTTCTTTATATATTTCACGCATGGTATATAATATTCGCGTTATTCTTGGTTGTATTGGTTAGGTTTTTATTTGTTTTGCTACTGGGTGTTTTCTTGATATGGTGAATAAAAATTTTCAGTAGACACAGTTGTCTTGGATTTTGATCACATTCAATACCGAAGTTCGACTGCCGACTAAAACATGACAAAGCTAAACTTTTATATGAACCCGAAGCACCAGCACTTTAAAGACTTTGGCGGATAAAATATGTACATATTTACCTACTTTAAACTATTAAACTACACCAATGGCGCACATTTGGGTGGATTACTTATAGTCATCTGCGGGCTGATTGCCTGTACACCGGGATCAGCTCCGTGACCAACATTTGGTAACGACGAGTATGGGAGGCCTTTACTTTTTTTACTTAAAATTGGATAAGTTAAGATTCTTCTAGAAATAACTGTTTTGCACTTGGTGTAATACTACTACCCTACTAGGGTGGGCCAAACGTTCAAGCCTACATTACATTTATGTAGTTAATAATAATAAATATTTAAGAAAACAGTGGTATTTCGATAAATTTACGAGCAATATTATGCATCAAATTGATTATACTGTGATAATAGTAAATATTCTACGATACGTTACCAGAAACCGGGATAAGTCAGCATCATCTACGGCGGTGTGCAACATGACTCTAGTTTAAATCAGTGACTATTATTTCAACAAGATGTCAATACGATGTCTATTTGGTACTTTCTTTTGGTGTTTCTCTTTACCTGTTCTTTTTCAGTTTTATAGTCAAAATTTTATCTTCTTTACTTATTATGCATGTTTCAGCTCGGCAGCTAGTGCATGACTTCATTATTTTCACTCAGCAGTGGTGTATATGTTACAGTGCTGCAAAGCGTCGTAAAATTTCATCAGTTATTTATTAAAAATTATTCAACTTAAACCAAAGATGGCTCGCGTTTTGAGACGCGGACTGAATGTCGGCACAGCGTGGTGGATAAAGTGACTAACAATGGTGAAAAAAGTTGAAAGAGTGAGTCATCGCAGAGGATGGTCACTTTTAACAGTTCCGTGATGTCGCGTGTCGGAAATTCCGTTTCCTTATAACATCAAAACCGACTATTGTCAGAACTATCCATTTTGGAGGAAGCGATACAAATTCGATCACGTGATAGAGATCTGCATTACACAAGGTAGTGTGGTGACATTTTTGGGTGTGGTAGACAAGTTCATAGGCTACGTCACGAAAAATGATCAGAATTCGGTCTCTTTTGATTGATTACTCAAGAATGAAAATACACCACTTTTTTACACATGGTGATGACGATAACAATCGTTATGTGAACAGACTATATTTGAATTTAAATGTGGGAATTGGTATTATTTCTATTTGTTTATAAATTAAGTGCTAGAAGAAAGCACATCATACATAAACAAACCACACAGCTGTGCGAGCCTCTAAGTATTCCTTCATCTTCATGAGCTCATCAACTCTATTTCACGATTAATAAATCACAGTCGTTAAGAAAAGTTAGAAACATGTTACATGCCTACGCAGTCGATAGTCAACAACGGTTGAGACACATACATTTAACAACAAGAAAAACAGTCGTTCACAAAAGACGTAAAAAGTAACGCGTTTCGAAAAACGCAGCCACACTTCAACACCGACAACAGTTTACAACGGTAAGGGTAAGGTAATTAACTAACAAGTCTCAGCTTACTTACTTACTTACTTATTTACTTACTTAGTGCAGACGGACGCGCGCGACGCTATGTCAGGTCTAACATGTTGTAAACGAAAGCGGCAACATCAGTGTGATAAACTTGCACTGTCAAATAATATTAGAAGATTGCTTGATAAAGTCTATCTTTCTCAGTCTACGGTGTTGCTGTGATTGTTTATTGTTATTATTTTGTTGGGCATATATATAAGTGGCTACATGCCCTTTATGTCCATTGATTATGTTTATGTTCTATGTTCATACTCATTAAACGTCGCTTGCTTGCTAGGTTGACAACATGTGCAACGGTTGGCGTGCCGTGATAAAAAGGGGCAAAAATTGGCTAAGTTCAGAGTTTTGGCAAAGGCTCCAGAGGGAAGTACCGTACCCTTATTTTGGGAAATACTAAACTTCCCTTAAAGCATAGTGTAAGAGACTAACGGTAATCTCTGTGCCAAAGATCAGCTTCATTCATCCAGCCGTTTCTACAGAAATTAACTTGCGACAGACAGACAGGCCATACCGCGCTATACATATGCGTCGCGCGGTAAAAATTAGTTAAGTAGGCCTTCGCCAAGGTCGGTGGATTAAAATCATGGTCTAGACACGACTGTGAATAAATAAAACATCACTATTTCTCGGAACTATTTCTCGACAAATGCGTGTGAAAATCGAGCGTAACAAAGTGACAACACAGTTGGACGTATGTCCCAATTTTCTTGGCTCGATCTAACAGACCCATATCATACGTGATTCGACCGTACCCGACCTAAAATTTTAAAAACCTGGAACATTCAGATCTGACCCATCTTCAGCTATCGCAGAAAAAAATCTGTTAATTTTGATCTCGCAATAAAGACGGAATAGCACACATCAAGTTTGACATGCTCAAAATGACAATAATTTTTCTTTCATCTGATATAAGTATTTAATAATTAATCACGACGACAATAATTAAAAACTGCACTCAAATAATAAATCGGTTTCTTGAAATTATGTATATACGTTGCATAACATTCTCGGCCTGCCCCACGGGAATTGAAAAATTCTGTCACCAAACCCAATCGACCAGTGGACTTTGTCCAACTCCGTGACGACAGACAATGATGACTTTAAAAAACACACAACGCCATAATACTTGTAAAAATACACAATGCCATAGTACTAGAAAAAATACCAACGACATGTCCGTGTTACAGACAGTCCAACTCCATTCCTTTTTGTTACTTGGCGGTTAGCAGTTTACGTTTATTTTCACAAATATTAATTAACTAACTGAACGTTAGCAACGAACTGAGCTGATTAACCTTCATTGTGGCAAAGAGTGTGTCGAAAACGTCAACGTTTAATGTGCTTAAATCTACTGTTGTTTATACTATAATGTATATATGCACAGACAGTTTTAAATAAAATAAAAATAAAATACTAGGCACAGATCCAGCGAGCATCACTGCGGGATTGGGTTTGTAACAGTAGCGGGCTATGCTGAGCTAAAGTTACTTATTACGCTGCCGCGTCTAGCGGCAAGCGTAATGTAACGGTTTGGCGTCCGTCCGTCTGTCCGTCTTTTTTCTAACCTTAATAGGGCGCGCTGCGCATATCGAAGGTGACTCGCCAGGGGGCAGCACGCGACGCGACCAGCGTACATTTCGTACTGTTTTATTATGTTTTTAAAATGTTATTCCTGTGCTGCCTATCGGCGTAATAAAGAATGATGATCACGTGAACGGACGTACTTGTTTGTTTGGCGTCATGGGTCGTAAAGTGAATCGCCGGTGTCAAGGGACAGTGTCACGGTATGCAGGGCAAATTTCACAAAAAATTGGGGCCCTGGTCGATACAAATAAGGGGCCGTGAGGCCGTCGCCTATACTTCCTTTATTTTCTTTACCTTCCGCTGTTTATCGATACCGTTATATAAGTGTTCTGCAGACAAAAATGCCCAATAGAGCCAAAAAGTTGTCTTTCAGAATATGGGGTCCTATAGATTTGTGCGGACCCTGTTCGGCTGAATAGTGAACATTCCTAAATACGGCCCCGATGGTGTGTAGACTACACGGCCCAGATTTCACCCAGAATTGCCAAGTTTTAAAAAGAACATGTATGTTTGTTCTGCTTACTCTCGGGCCGAAACCTAGCTGGCCGCGTCGCATGCTGCCGCTGGTGAGTCTCGGTAAGTATGCCGACGGGATAGACAGACAGACGGACCAAGCCGTTACATTACACTTTCCGCTAAACGCCGCCAGCGTAACTATGGAATAGCTCTGCAGTGCTCCGTTTCCCTATTTTTTATCATGGATCTGCCCTTCCTTCACGCACCTGCCCACGTAGCCCAGTGGTAAGAGAACTCATCCGCCAAGTGTAGTAGAGCGTGACGCGCTCAGGAACCGGGGTTCAAACCTTGGCCCGGCAGCGTATAATGAACAGGGAGATAATCCCTGGCAGGAGAAAGAGAGGGTTCGACGGTATCCTCTATAAACTGTGACCGTTGCTGACACCTTGATTAACAGCGTCAAGGTGTTAGCCGCGCTAACGTAAGCTGACGTAAACAGACTTGGCTGGCCACTGGCTGGTACAGCACGCGGCACCAGTCAGGGCTAAGCCAGACAGTAGGCCACGTCTAAAGAGGCGCATTATAAATACCCGACAAGCTCTTCACTTCCTACTAATCCCGCGTTCCCCGCGCATCACGCACACATTAGCACACATCCACCAATTCCCCTCCTCTCCCTGGGCTAGCGGTCTCAGCGATGAGGTCTAGAAGTAGGCTGGACCTCTGCCCGCAATAAAGAAAAGAAGAAAGAAAGCCCTTCTTTCACAGTAGGTTCTATTTTGATTCATTTCCCGACAAGCCCACACATACAGCGAATGAGCAAATCAGATCACCGCTGATTGGCCAGCGTCGGCGGCGCATGCGCCTTGAAATTACCATGCGTTGGCGAACTTGACGATGACGTTACGGATTCCGTTCGAACTCGATCCACGCGAACGATTAGCAGACGAAAATTCGGCGGTAAACGAACGCCACAAAAGTGACGTCACTGATACCTTTACGGTCACGCTGCCGCTGACCGCTATAAAGTTATGAAAAGAAATAATCAACCGAGAAATTACGAAATTTATAGACCCCATTCAGACGACACGTTTATAAGACAGACACGAATGAGCTGTGGCAGACGAATTTTAGAAATGGGGCCCTTGGCCACTTGGCGGCGCCACCGGCACGCATGGCACGATATAAACGCAATTTCTGGGGCTTAAGCCCCCTGATTATTTAATAATACACCCCCACCAGATCTATTTTCTGGCCAACAAACTCCGTAAGAGTCATTTTCGGCCGGGATTCTGCCCCAGACCCCACTACGGGGCTTACGGCAGGGAAGGGAAGAGACACCCCTCCACATTCCCAACCCCCTCAACGCTTTCGGCGTCTCAGATCGCTGCCTTCGTCACCTTGAACATTAGCCCCTAATAATTTGATGGAACTGGAAGTTACGGCACTACACCAATCGTCTATGAAATCTTTACTCCATTCCTGTTCCGTCTCTTCTAAGTCGCTTACACTGTTACCGGCTACATCTGACATTAAATGTAAACTTGCTGCCAACTCATTCTGTCGCACAATCACCTCTCTGTAATTGTTACGTCCGCTTGGTGTCTTCGTCCAAGTAAGGGCGCGTGGGCGGTCGGGCGGCCGACACTGCACGGCAGGCCAGTGCGGTTAAGTCGCGTTAGGGCGACACCTTATTCTATTAATAACCTACGCTACATCAGCCATGACGTCACTATTCAGTATATGACGTAACGGTTTGCCTGCGTGGCGCCACCTGTGAATGGGGCAGCCCCTGTCTAAAATTATTACAAATACGCCGCCGAGTGACGTCATCACGGGAGGGTGGCCGGGAGTTCCCCGTAGACGTCGGGCGCCCTGTGCTCGGCGAGCAGTTTGTACTCGGCCACGAGTTGTCTCACGTGACCGGGCACCGACCACTCGGCCACGGCAAGATGTGGCGCCAGCTTGGACAGCGATATCAGCGTCTGACCGACAGCCTTGCTGGAGCCGAGTAGACCCCGGCGACTGACCCACAGCGATGCCTACAACAAAAGCAGCAGCAGCAGCAGCTACATCGTTACTTCGCCCCCGGTCGGGATGCGAAGTATTACAATCAGCGTGTCGGTTTGTTTGTCTGTCTGTCTGTCGGCTTGCATACCTCAAAAAAACGATAGTCCGAATTTCACCAAATTTTCTGTACATGCTATCCGTGGCCGTGGCTCCGTCCTCCTCGGACGGCAATGAGATACGTTTTGTACTTCCGGTTTCATGTATGACGTCATGTTTTCATATAATGCGGGGAATGGGCCAGAATCAAAGACGACATGTATGTTTTGTCAGTTTGCCAGGTGCAATCGCGGCACCAGTCGGACGTCAGAATAACGTACGTTGTTTGGTCGAGCGGCAGCGAGGGCGAAGTCTGCAGTCTCTGACTGCATCTTGTTGGTACACGGAAAACTAGACGTTCACAACAAAGTTGTAGTCAACTTGAAGGCCTTCACTCGAGGTCGCGCCGACCACTTAAGCAATATTTTAGGCCGCATCGCATGCACGTGGTAGAGCGGTCTGTGTGTCTTTATGTCTGTCTCTCTTTCTACTTGTCTGCGTGTCTGTCTGTCTGTCTGTCTGTCTGTCTGTCTGTCTGTCTGTCTGTGTTTTGGCCACACAGATGTGCTGTACAAAGTCACGGCTGAACCGATCGAGATGCCGTTTGAAGGGGCTGATTCTTGTTGGCCCATAAAACATATATTAGATCGGAGTCAAGATCACCACGGGAAGGGGTAATTTTGGGGGTTGTCCGGTTCAACCATTGGGAGACTCTGCTGCGGTGTACGCAGCAAAAGGGATCACTCAGTGGTCAATAGAGGCACGAGAGTGGGACTGCTGCAGCCGACTGGTCGATGTCACGTTACACTGTCCCGGTGAAACATCCACCCCCTGCGATGCGGCCTTTTCTCAAAATTCTGTGACAACTTGTTCTGTTCTTCTTATAACCTTGAGCCTTGGCCCATAACCATAACATTCAGACCCGACCCAGATAGTGTCACGGGTCACGGTAGTGCAGCACATTAATAGGAGTTACAGCAGTAATAAGATTAATATCTCTACAACACCATTAGGTGTGTTGCCGCCTAAAAGTACAAGAAATTCGTAACTTTACTTTCTATGTTGAAGTGGGTTGGTGAAATGTGCAAATAGTCTAAATTGGCTATATGGTTTATAGATAGGCTTATGCGGCAAAAACTGCGTTGGGCGTTTATTTTTTTCTTATATCTTATAAAATGCTTCCCATACTCGTTACCAAGCGTTGGGCCCGTAGCTGATCCCGGTGTACAGGCAGTCAGCCCGCAGGCGACTATTGGTCATCCACCCGGCGGTAGGCTGCCATTACTTTCCGCCAGGCCTGCGGTTACCTTCCCAGCCGCATAGCATCACCGCCCCTAGGCTGGTACCACGTTATACTGCTTGATGACAGAGGCAAATAGGTGTGAACAACTTGCCCAAGATTGTTACGCAGCTTTTGCCTGAGTAGATTATGAATCCACGACCTGCTGATCGCAAGTCGAACGCTCTACCCGTTGCGCCACCGCGCCCCTCTATACCCAATGCATTCGACTAATACTTCAGTTATACGTGCAGCAGTTAAGGGGCGGTTCAGACCTCGAGAAAGTCGTTGCGACTGTCGGTGCTGTGGATGAGCGTCTCGTCGGTATTAAACGACGTCTGACAACGATCGCCGCGACGACTTCGCGACTTTTTGCCGAAACGACTTGTCGCGCGCGATCGCAGGTACAACTTAACGTACCACTCTGCACAGACCCACGGTCACAGTCATCACGAACGTCGACACATTCAGTGATGACTGATACAAGAACAAGTGGGCAAAGAATTTTGACGAGAGGCCGCATCGCAGGGGGGCGGATTTATTTGCGGCAGGAAAAATTTAATGCGACACCGGTTAGGCGGGTACCGCCGTTCCGCTGTCACAGTTATTGATTTTTTTTCTTGCTGCCTGAAACGCCGGAGTAATGATTTCTGTAAGCCAGAGAACCCCCAAAAATTGCCCCTTCCCCTGGGGGATCGAGACCCCCATTTATGGTTCCTGAGGTTCACTGAGTCAGCTCCAAACGGCATCTCGATCGGTTCGGCCATTTTTTGCTGGGCTCACGAACGTGACAAACAGACAGTGACATACATACATACAGACAGACAGACAGACAGACCACGCTACTGCGTCTGTAGCAGAAGGCCGCTATCGTTCGCTATTGCTGCGATGCGGCCGAATAATGAACATTAAAACTGAAATTTGTACAGAATAGAATGTCATTTTAGTAACATTTACGAAAGTGGCCAGTACGTACCACGGCGCTACTAGTCTAGCTTATACCCTGCAGTTAGGCTAGTGCTTTTGTCAAAGGACATACGATATGCAAAGAATGCCTTATCTCGCTTTAACGTGACTTCTGTTGTAAGGGCAGCCATCGGTTCTGTCAA
>Ga0209780_1003928_pt1 | contig 11289 bp, 9 predicted proteins | sample WorMetexBAHAMAS2_FD_187384 | JGI IMG/M metagenome (GOLD analysis project Ga0209780, IMG submission 187384) | Marine gutless worms symbiont microbial communities from Max Planck institute for Marine Microbiology, Germany - Inanidrilus exumae... | ecosystem: Host-associated > Annelida > Digestive...
GTCCATGGATCGGTTACCAAATTATGGCCCTGAAGATACTAATATGTGTTCGATCGTTGATAGACAAACCCGCACCGAAGCTGTTGTCACAGACTTGTGTAATAATGTACAGCGGCGGTGCATTTTTCAAGCGCTGATGAAATCTGCGATAGGCGGACTGCACAGCCTTGAGATTAGCCTTCGAAGCCGCAATGTACATCTGGGTGTCATCAGCATATTGGTGATGCTGCACGCCAAATGAGCCAATCACACATGACAGAGGGGCCACGTATAGACTGAAGCACAGAAGTCTGAGGGCTGATCCCTGCGGGACACCGTAGTTGCATGGGGTCAATGCAGACGAGATGCCGCATCGGCGTACAGACATCAACCTGGCGGCAAAATATGACATGAACCAGCTGAGCGCTAGATCTGTCACTCCAAACGTGTGCTGAAAACGGCTGATCATGATTTCGTGATCTATGCAATCGAATGCGGCTGATTGGTCAAGGGCGGCGAGGATAGTTGACTGCTGAGTATCGAACCCAGCATAGATATCGTTAGTTATTTGGAGAAGCGCTGATGAAGTCTGCGATAGGCGGACTGCACAGCGTCGAAACTTGGAGAAGATGAGACATGCGAGATGACCCTGCTGAGAACTAGTCGCTCCAGTACTTTGCTCACAGTATTCAGATTAGATATTGGATAATAGTTAGCCGGATCATCAGCGTCGAGTCCATGTTTCTTGAGCAGCGGTGTCACCGACGCCATCTTGAAGTTCGCAGGAAATGTTGAATGCTCAAACGAGAGGTTAGCGAGTCTGGCTATTACGTGCGCGAACGTGTATCTGCAGGCCTTCAACGACGAAGTCGGAACTAAGTCGAGTGGCGACGACTTGGCTGACATCGATGCGATCAATTTGGCTACCTCCTCATCTGCAACAGCAGGAAATGCGGACAGGAGAGGTCCCTGGTGATGTCGGTCTGATGCCAGTGGAGTTGTCAGCGACCATGCTATTGTCGCTTTGATGTTGTTGACCTTATGAGCAAAGAACGTGTCGAGTTTGGAGCAGAACGTGGTGTCGTTATTGGTCTCGTCAGTGGAATGGTCGGTGTGCAGTAGATCTTTGACGTTCGACCACACTTGACGAGCGTTGTTCCCAGCATCGATGATGTGCTGACATCGTTAGCGATTTCTTGACGCATTGATTGCTTTGTTGGTATGTTGACACGAGTCAAGAAAATCCCTACGATCGACTTCGCTGCCAGTTTTTTTCCATCGCCGCTCCAACTGACGTCTGCGCTGCTTCGCGATGATGGCCTCAGGGTCCAGCCATTGCTCACCCCTCCTGCCACATGATCGATGGCCGAACTTTAGTGGAGCGACTTGGTTCAGGACCGTGGTAATCGCAGTCTCAAACTGTGCCAAGTACGCGTCCGGTGAACCGGCTGGGTCAGTGAACAAATCGGAAGACAGTAGACGTTTGTCGAAATCGGCTATGTCGATCTTCTTAATGTCACGGTAGGTGTAGAGGGTCAGCTACGGCTTGTGCCGCATCACCGACAGGTTGCTGACAACGAGATCATTGTCGGACGCACCATGTGAGTCAAATACATTGACACCGGAGACCAGCGGCGTCGCGAGTGCAGTTGACATAATGACCAGGTCGAGCAGATTGTCACGTCGTTGCGGCTGCTGACAAGGATCGTGTCTCGCCGACTGTGTCACATGTTGTTGGTATCCATGGATGTCGAGCAGGGAGGCAAGTCCTTCGTCGATATTGACAGCATCCGAGCCTGGCATGTTAAAGTCAAAATTGTACAATGTAATGTACAAAATTTGGCTATGATATTGACAACCAAAGCTACAAACCGACGTAGGCAAAATAAGAAGCTCAACGGTTGCAGAGGGACCATGCAATGCACTATTAGGCTAGCAGCAGTCACCCGAAAAGTGCCCTATTTAAGCAACAACAACCCAAACCTATTTATCCTCATACATAAATTTGTTCACTGGTATGTCTTGCAATAAAAATACATGATGACATTGCAGGAAACTGGTGCAAGTTGAACAAGTAGCTCAGTTGTCGCTGATAAACCTACGCCACGTGCTGCATCAAGACAAATGGCAACATTTAAAAACAGTCACGTGACCATAACTACGCCCTTTTGTTGGTGATATGTCATCTTGTTGCTAGAACTGATATAGCCTACTTGTGTACAAAATTTGACGACTTTGGGTTCAGCCGTTCCAGTGATATGATTGGAGCCCGCAAAATTTTGTAATGGCTCACATGACTTGCCCATGCCCTATAAGGGACAGTTTGTCGTCTATAGGCTGTGACTTGCACATTCAACATGTACATCAAATTTGGAGTCTTTGCGATCAGTTCACCAATTACGGAGATGCATAAGGCAATGCAAAATGTAGAAATTGAGGTGGTTTAACGTGCTTAGGGGTCACCCAAGGTCATCGGCAACATAACCATTCGATAGAGCGCATACGACTTCCTGTTCAAATTTAATAGAAACTATGAGGCTATCTCATACCGTTTTCGATTATTATTTCTTATTTTCCAAAACTTAAAGAGGTCATGTGACAGTGACCATGCCCCTTTCACGGACAATTGGTCATCCGCAGGACTTGCTATGATCGACATGCACACCAAATGTGAAATCTCTAGCTTAAACTGTTCCAGAGATATCTTAGGAGTAAAAATTTAAAATGAGTTACGTGACGTGACCACGCCCATTTCAGAAACTGTTTGTCATTTTTGTCTGGGACTTGCTATGTTCAACCCACATACCAAATTTGAAGTGTCTACGATTACCTCTAACAAAGAAATGAAATGCAATGCCAAATGTGAAAATTCTCGTTTTGAGCCACCCTTTGGTTGACTTAGGGGTAATGCACAGGGTTCACCTATGGTTGATGGAAAGCGCATTGTCGACTTCCTATCAGCGATAATTGGGCTTTTCCCGCTAGCTCTCATGGCTGCGGCACTATTAAGCGAAATCTGTCAAAATTGGCGTTTTCCGATGGGGGTGGGTCACTCTGAGCGCAAATTTTAGGTAGATGGGGACGTCGCCCACAATCCATCTATGGACCGTTAGATAGAGAAATGATGTAGCTACAACTTTGCTGCTGGAAGTTTTCACACAAAGAAACTTTTTAGCAGACGTTATCGACAGAAGTTGGATTTTACTGGCAAAAACAGCGAAATCGCGTTTTGTGCCACTCTGTGGGGGACTTTGGCGTAACGTACACTGTTCATCTATGGCTCGTTGGAAAGCGCATGGTCGACTTCCTATTAGTGCTAATTGAACTTTTTTCGCCAGCTCTCGCACTATGAGCGGATATTGGTCAAAATTCTGGTGTTTGAAAGGGGGTTGGGGCACTTTAAGCGCAAATTTTAGGGGAAAGGGGTCGTCCACCAACAACTCTTGGCGTCAGAAAACTAGTGTCCTTGGGCGTTGTTTGCGTCATCCTGCGTTTAGCCGTTGTGATACAATACCGGCGTGTGACAGACAGACAGACATACAGACACACACACACACACACACGATGATGGCTTATTAGCACATCGCTAGCGCCGCGCAGGTAAAAACTAAATCATTTTAGCATTAAATCAATTCCCGTAATAGGTTATGTATCAAAAAAATGTAAAAATATGGTCAAAAATTGACCAGTCATAAAAATGCCTCTTAATGAATAATACATAAAGTTAGTGCTTTCCAACAGGTTTCAGAATTTGCCTAGACATCCTCCTAATATATATCTTTATTCACCAATACTGGTAGCAACAATACAAGAAATACACAATGAATAAATAAAGAAGTAAACAAAAAAGAATAACTTAACTACAGTAGGCAGAAGCGAGCTAAAGCCCTCGAAAGGAAATTCAGCGAAATGCACATAGATACATCTCGCTAAATCTGCCCTCAAAAGCCTAGACTCGCTTCTGCCATAGTTTACTCGGCATATCAAAAGAGAAACAGTGTTGGCTAATGCTATCAGATCATTGGTAGTGAGATGCATTGCTTCTGAATTCTCACAGATCACTTTAAACTACCCTCCCCCTAAATTGTAAAAAAACTGATTTCTCCAAGAAAATAAGGGATATCATTGTATTCATTGTATCATTGTAATAAATATACAAGTCATAAATCCATATTATTAATCATTAAAAATGGTGCTAAAAAGTTAATAACAAGCCTTGAAACTATTACCCAAGGACCATAAAGCTAAGCTGAGCTTTAAAGTCTAACTACCAGTGCATGAGTGTTTATCTCACTTAGATATAGCGAGATATTGGTAGAAAATCACCAATTTGAAATTGAACCTACCCACCTCTATTTGGCGCCCCAGTTGGGGGTAAACACATCGGAATTTCGCAAAGATATCTGGCGTCAGAAAACTAGTCTCTGGGCTATTGTATGGCATTGGCGTCATGTGCGTGATCCTGCGTTTAGCCCTTTTGTTACAGTGCTGGCTTGTGACAGACAGACAGACAGAAACAGACAGACGGACAGACACACGACGACAGCATACACCGCACAACGGTAAAAACTGGGCAGTTTACAACCAAGTGTAAAGGTAACATATTCATAGCTCTAAGATGGCAAATATCACTTTCATAGGACTCCACCTAGAACGTTTACACAAGACCTTACTAGTGAAGTCACATCAAAAATCATAACTCGCTGCGAATGTGACCGAATAAATGGCAATTTCAGCAATACCAGTAGAGCTCGGATCCATCAATTGCCACATGACTTTGCTGGTAAGGGCGTACCGGGTACTTAACCTTCTAGGCGGAGTCCTACCAAAGTGATATTTGCCATTTTAGAGCTACGATTGTAAACTGGCCAGTTTTTCCATTTATATTTGCTGTTTTATAACTAACATATAACATCAAATGTCTATACTTGCCTGTTCAAAAGATTTTTAAATTTTGAAAAGAGTGACGTGAGATTGTGGAGATACGGTGATTTTTAAATTTTTAAAATAACGGCCGTCCACCATCTTTAATTTCTAAATACTCAAAATTGTAACGGTGGATAGGATTAATAGGGTCAACGTGTATCATCATACCAGATTTTGTGGCGACAGGTCGAACCGTTGCTGAGGTATAGCAATTGAACTGTTATCAAAATGGAGCTGTCCGACATCTTGGATTTTTAGGAATTCAAATTTTGAACTGCCAATATGGTTCACATGGTAAATATGCATCACAGTGCCAAATTTCACGCCGATCGGTCAAACAGTGTCAGAAATATTGCCGTTTTATTAATTTTTGAAGATGGCGGCCGTCTGCCATCTTGGATTTTCAAAAGTTCGAAATTTTAACACCAGTACAGTGTAAGCACTACCCTGCTACACTACGATAAAGGTTAAGATTCCAGGACAACTACAGGCCCATCACACTTCTCTTCATTCCAGGTAGTCTTCTCTGATGTCCTTCTCCCTCGCATTCAACCACCAACACATGACGCATAGACCACATCAATTTTGGTTCGTTGCTGGCCAGTAACAATCGACGCCATTCTAGTTTATGCCTATTGATTGATTGATTGATGACTGATCATTGAATTGATCATTGTCTGAAATCCATCGTGAGTTTGACTGTCCACTAAACGTGGCCTACCTTGACATCAAGGCAGCATCTGATTCCATGGACCGCTGCGCCCTCTGGAAAGCTTTGAGTGGACGAGGTGTTCCAAACATTATATTGAATCTGATAGTCACACTTCATCAAAACATAGCAGCGCAGATCCACATTGGGAAAAACGACATCGAGTGTAAGACAAGGCTGCATTCTTGCTCCTGCATTATTCTCTATTGTCATATGAATATAAAGCCAGAAATTTACACTGGAAACACCCAATTCACCGACGTCATGAACGCCGATGACACCACATTCTTTGTTCAATCCAACCCTGATGCAACTGATTGTCTGTCAAGCTTCAGTGAGTCATCATCAGTTCTTGATATGCACGTGTCATGGCCTAAGACCAAACTGCAGGATCTGGGTACTGGAAAACAACCAACCATCATCCCCATTTTCGATGGGAATGTAGTTGAACCTGCACTCCTGCAGATAACTTCATATATCTTGGTTCCATGCAGTCATCTGATGGACATTGCCAATCTGACATAAGACGACACATGGGCCTTGCATCTTCAGTCATGTCATACGGCTTGATTTGTTTACATAGTGTGTTAGACAAAGCCGGCTCTCAGTCGGTTTTCAAACGCACTTAAAATCCTCGCATTTTCATTCATGTCCTCCCTTCAAAGGGTATGGACTGAATAATGCCTATCACTATCCACAAAATAATTGTCTCATCCTTCCTATTATATACATCCGAGACATAGACTCTGCTTGTCTCCGAGCCTGGAATTCTTTCCACATAAAATGCCAGAAATATATTCTTGTAATTCGATGGTATGACCGTATCTGTAACATAAAGATAGCCGAGGATACCAGGCTGCTGCCACTCATGGATCTAATTATCAGAAAGTGCAACAGCCTGTTCGGTCACGTAGCAAGGCTTGGGAAGGACACTCCAGCTCGTCAAGCTCTTCAGCGCCAGATCGACGTCTCTCTTGGGCATCTTCCTGATCGCTCTTTAAACGTCCTCAAGGTCACCCTAGAAGAAAGAGGCTAAATCAGATTCGTTCTGACAACAATCCCACCTGCTGAGCTATGAAAATTGCTATCCATCAAGGTCATTCTGAAATGACGCAACGGTCCCAGCCGACTATGGGACGACGACGACGACGACGTTGGAGGTGACCCAATGGCAATTTCACCAAGATCTTTGGCGCCAGAAAACTAGCGTCACTGGATGGATGGAAAGACAGATGGATGGACAGAAACAAGGACATAGCATATATTGTGCTAGCATAGTGTGGTGCAAAAAACCAACAACCAAATCCAACAAAACTAAAGAAACTTAGTTTAGTCACATTATATGATCTCTTGCCAGAAAATCAATAACAAGAACTGTAGCTACCTTTATGTCAGCAATAAACTGCGTGACAACAGTTGAGCCATACTGTGGACATGTTACTGACAGTGCAGCAATGCATTTTGCTATTGAGCTGTATGCCTGACAAAAGATATACACACAAAACATATATGTATTTGCAGACAAAACATAGAGGCGACTACGATATGCAAATGAAAGTGAAGAAAAGTGAAGCATGAAGTAAAAACGGGCAGAACAGACATAAGCACGATAATATGTTAGTTTATTACAAAAAGAAAATCAGAAACAAAAGACCACAAAACTATTTTTGGAGTGGAATCAGTCAGTTTGCTTATTAGGAAACGTTGATCGGACGATTTAAATAAAATGAACGTACAAAGACTGACGGTTGACGTTTCTGCTAAGTTCAAAGTCACAAGACACAAAAACTGAGACAAATATAAAAAAATCCGGCCGGAACAAATTTAGATATTGTGCCCTAGTTTACGAATCAGTGGTCAGTTGCCAGCTGCCATTGAAAATCGCAAAGGAGATAGCGTTTGAAAACGGAAGGATTTCCAACTTTAAAGGGCTCGTGACGTTGACCTTGACATTGGATCAGGTCACACTGCATACCGTCATGCATCACTCATCCACCTCTACTTACACGCCAAATTTCACTTAAATCAAAGAAACTTTCTGTGGACGGAAGCCGGACGGACGTACGTACGTAAACACGAACAGATGGACAGACATTTGAGAACCACTTTATTAGGTCGACTCAGAAGAGTCGACCTAACTAGACAATCAGCTCAGCTGTCGCTCACAAACCCACGCGATGCGCTGCATTACGGCAAACGACAACATTTTAAAACAGTCATGTGACCACAACCACGCCCCTTTCGTGGGTGATATGTCATCCTATTGCTAAAATTGATATAGCCTACCTGTGTACAAAATTTGACGACTTTAGCTTCAGCCGTTCCAGTGATATGATTGGAGCCATCAAAATTATTAATGGGTTAAATGACCTGACCACGCCCCTATCATGGACGGTTTGTAGTCCGTAGGCTGTGACTTGCACATTCAAGCTGTACATCAAATTTGAAGTCTTTGCGATCACTAATTACAAAGATGCATAAGGCAATGCAAAATGTAATAAACTAAGGTGGTTTAAGGTCGTTAGGTTAGGGCAATGATGTAGCCACAACTCTGCCGCTAAAAGTTTTCACACAAAAAAACTTTGTAGCAGACTTCTTTCGTCGGGAATTTGAATTTTACTGGCAAAAACAGCAAAATCGTGTTTTGTGTCACCCTTTTGGGAGACTTAGGGGTAACATACACCGTTCATCTATGGCTCGTTTGAAAGCGTGCAGTCGACTTCCTATTAGTGCTAACTGAACTATATTCGCCAGCTCTCACGGTTGAGGTGCTATGAGCGGATAATGGTCAAAATCGTGGTGTTAGAAAAGGGGGTGGGTCACTTTGAGCGCAAATCTCAGGGGGAATGGGGGTCGCCCACCAACCACTGTTGGCGTCAAAAAACTAAAATCCCTGGGCTACCACGTGGCGTTGTTTGCCTGATCCTACGTTTAACCGTTTTGATACAATACCGGCGTGTGATAGACAGATAGAGACAGACACACAGACACACGACGACGGCTAATACCCGCGCTAGCATAGTGTCACGTTGGTATAAATTCTAGTTTTGAGCCACCCTTTGCTGGAATTGGGGGTAATGCACAGGGTTCATCTATGGCTCGATGGAAAGCGCATTGTGGACTTCCTATTAGTGCTAATTAAACTTTTTCGCCAGCTCTGACGGCTGCGGCTGGCACTATTAAGCGAAATCTGTCAAAATCAGCGTTTTCTGAAGGGCTGGATCAGTTTGAGTGCCAATTTTAGGTAGAGGGAGACATCGCCCGCAATCCGTTTTAAACCGTTAGATAAAAGAATGATGAAGCTACAACGTTGCCCCTAGAAGTTTCTACACAAAGAAACTTTGCAGCAGACTGCTTTCGATAAAAGTTGTATTTTAATTGTAAAAACAGCAAAATCACGTTTCGTGCCACCCTTTGGGGGACTTAGGGGTAATGTACACGGTTCATCTAAGGTTCGTTGGACATTGCGTGGTTGACTTCCTATTAATGCTGATTGAACTTTATCCTCCAGCTCAAACGGTTTATGTGCAATGAGTGGATATTGGTAGAAATCGTGGTGTTCGAAATGTGGTGGGTTGTTCGTTAATTCGTTTGTTCTTTGCGGGCAGGGGCCAGCCTACTCTGTACCCAACGCTGAGACCTTTTTGAACTGGTCCAATGCGCTAGCCCAGAGAGAGGAGGGGGTTTGATAGGTGTGTGTGGTGTACGCGCTATGTAGGGAGAAGGAGAAAAAGTAGGCTTGAGCAGCTGGTCAGGTATTTCTAAATGTGCCCCCTCTGGACGTGGCCTACGGTCTGACTAAGTCGGGACTGGCAGTTATGCAGCGACAGCCCCACCGGTCTGCCATTCAGCACCCGGCGACCTGATTGACTTTTCTGCAGCATCAGCCAGGAGAGTTAGTCATATCTATCTGCTTCGGATCTCACGTCAGCGCGGCTGATATCATGACACTGCTAATCAAGGCAGCATCAGCAATGGTCAGTTTATAGAAGACACTGTTAAACCCTCTTACCTGCCCGGGATTAACTCCCTGTTCATCATTTGCATAAGAATCATTAGAAATAATTATTTGGTAGGCAAACGTCCCCGGGCTAAGTCGAACCCCAGCCACTGAGAGCGTCACGCTCTACTGCACATGGCGGCCAAGTGCGTTAGCTACTCGGCCACAAGGGCAGGTCTAATGGGTGGGTCACTTTGAGGACAAATTTCAGGGGGCAGGGGGTCGTCCACCAACGAAAACTAGAGTCCCTGGGCTATCACGTGGCGTAGTTTGAATGATGCTATGTTCAGCCGTTTTGATACAATACCGGCGTGTGTCAGACAGACAGACAGACACAGACACAACAGACACAGACACACGACGACGGCTAATACCCGCGATAGCATAGCGCTGGGCGGGTAAAAATCTAAGCAACGACCCTCGTTACCGCAAAACCGGCAGCATGTGTATACAACCACTGCTGATGCAAAAGGGGAAAGCGGGAGGGAAAAGAAGGAAAGGGGAAGGAAAGAAGTGGAAAAGAACAGGAAGGGAAGATAAGGGAAAAAAAAGGAAAGGGACGGGAAAGGAAAAGGGAGAGTAAAGTAACAGGGAGGGAAAAAAAGGGAAAGGGGAGAGTAGGATGGGAAAGGGCAGGGAAAGGAAGGACAGGAAAAAGGGAAAGGTGGCAAGGGAAGTGGGAAATGGGAGGGAGAAAATAGGAGGGGAATAAGAAAAAAGCTTGAAAAAAACACAATTTTATCTAATTTTCAAGTTTGATGGGCTCCTCACTCCCAATATGGGCTAAATTCAGCATGCGAGTGCACGGCCATGGTACACTCTTCCATGTCAAATGTCACCTTGATCGCCAAGTGAATTTTTGGGGCTCCTGTACCCACACCCTGGACCGATCTGGGCCAAATTTGATACGCTAGAGTAGACCCACGGTGTACACTTAAGTGCCAAATTTAATCTCGATTGGTGCACTGCATCGCCCGAGAAACGCAAAAACGCCGATTTTATCGCTTTTCAGCTTCGTCATAGCTCCGCCCACCGTTTAGAAAAAATGCTGAACGCCGGTGCACAATTACAAACCTTCTCATATGCAATGGTACCAAAACCATTTCTATACTCTAACGCCTTCATGGCGAAGTGTTCATAATCCTTGTCATTCAAAAACGTGACAGACAAACAAACAAACTAGACTAGTAAACCTGAGCAGCGACCCTACTCGTTGCAAAATTGGCAGCATGCATCTACCATCCCCTACTGAAGATAGGATGTGGAAGAAAATGGAAGGGAAGGGGAAGCAGAGGGATGAGAAAGGACAGAAAAGGCAAGGGAAAAAGGAGCGAAGGAAAAGAAAGAGGGGAGGGAGGGAAAGGAAAGGAGAAAGGAAGCCCCTAAACCTCCAAAAACTGCTTTTTTAAAATCAAATTTTCAACTATGGGGCGCTCCTGTAACCACCCTCCCTCCCCGATCTATGCCAAAATTGGCATGCAAGTGGTTTACTCTTCCATGCCAAATTTCATCGTAACTGGCACATACTGTTATACTGGCACATTGTTACAGTCAATGTGCATGTTGGTGTCTAAGAGTAAGCCCAAGCGGGCTAGGTTAGGCACTGAGGACAGTTACTTTACGTTGGATGGCACTCGTCTGCCTTTCGTTGATAAGTGTATGCATCTAGGTCACG
>Ga0209780_1003929_pt1 | contig 11288 bp, 8 predicted proteins | sample WorMetexBAHAMAS2_FD_187384 | JGI IMG/M metagenome (GOLD analysis project Ga0209780, IMG submission 187384) | Marine gutless worms symbiont microbial communities from Max Planck institute for Marine Microbiology, Germany - Inanidrilus exumae... | ecosystem: Host-associated > Annelida > Digestive...
ACTTGGCCAGTAGGTCGGAAGTAATGTAGATTTACAAATGCCCCAAAAACATTTCGGGGGTCCTTCCCGTCAAATTTGGGGCGCAAAAACCATCAAATTTTGGACCACTTTTTTCCCCGACTTCCGCACTCAGCAACGCGTATCTCCAGAACGAAACCTTGGATTGACAAACACAAATGTTAGTGTCAATCTACAATGTGTCCCCTACAAGTTGACCTACATTCCGTGACCTTTGACCCACAAACGGCTGAGATCCGTTTGCCTATTTTGACGCACCCTTCGACGTTGCAACAATCAAAGTTGCGACATCTCTAGTTTTTTAAAATTTCGTCAGCCATGCTGAAAGACTAGCCATGGCATCTCAACCAAACTTGGACAAATTTGGGGCGCAAAAAACATCAAATTCTGGACCACTTATTTCACACTTTCGCACTCGACACCGCACATCTCCGGAACGAAACGTCCCATTGACAAACAGAAATACTATTGTCAATCTAAAATGTGTCCCCCTACAAGTTGACCTACTTTCCGTGACCTTTGACTGAGAAACGGTTGAAATTCGTTGGCTCATTGTGAGTTGTGACCCACCCTATGAAAATTCTGCATTTCGCGACAGTGCCGGGATTCACACACAAAGGCCACTGTACCCTATCAACCGTAAAAATTTCGGGAAAATTCGTCCCCAAACAATTTCGCCCACTGTTTAAGTTGACATTTTTGGCCAACACGTCTTTCGTGACTTTCGCACTCAACAGCGCTTATCTCCGAAATGAAACGTCGCATTGACAAACAAAAATGCTAGTGTCAAATTGTCAATCTACAATGTGTCCCTTAAAAGTTGACATACATTTCGTGACCTTTGACCAAGAAACGGCTGAGATCCGTTGGCTCATTGTGACCCACCCACCCTATGAAAATTCAGCCTTTTCCGTCATTGCTCGGCTTTCAACACAAAGGCCACTGAACCCAAGCCAACCAAATTTCGCCACATGTTAGAGGACTTAATAAGGGGCTTACTATGATACTATCCACCGTAAAAATTTCGGCGGCCATTACGTTGCAACCATCAAAGTTGCGACATGTCTAGTTGTGTTTACTTCGCCTCCAGTAGGGATGTGAAGTATTGTGATCAGCGTCTGTCTCAGTCTGTTTGCCTGTCTCTATCTGTCCGCTCATGTCTCAAAAGCCACACGTCTATTTTTGTGAGATAAATTTGCCTGTACATGTTAGCTGTGGCCGTGGTTGGGTCTGCAATACGTTGTAGCAGTCCAGTTTTGTTGTTAAGTCATGTTTTCATATCGTCAAGTAATGGGAATAGGCCAGAATCAAAGACGACGCATCGTCCAGTTCGGCAGGTGGCGGAACCGAAGGCGAAGTCTGCCGTCTCAGATTGCGTCTTGTATCGTTTTTAAATGTTTCTCTGTCTATTGTTTGTCGTTTCATTGTTTGTTGATAACCTCGTGATTGCTACCACAGTCGCATACACTACAAGAATTTAACTAAGAGGATAGCTGTGAACGCAAAGGTTGAAACTAATAACGAAATATCCAGTTATCTCTTGAAGATATAGACTGATTAGTCTTAAAGAAATAGAAGAATGATTTCTCTGTCATAAATTTCTGAACCTCTGGACAATGTTGACAGATTCTGCGGTGACAGTGACGTTGCTGTGAAAATAACACTTCACTAAAATAATTTCAATGTGAGCTGCTTTTTCTGTCGTTAATAAACCACCATTGTACTGTAATGTACTTATGATGTTGGCGTGTTGACATCACGACTTGTGCGGTAAAGCTCGAACTCCATCTTCTATTCGATTTGTTGTGGATTTGTTGTACAACAAGCTGTACAACAAGTCTACAACAAATCCACTACAAATCTGCCGTCTACAACAAAAGATAAACTTAGGATGAACTTACAAAAAACTTAAGATCACCTTAATAAGAAAAAGGCTGATGTTATTCGCACTTACGGGCACTTTGGCTATACTCGGCAGATGGCGACACTTGACGCCATCAAAACTGTTACTTATAACAAATCAAACTAAACTGACACTAACCATAGCACGAACCCTAACCGACGGTAATATTTTTACGCGCATTTTGTTGATACCAATAAAAAGGCTGTATTGCTATAATAAAAGAAATTTTTGCGGAGGTTCGTGGGTGGGCCCGTTTTTTCTCTTTTCTCACTTTTTACCCGTTTGCTGACAAGAATTCGACAGTAAGTTGATACTCTATCGTTGAAAAGAGGGTTTTTGTGGGGATATATAAGAAAAAGGGGCTAGGTCTTTTGGGGGCATAAGAGAAAGAAACAATAGATTTGCGTGTGGATGACCATACAATATTAACACCCGTAAGTGCGAATAACATCAGATTCAGATGATATCCGCACTTTCGTAAGTGCGAATGAATAACCACTTCCTAAGAAAAATGCAATTTCTCAAAAATGACTTAACATTTATTTACAGAATTGTCTGCATATACATGTATATAGGAAGAACTCAGTGAGTTATAAGATTGCTTTACACGTAAAGTCTATGAAAACCTTTAGGCCTATAACTTAGGATAAACTTAAGATAAACTTAGGAAAAACGTTATGATAAACTTAGGATTCTTCCTAAGATTTTTTGTGAATCGGGATTCACATAGAATCTCGTTTCATATTCAGTGAAAAAGTGCGAGATTCTATGTGAATCCAAATCCGGATTCTAATAATCGAATACGCCCTAAATAGTTGCTAACTAATAGTTTAACTATACTTACTCGGCGAGAAGCTATAGCTTCGCCGAGTATTGGAAATACTTTAAGGCGCGTTTTGACGGCCTTCACACGGCCGGCTATAACTCCGTCGAAACTCGAAAGTGAACCGATCTGGGTGAGATTTGGAACGTTGTGAGCCAAATGTTGGGGGCTGGTCATGGCAGACTTTGGGCGCGATCCACGCAGTAGCGACAGTTTGAGAGGGAGCCGAAATATTGTTTTTGTATCGTTTTGTGTCAAAATGCTGAATGAAACCCGAATCACTGGCACCAAACACAGAAACTAACTAAATAAACGCCATTTCTGGATCCACCAATTGACTCTCCAACACATACAGCATCTGTGCAGTAGAAAAAAAACATTCTGGCAACACAATGAAACCATGCATAATGTCACTAAACACCAGATTTCCCTCCATGCTTCTCAAGCAGCAGCAGCGACAGCTATGAAGCTAAGGGCTCAAACCCCTTCAAATTTAGCCAACCCCCCAATGGACAACTGCAAAATTCGTGCATTTTCATAAAAGAATTCTCCCGAAATTACACGCCTTCGCAATTATCACAAAACACAGTGTCAACCCAAACGTCATACACAAGTTTGAATTAACTTCCCTACTTTGCTATTGGAAACGTTGCCATTTGGCGTTTTTCACTGACAAATCATTCTTCAAATAAGGCACTTTTTCCAAGGTTTTTCACAGTAAAAATTATCGTTTGGCATTGACAATTTTGCAGTTTGCCATTTTTGTCATTTCTAATCATTTGGCAATGAAATGCCATTGACCTCTAATATTGGCAATTTTCCATATTTCTTTGCATTCAAAGTGGTTTTTTGGCATTTCCCTCACTGTCAAAACTTATTCTGGTTTTCCAATACTGTACTACTTTCGGTGATTCGCTCCCAACAACATCCGACAGTGATAATCAAATACAAATCTCCGCTTTACTATTCAGAATTCGGACCATCTGACTTTTTATTGCAGAAGTTAATGGAACACAGTATAATATAAACTTGTCCTTGTTACAGTAACAACAACATGATAAAGCACGCATTAAATGTGGGAAAATGCACTTGAAGACAGCAAAATATCACACTACGATTCAGCAGCGGATGATAGCGGCGTAGCAAACAAATGTGCCCCCCTTTTAACGTCCGAGTGCTAAAAAGCTTTCAGTTTTACGGGGCTTTGCCCCTGACCAGTGGCTCTGACCCTGGACCCCACTGGGGATAAAACCCAAAGACTCCCAATTTGCGCTCCCCACTAGTGGGCTTGTGCCCCCTAAATTTTATTTGCTGGCGTCCCCAGTTCTGTAGCTGCTGGTTAGTGGAGGGAAACAAAACGTGCCACAAATTTCAAAGGTTTCCTTGCAATACTCAGCAACCCAACCTGCAGTAACTACGAAAGCAAGACTCGTCAAACACAAAATTAACTGTGGCAGAAAATACAGAACAAAATGCACTGCATGACCAGCCTGTAAACTGCCGTCAGCAAGTTGTTTGTTCGCAGCTTACTAATGTCTACTTTTTAAACGACAGATATACTCGTATATACATAATTAAACTTCTTGCTTATTCAAAGTATGCAGAAGAGTCAGTATCTCACAAACATCTATAACTCTACTTGCCATTAACGATGAAGATACCAACAGAATAATACCTCATCCTAAATACCAACATAAAACTATAAAAGTCAAAATACTGTTGTCAATTAAGAAATAGCCTGATGAATTGTGAGATATAAATCGCTGCCGAGTGTTGACCCAGTAGTGACTACCAGGATATAATCATGTACTAACACCAGAAAATAAGGTGAAAAACAGAATGCTAGAAAATGTAAACATTGACGAGCTGCTGCAAAACTGGCAGCTACACCCCATCTCCACATTGGCTTGCACAGAGTATGCTTCCTTGCCAAATTTCAGCTTCATTGGTATATACTGTCACCCATGCCAGTTGAAAAACCACAAAAATGCCATATTTATCAAATTGCCATATTAACCCAATTTTCAAGTTTGGGGGCTCCTGAGTCCACCCCTTTCCCAATCAGAGCCGAATTTGGCATGAGATAGTGCACCCATGGTGCACTGTACACACCAAATTTCACTCTGATCAGTATATGTCATCACCCACGCGGGCCCCCAGAAAAATCAGAAAACTGTGACACTTACCAAATTTCCAAGTTTGGGGGTCCTGTGTCACCCCTTCCCCGATCAGGACCACATTTGGCACGAGATCGTGGACCCATGGTATTCAAATTTCACCGTGATCAGAGAATACTGTGGCCCTTATGGGGCCAATGATCGCAATCGCAAATTTGTATGGACTCTTTTGGCTGATCTTGGCCTAATCTGGAATGCAAGAGTACACTGATGCTCCTAGCTTACATACAAAATTTCACATTGATCGGTTCATCGTGTCACCCACTAGGGGTGAAAAAATACAATTTTACACATTTTCAAATTCAATATTCTGTGGCGGTGTCACGTAGTGCCATAAAAGTTCAACACAGGTGCACAACTATGAACCTTTCCCTATCAACGGTACCAAAACCATTTCTGTACTCCAACACCTTCATGGTGAAGTGGCATTCGAAATCTTTGTCAATCAAAAGTGTGAATGTGTGACAGACAAATTTTAAACAAACCATACAATAAAAGCAGTGCCACAAAGGCATTGCACAACCAGCAGCATAGCCAGCTACATCCCACTGCTAAATTGGCTTGTGTGATGTACAATTCCATGCCAAATTTCTCCTTGATCAACATACACTGTTGCCATGTGAGGCGAAAAACTTTGATATTCACCACATCTTCAAGTTTGGACAGCCCCCGTTAGTCCCGTACCATCCGCCTTCCCCAATCGGGGCCCAATTCAGCATGAAAGAGTGCACCCATGGTGTACTGTACCAAGCCAAATTTCACCCTGATCTGTAAACACTGCGGCTCATACTGGGCCAAAACAGCAAATATGACCATTTTTGCAATTATTGTTGGGCTCCTGTATCCAATGATGGCCAAATTCGGCGTTCAAGAGTATACCATCAGTCTATGCCTACAAGAAAAATTCCATGTTGTTTGGATCACTGAATCACCCTTGAAGGGCAAAAAAACAGTTTTGCTGGTTTTTTCAACTTCAACATAATGTGGTGGTGCCACATAGCGGCACAAAGACAAAGCTGAACCCTGGTGTGCAAGTGTAAACTTGCCCCAATCCAACAATGCCAAAATCGTTTTTATACTCCAACGCCTTCATGACGAAGTTGCGATCGCATACTTTGTCTTTGAAAGCATGAATGACAAATACAGAAAAAGAAACAAAAAGTCCTACCCACCAAACATGGCACAGTGATATAGAGGCAATCCACGCCATTCTTGCATCTCCAAAACGTATTCGCATCCAATGTATAGTTTCGTCGCTAGGGGACCCTGAAAATTTGGAGGGAAATGCACCACTACCGGTAAGTTTATTACCCCATAACTCTGGAACCCCTTCAGTGAATCCACCCAAATTTTAACAATTAACCGATCATGAAACTACCCACAGACCCTGAAAACTTAGTAAAAATCATGCATGTGTGGCATTTATATTCTGAAATTGTGTACATTTCCAGTTTTTGGAAACCCCACCCCGTGACTGATGAGGTGAAATTTGGCATGGGGACTCCTCCACCCCAAATTTCACCCCCATTGGTGCAACATATCACACTTCTGGGGCAACGCAAAAAAAACTCAAAATTGCCTCTGAGTAAATAAAATATCGGCACTGCACACGCTGCCGGAATTGATACTGTCAGTCATAACACCTACTGCAGTTTCTTAAAAACTCAACACAAAGCATATTACCAACAACAGCAGGTCAAATCATGGAACAGTGTTTCAAATGGGAAAAAACAGCTCCATGTGTAAAATGGAACATCACATTCAACATACAACAAAGCAAGTGGGTGCATACTAATTCCGCTGTCTGTCTACACTTGTGCAGATCTGTATCTACTGCATCTTCCTGCTCAGTAAACGGTGAAATTTTATGCGATGTGTGTATGCAGCCTGTCGTGTCAAGAACTCTTGGGAGCAGAAATTGCACTGGTAACGTTTATTTCGTGAATGTTTCACATTCTCGTGGTTTCTGAGACCATCCTGACTTCTGTACAACTGGCCACAGAAACGACATTTATACATTTTGACGACATTTTCTTCACTACTGACATTAACGATACTGTCTGGTAACTGATCCATGAGACGTGAGGATGTCTTCCGTGACTGACGTGCTGGTGGTGCAGTACACTGGTGATACCGCTGAAAGTGAGTGGACAGCTCAGCATCCGAAACGAACCCTTCTTGACAGTGTGCACAAATCTTGTGCTTTGAGTTTAGCACATGCTGAACACTTGGCTTTGGCTTTTTTGCACGATTTCCACCATATGGCTGGTTACTCGGATAACTAATTGATGATACATTTGTATACTGATAAACAGAAGCACTGGAATCATCACACTGGTCAAAATCATCACATCCAAATGTCATTTCAGCATCATACTCTTCTTCTCTTTTCAAAAAGTCTGGCTTGTACTCAGCTGACCCACTATTGTCGTCATTAATATAGTCAGTATTATCATCATCCAGTATCTCAACACTTCCATCATTTGACAGCTGATCATCATTTACTGCAGCTGCTGAATCAAAATTTTCACATTTGACATCGATGGCATGACCTTTGACACTTGATACGCAGTTTTGTGGCACCCCACTGGAATCGTGAGATACCTGGTCTAACAGGTCACCGACAGGTTGATTGATACTATGAAAGGGCTGCGAGAAATTTCTCTTTTGATGTATAGCCGCTGACTCTGTATCAGACCACTGCCACTGGGACCAATCTGTTGTACTGCGTTGGTTCTCATCATTCTCTACTGATGTTTCTGGCTTCACAGTAAGCTTATGCTGACTTCTCTGACTGACATGACCATCTCTCGAGTCGGCATCATTTCCAGCTGACTCCTGGTCAATGGGCTGACCACTGGTGACAGTTGGTGAACTTGCTCGTGAATTATAACAGTGTTCATTCAGCATAAAGTTTGCCACATCGCAGTCATCGGCACGAATATGTACACTGCCGTAAACATCCAAACGTTCCACATATGGAACATTTATTTTACAAAAGCCAAGCACAATGTTCTTAACAAGGTCTGTTAAATTTCCACACTGTCCATCAGCTCTTCTCTGCATGGCGACACAATGACCTCAGTTTTACCTACAAAATCACACACTTTGACATCAATTTGGCTGTTAGACAATATTAATCATTTACACCAGTTACAATGACCAAAGGATATTAAAGATGTTCACATCTCCTGCACAAAGAAGTAAACAAATATGATTCAAACAGTCTTATATACAAGCGTTTCTGCACTGAAGCAGTCCTGCAACACACTTGGCAAAACCGTATTTAACTTAGCAAATTTTAGCAACATAATTTAGCAGTGTTCTCCTACGCAAAATAATGCCATAACAGAAAAGATATGAAAAACAATAATAGCAGCAAATACTTTGGGAACAGCTGATGCATATTCAGCCTTCTGCAATAAAGGCACCTAAAAGTATTACATGCTTTACATCTGATGGCTGAAATTAACTATTGTCCAATACAGCTTCCAACCTGACTTAGGTGTAGTGTGTTAGATTTACTGGACAAGCTTGGGGTTACCTATTAGCTAGGGGACCCTGATTGATGTACGTATACAGTTCCGCCCGCCAGGCAGCCAATGGCTGCTCCACATCATGAATGTTCTCATTGCCAGCCAATGACACATCAGTAGATCTTGGAAAATGGTGATACTCCAGTGTTTCAAAATGAAAAATTAACCCAGTGTTGACTCGAAATTAAACTCTCCAATCATTCTGCATAATTTCACAGTTTACGATATTGTAACGGGTGGTTTAATTAATAAATGGTAATAACTGGCCAGTTTACAACTAAAAGTAAGGGCGACAGAGTCATAGCTCTATAACAGCAAATGTCACTCTGGTAGGACTCCACCTAGAACGTCAAGCACGCCCTTACCAGCAAAGTCATGTCAAAAATCACAACTCACTGCCAATGTGTTTGTAGCATGGAATAAATGGCCATTTTAGCAACATCAATAGAGCCACATGACGTTGCTGGTAAGGGCATGCTTCACGTTCTAGATGTAGTCCTACCAGTGATGTTTGCCATTTTAGAACAATGACTCTTTCGCCCTTCCACTTGGTTGTAAACTGGCCAGTTTTCACCATTTATATCTGCTGTTTTATTACATAATTTCAAATATAATGTCTTTATTTCCCCGTTCAAAAGATTTTTAAGTTTTGAAAAAGAGTCACTTGGGCATTACAGAGATATGGCAATTTTTAAATTTTTAAAATAATGGCCGTCCGCCATGACCTGCCCATGTAACCCAGTGGTCAAAGCACTCGGGCACCATGTGCAGTAGAGCATGATGCACTCAGGAGCCGGGTTTGAAATTTCAGCACAGGTGCGTCCGCCTACCAAAGAATTATTTCAAATAATTCCCATGCACACGATGAACAAGGAGTCATATAATCCCAAGCAGTTCGACGGTGTCCTCTATAAACTGTGACCACTGCTGACACCTTGATTAGCAGCGTCAAGATGTTGGCCATATTGGCGTGAGTTGAAGCAAGCAGACATGGCTGGCCAATGGCTGGTGCAGCACACAGCAACAGTCAGGGCTAAGCCAGACAGTAGGCCATGTCTAGAGGGGGCATGCTATAAATACCCGACAAGCTGTTCACTTTCTACTAAACCAGCCTTCCCTGCACATCACTCACACACCTAACAATTCCCCTCCTCTCCCTGGGCTAGCATAATGAACCATTACACGGTCTCAGCGCTGAGGTCCAGAAGTAGGCTGAAAGAAAGAAAACACAAGGCCTAAGATTTCAGAGTTCAAAATTTTAACAGCTGATACAGTTAACAAGCTGAAAATATCGAGAAAGGCAGCTAATAAAGCTTTTCATAAAGCGTACAAGTCTAAACTTGAACAAGACTGTCTGGCAAACCAAAAGAGCTTTTAAGAAGGAATTACGCTGAAGCGTGTATCCTGGCAAGACGTCTGTGCTAAAACAGAAGGAATCTCGGAAATATCGAGGCTGTATAAGCTCCTTGACAAAGCCAACACTGCCCCACTTGGAATGCTTAAATTATCCAGTGGCCAGTGGACAAATACACTGGAAGAAGCATATAAACATCTGCTCGAAACGCACTTTCCAGGATGTAAACGGGTTTCGAATGACAGCAACTGCAGCATCTTCATCTGCAGGAACTAAATGGGTACCTAGTACCAACGGGCATATCACTGACACGGTGATTACACCAGATAGAATCAGTTTGGCCATAAGAACTATGGCCCCCTTTAAATGTCCTGGGATAGATGGCATCTATCCAATATTGCTACATAAAGGATTACAAAATCTACTGAAAGGGTTAGAAAAATTGGTTGACAGATGCCTGAGAAATGGTCCTCTAGAATCTGTTCCCATACACCCTCGACAACATGCCTTCCAAGCGGGCAAGTCGACAGAGAGTGCACTTCACCAACTTGTTGGCAGGATTGAGAAAGCACTTGACGCTAGAGAATACTCTCTTCTTTGATATTGAAGGAGCATTTGACAATACATCATGTAAATCCATTAGACTTGACCTCAATGAGTGGAATGTTCATAGATCTATCCGTAATTGGATAATCATAATGCTTGCACATCGAACTATACTTGTGAAGGCTGAAACCTTCATCATTATGGCAATTGCTTCGTGTGGACTACCACAAGGGGGCGGTTTGTCACCCATCTTGTGGTCAGTTATAGCAGACAGTCTGCTTAAATGGCTGAGCAAACGAGGTGTATTTGCTCAAGGTTTTGCAGATGATGGTGCGGTCCTCATCTGTGGTCGTATTATCAGCACTGTATGTGATATAATGCAAAGAATACTTATGGCCTTGAGCAATAGTGTCAATCCAAGTAAGACCAAGATGGTTTTTCACCAAGCGATATACACCTGAAAACTTGTAGCGAGTAATCAAGTTAAACACCTGGGAGTGATCCTAGATGCTAAACTTAGCTGGTAACAGCAAGTTGAAGGCTGCAAGAAAGCACTAGCTCTAATGTGTCAGTTGGAATGGCTCTCAAAACTGTGTTTTGGTTATATAGTACTGCCATCACCAGACCATACATCAGCTGTGCAGCAGTGGTCTTGTGGCCCAGAGTTAACCTGAGAACGGTTAACAGTCAATTTGAGCACATACAGCGGCTTGCCTGTTTCTATACAACTGGTGCTATGTGCACCACACCAACAGCAGCCTTGGAGATCATTGTTGGACTAAGCCCACTGTCAGTATACATAAGACAGGAAGCCATGATGGCATATTACAATTAGAGATCGCACCGGTTCTGTTACTGGTCCTGGACCGGGCCGGTCCAGAACTGGATCGGATCGGTGCCGGTCCAATTTTTGGACCGGCGCCAGTCCGTT
>Ga0209780_1003930_pt1 | contig 11288 bp, 5 predicted proteins | sample WorMetexBAHAMAS2_FD_187384 | JGI IMG/M metagenome (GOLD analysis project Ga0209780, IMG submission 187384) | Marine gutless worms symbiont microbial communities from Max Planck institute for Marine Microbiology, Germany - Inanidrilus exumae... | ecosystem: Host-associated > Annelida > Digestive...
ATATATATACAAGCGGATAGACAGACAGACAGACAGACAGACGTGCTGATCGCAACAGTTCGCATCCCGCTCGGAGGCGAAATAATTATGAAAAGGCCGGGTTTAAGCAAAGCAGACATTACTACGAAAGAAGGTCAGCTGACATGTCGCACTGCCTTTACGCCTTATCGCAACGCTGTATAGACGCTACACGGCTGAAACTTAAACACTTACTGTTTACGTATAGTGCCGACAGAGACCACCGTTACGTCATGTCTGCGCGGGCTATCGTAACGGTTTACGTGGTCGACAAAATGGTAAGCGTCAAAGTCAGTCGCGGCGACGGGGTCCGGGTCAAATAAGAGCAAGCCGTGACTGATAACACCGCTTACAGCATAGCGACACTTCTCTGTACCAACTGCGCTCCAGTGTAGTAACCTATATGAGGCTATGCACCAGGCTCGATGGTCTTTCGGATTCCCAAATATTATTTTTTCACATCACATGCAAATCCGATATTTACCGAACTTTTACATCGTCTCCGGAAAAATCGGTTCCTCTCAACAACTCAAGAGAATCAAACTCTTACTCATAGCAAACTCATAGCAAAGTAGTTTGATAAAAGAACTTGGTTTAAAAAGCTTTTAAGCTACTATCACTTTTTAAAATGTTCGTGTTTCTGGTGTAATTCAGGCAGAAGAATGGTTACTGCCAATCTGCAAATCAAACCTAAGATCATATAGTTTCAATTACAGCTAGAGTCATACAGAAATGGAACTCACTCCCAAGTAGCAGTGATTTTACATCACTGAAAAGATTTCACAAATCTCTGGCCCCTGAAGTGCTACTCCCATATTGCAAGATGTTTTTTGTTTAGTTAGTTGTGTTGCGTATAGACAGTATATGTGTTTTGTATTTGATATACATGTGTATTTTAAACTGTTTCTGCATACATGTATTTCATGCCGATCGGTCCTTTATTTAATAAAATTCATTAATTGATTGAAGTCGTTAAGATCGGAAAATAATTAGTGTAATTACCTATTTATGAGTAAAGTACAGTTTAGATCCATAGTATTTATTTTCATTCGATAGAATATTAAAACATACAGCAAATTTTCCAACGTTGTCAGTGATTTATTGCCCATCCATTATGTTGGTTACACAAATTTGATAAGCTGATATACGTTGCGTAACATTTTACATTCATTAGTGACTGTTACTAACTGAATGAATGAATGAATGAATGAAAATGCGAGGATTTTAAGTGCCTTTGAAAACCGACTGAGAGCCGGCTTTGTCTAACACACTATGTAAACAAATCAAGCCGTTGAGCGAAAAACTGGATGGAAAATGGTTCGGATTACTGTTACGCATAATCCCAGCAACATGAATATTTCGTTTCGTCGATGTCGGATGGTCAACAGAAAGAAGCGGAGATACAGAATCTGCAGAAGTATGTATCGACGTTGGAGGGTGAGTTGGACCAGGTTCATTCGCTGTCGGCGTCAACCTCGTCTCGACTGGACACGACCGTAAAACAACTGGCAGTGGTAACACTTCTCGACCGCATTCCAGTCTGACATGTCGCTTCACGTTCACAATCTATTGACATTCATTCGACGACTCTACTCAGCGACCACATTAGTGGTCCGGGTCGAGCATTCGGTCGGGCGTGTGTGTCTGTCTCTCTCTCCCTCTCTCTGTCCGGACAAAATGGCATTGGACCTTGACAATTGGCATATATTTCGGTTGTAACACAAGATTAACCGACATCACGGATTGAGTTGGAAAATTCTATGTAGAAATAAAGAGTATTATGTCTGCTCTTGGTGGAAGTTCTAATATGAGGAGATAACTGCATTGGATCTTGTATCTTGTTAAAATTTACTGTTGTATGGTTGTGAAGTTTGGCAGACGAATGATCGATAATATGCATAAAGTATCTGTAGCATGGAATCATTGTTTTAGATACATCTTCTCATGTTGTTTGAGAGAGAGTGTGTGTGTGTTAAGCCAATGCAGTAATTTTGCTTCACCTTTAAAATGTCATACATGCAGCAGACAAACGTTGGAACGTGTCCTAGTGGTGGCGTTGCTGCTTAGGCCACTCTAAAAGTACCATGTGATGATGATGATGATGTTTTGTAGCGGCACGAGCTTACAGTCTGGAAAAAAAGAATGCCGGGCGGGCTCACGCTGGGCTTAGCCAAGCATCTAGTCAATTTTGTTTCTGACCGGTTCTTAAATACATCTCATCTCTCTATATATTTTTGTCGACAGCAAGAGGCCGAAATAGCGTCGTTGACACGCCGAATTCGGCTTGTCGATGAAGACTTCGAGCAGACGTCGGCGCGACTCCAGACCGCCACTGATAAACTAGAAGAAGCATCAAAACTGGCTGAAGAAACTGAACGGTAGTGCTTGGCTCCTTATTAGACTAAATCGTCAACCAGCATCCGTGAATCTTTTTTACCGTGCGACGCATATGCCACGCATAAGCATAGCGCGGCCTGTGACGGACGGACAGACGGACACACAACGGGATATAGCATATACCGCACTACGGTAGCGGTAAAAAGCGTATATAAAGACTTTTCTTCTTCGCTATAGAAACGTTTACTTTGTTATTTTTCAAACCGAATGTATACTATTATGCAGTATATAATGTCATACCAGCGTCATCTTCTTCATTTTATCATCATCTTAAGTAGCAATAAAAATCGTTGTTTGTCATAGAGTTCATTGTCATCATGTTTTGCTGAACTGCCATAATTAGGCTGCATCGTCTGCATGCAGTACACAGCTGCGGCCTATTGCTACCAATGTCGCACGTAGCGCGGTCTGTGTGTCTGTGTGTGTTGGACACACGAGTGAACTGTTCAATAGACGACCAAACTGACCAGATGCCATTTGGAAGGCAGACTCATGTGAGCCGAAAAAACATATATGAGATGGGGATACAGATCCACCACGGGCTGGGGTAATTTTTAAGGGAACGTGTGTCGGTCCATTATAGCGTAGGCCTACCTTTAATACGCATGAGTCCATTGCACATTCTTCGCCTGCCGCCGCGGTCGAATGTGCCTGCCGAGCGCATGCGGCGGACGAGTGCATTCGCCGCCACGAGGGGTGACAAAATGGCAATGCTTTTGCCAGATTACTTCGGATACTTGTTATTTGTAGGTCGAGGTGACGAAATACGAAACAGAACAGCGTTCTAGCCCGTTTCAGCTAAATTTAACCTGCACGGTTTTTTGCTACCACGATTTGCCTTCATCTGTCTTTCTGAATGTGATCTGTGGTGGCTAGAGGTTCGGGTCATTATTATTATTATTATTACTTGTAGGAATCGCAAGGCTCTGGAGTGTCGCAACTCATCTGATGATGAGCGTATCACGATCTTGGAGCTACAGCTCAAGGAGGCGAAGCACACTGCCGAAGATGCTGACCGCAAATACGAAGAGGTCAGTGCGTTCTAACCTCTTCGCATTTGCGTTCTAGCTCTGCAGCAATCTGCCTCCGACTGCAGCCACTTAGTATTGTCGGTTCGTCACGACACTCGTGATTTATCTTTTAATACCCTCTTAACCCCTAAATTGTAAAAAGCAGTAGTTTTAAAACGGTACTTAAGGACGACATTGGCACGTCCGTCAACACTAAACATTTGACATTTGAAATTTAAAAACATCCACCCGAATAGACGGGAAACATAAATATAACAAAATAACCGACAGCGGTACAAATCTCCGGCCGACAGCATTCGCATGGCCTGTATTCGACGCCATATTTCCACTTCCGGTTCCCGGTAAGTCGACGCCAAACGTACACGGCGTGAGTCTATGGGGAAGGGTTGAGCGCTCGTCGTTCATATAATGTCGCTCAGAGTCTTGATCTCTTTAGGTCATCGAATCCGGACATTTTCGGCCGGAAATTCGATAAAAAAAGTGAGATCGAGACTCGGAGTGACACACGATAAGCGTTTAACCTTCCCCACAGACTCAAGCCGTGCACGTTTGGCGTCCACTCACTGGGAACCGGAAGTGGAAATATGGCGTCGGGTATAGGCCAGGCGAATTAATGCTGTCGACCGCAGATTTGTAGTGCTGTCGGTTATTTTGTTAGATTCATGTTTCTGTCTATTCGGGTAAATTTTTTGAATGTCAACTGTTAAATGTTGAATGTTGGACCTAACGTGATGGACGTGACATGGCTACGTCACACAACTAAAACAACAGAGAGTCAAAAGGTGATATTACGAGTACTTTGCAGCACATTACCATAGTGGGTGTGTTCCGAAATTTGTAAACGAAGTTCATAATAATTCTTTTACAAATTTTAAGTTAGCCTACGATTTATTTATGTGACCAATCTCGTGTTATAAATGTTTTTACTTACTTACTCACTTACTCACTTACTTACTCACTTACTTACTTATCATAAAAACGTCTCGTGGTTGCGGTGTTACAGGCGTCTCGTAAGTTGGCGGTGACGGAAGTGGACCTGGGCAGATCGGAGACTCGTCTAGAAGCAGCTGAAATGTGAGTCGCTTGAATTAACAACGCTTTAGAAACGTCAATTGTTGTTATTAACGCCGACGTTAGAGCCACCGATTCACTTTAATAATTTTGAGAATTCCGAAAATGCAAACAACCGAATGATTTGATGATGTCAATTATACAACGATCTAACAGTGTAAAAACATATAGGTGACAATTTTATTAGAGAAGTTACAGTACTCCAAAACAGTTTTTGTGCCTTTCTGTGTACCCATATTGACATCACTCTTTTACGACTCATAGGCACATATCTATATCTAGGCATATATCTGGTTGTTAATTGTTAAAAACAAAATGCAGACTATTACTTTTGATCAAAAGACACAAGTGGAACTGTCACAAACTGTCGTAATTTGTAGTGATCGGCTATTAGTGGAAATGTTTTTTGTAATTTTTTTTAAAACTGATTTTGAGTGTCGTGCGTCATCGCAGGAAGATGGCGCAACTGAAGAACGAACTGAAGACGAATGGCTGCAATATGAAGTCACTTGAGACCGCCGAACAGGAGGTTTCATTCAGAGTTTCGGAAAGGGGCGGGCGGGTCTGAGACTCTGAGTGTCTGTGTGTCTGTGGCTAAGGTCATAGTTGCAAGATTATGGAGCGAAGCACTAGAAAACGGTGTTGCGGGGCAGAGCACCCGGAAACTAAACAGTTTTGCTTTTTCGCTAGCGAACACTGCTTCCAGTTTTGCACATATTACGTTTCATGTCAGTAGACGAAGGGAGCGGGCGTTGGCATAGCCAGGGTGTTTGATTGGGATGTCCTGTCCAACTTCGTCGATTGTCAAGTCAAGATTGAATTTATTTTTCTTTCCTTTTATGGGCATCCAGTCATCCACGAGTGCTGATATCCAGCCTGGTTTGTCCAGTTCAAATGTTTTGTGTTTTATTGCTATCGTTGCTATTGTATCATTTGAACAAATAAATCAGTTATTCTCGCACAGTATGCGTGCTTACACTACAGTGCTGTGCATCTCTGCATCCGTGTAAGTAATTATGCATATGGTAAGTGTACACCTATTCTCCATTTTTTGGGATTGAGGGTCTTTGGAACCCCCAGAATCATCGCGTCTATATGTCTGTCTGTCTGTCTGTTTGTATGTCTGTCTGTCTGTGGTGCAGTCTGTAGGCTCGCATATCTCAAATCACATGTCCAAATTTCATTGAAATATTTTGTACACTCGGTCCTGCTGTGACGGCAGTACAATATATTGTGTACTTCCGGTGTTGTGGCTGAGTACTGTATATACAGTGGCTCAGGGACAGTGATCATCGACGTGCGACCCGTTATTTCATACCGGAGCGATATCGATTCATCCGCTTCCGCACCTGGCATCAAACGATTTCATTAGATGACTCAGCGGACGGCGCTATTACTGGGCGGGGGCGAAGTCTGCCGATTGCCTGGTTTTTGTACAAGCTTGGCTTCGATCCCGTGAAACAACTGGATTCGACGTATCCTCCAATACCTAAATCACAGGACATTTATAAGAATGTTCCCACGTTTGATGAATATCAGTTGTATAAGTTGTAAAAACAGTGACTTCAGAGGCTGTAAAAGTGAAAGTAGAAGATGGACTTCGACGCCCAAGCGTCTACGTGGATGCCGTTGCCACCGTGACGGCCTGCTGTGACCTTGACCTTGACCTTTGACCTCTTAAATCTATTCAGGTCATTAGTAGGGGCTAGTGAATATTTTCGTCGAGATTGTTCAAGCCGTTCATGAGATCGTGGTAACAAGACCTATCCTGACGAACGAACGGACGAAAGTGGCGGACGGATAGCCCAAAGATATAATGCCTTCGTCGACATTGTCGGATGGCGAAAGAATAAATAACACATGTCTGTTCAGCGATTATCCCTACATCGTCAACGCTATAGAATGATAGTATATATATCGCATTGTTTTTGAATATGAACTGATATATTGCTTTCGTAACTCTTTCTTCCACAGAAGCGAAAAAGTTTCTTTCATCTTGACGAAGACTTCAGTTTTCGGGAGACTTCGTCACCCATAGTTACCCATCACCACTACCGGAACATTGACGTTGGACTCCGATTGGCCCAGTTTTTTGTCGTAATCCATGACCCTGTGATCGTAGAGTCGTCCAGGCAGCTGGACACCTCTGACTTATAAAACTCCACGGTTTTGTATAATATTGTAATTGCGCTGATGTGGCATATTGGCAAATTTATTTGGTGCACTCAGACCTGTTGTTGGCAGTTGACGGACAGAGAAGACGGCTATGAAGAAATAATTCGTGACCTGACGTTACATCTGAAAGAGGTCAGAGTAAGTCGGTGCTTATAGGCCTACTATACTACAAGTTACAGCTACAGTGCTGCTGCTGCTGCTGCTGCTACTACTACTACTACTACTACACTAATAATAATAATAATAATAATAATAATAATAATAATAATAATAATAATAGCAAGGTGTCGTCCTAACGGGATGTAACACGACTGGCCCGCCGCGTGCTGCCCCTGGTGAGTTACATTGCATATGCGAGCGTTACAGACGACAGATGACGACGATAGACGCCAGCGACTGGCACCCTACACTACATGTAGGCGTGCCAGTAATAATAATGTCATGTCAGTAGAAATTAAGGTTGTAACTTCAGACGCGCTGCGGTGGCATTAATTTATATTTTGTATCGGTGGATATCAGATGTTTGATGAAACAGAAATACGTCTGGGGACTGGGGACTGTCTTGCGTCGTACGTCTTTTTTACTATCTGTTTTGTGTTAGACGTACACGGTAGGTCCAGCTAACAATATAGGACCTTAAACGACGGCTCATGGTGTAGCAATTTTTGTGTATAGACTGAGAACAGAGCGGCAGAGGTTGAACGAGCGATGTCCAGGCTTCAAAAAGAGATCGACAGACTCGAAGGTCAGTCAGCTGTACACAGATGCAATCAAGACCAAGGCTCAGACCTTCCAAGCCAAGGCCAAGGCGTGACTTCCAAAGCTAAGACCAAAGCCACACAGAATGTTGTCGTTAATAAATAAGAATTGTGCAGACCAAGGCCCTGTCTCTATTTTTTCGTTTCTGAGCCATGCTTTAGATTAAGCTGGCCATCTCGTCAGCTTTTGAGCGCACGTTAATCTACCGTATCGTATCGTATGAGATTTCTGGTTATACATAACGTTATGTTCTAACGTGTTCTTTACTACGTAGCCTACTAGACCGCACGCTGCACTGGCATCTCGATGTCGCGTTCTCGATCCTTCCCTTTCGGCATATAGGCCTAGTTTTGGGTTTAGACACACACACACACCCCTGGACCGCCGCTAGTTAACTGGGCACATTATGTTGCGCCCTCTGCCTTCAGCACGAATAGTCTACACCACCGCTGCTGCAAGCCTACCACCCACTGCAAGAAATCACATGACCCTCTAGACCTACTCTTTTTGAGAAACTCCGCCTCCGTCTTAAGCTCCGCCCAGCGTTACAGCGTCTGGAAAATTTAATAGTGTAGGTTTAATTTGTGTTACAGTACTTCAATGGTTATTATTAGGCCGCATCGCCCGCACGCAATGCGTAGATGCGGCCTATTGCTACAGATGTCGCACGTACCTGTCGTCTGTGGTAGGCCTAACCATCGCACCAAAAGCCAATTCGAGCTGTTTAAGCAGTTAGCCACAATATTAATACTACACAAACGTTGCACACTGATACATACACAGACATACAAACACGCAGTGGCGTGTCTAGTACCATAAAAGTGGGGAGCTATTTTCGGGCCAACATGTAAATGTGAGGGCAAAGACTCCATGTGTATGCTAAGAACAGTTTTACTGTTTTAACGACTTATAGAGCAACGATTTAAACGACTTATAGAGCAACTGTTCCTGTAGTATAATGTCGCGTTATAGACCCAGTGCATATGAAAAGTGGGGACAACCTACAGGCAAGCCCAATTTCTGGAGTCACCTCCCTCCATGCCCTTCCCCCCTCGTATAAACGCCACTGCACGCACGCACTACCCTACGTTAAGAAACCGAAACTTTGCAACCTTATAATCGTTGTCGTTTCAGACGAGTTGCTGGCTGAGAAAGAGAAATACCGAATGATCAGCGAAGACCTTGACGGCGCATTTCTAGAACTCGCCACGTTCTGAACTACTGCAATCAACGCGCATAGCGTACAACACATTTTGTCTCTGAGACAGTATTAGATTAGTCTGGGTTCGTGGATCGAACTGTTACTAGTTGGTCGTGGACGACGAATGCCGAGAAAAAATTATTTCAGCTAAAAGTAGGTGACTTGTGCGTAGACATTTGGACACAATAATAGGACACGTGGCCTCAAAAATTTTCAACTCCCATTTTTTCGACTTAATTGGTATAGAGCAACCACTGAACAAGTGCCTGATATTCTAGGCCTAACTCAAACTTTAAAAACTTTATAAACGAGTACAACTTTTGACATTTTACGAACAGTTCATGGTTGCATACACGCGGGGATTGTTTAGCTATGTACATATGAAGAAAAACTTTTGTGTGTGATGTCACCTTGCGAATTGGCGTTTAACAAGTACGGCCGTCTTTGTAATACTTGGGCAGAAATGTAGGCTGGCCGCGTCGAGTGCTGCCCCGGTAAGCCACGTTGAGTATGCGCCCTATTAAGGTTAGAAAAAAGACGGAACAGACAGTCAGATAGACGGACTGACGGACGCCAGATCGTTACATCACGGTCACCGCTATAGTCGTGGTTTGTGTAATAACGAACAGAATGAACTACGTTAAACATCCAGGCCTCATAGCAAAAGGACTGGTGGCAAGTAATCCGAAAGCAGTTGTATATTTAAGGCGGCTATATTGCCCCTTTTGAAAAGTTACAAAAATTATTACTGGCCCGCCTACACATAGTGTAGGAGGTCATTATTGTTTTGGTTACTGTCGTCTGTCGTATGCTGTCGTCGTCTGTTGTCTGTCTTCGTCGTCGTCTGTCGTTTGTCGTCGTCTGTAACATTCCACGGCGGACATGGAGGCTTCACCCGCGCAGGCCAGGCGATGACGCCATGCGGCCTCCAGTCTAATTATAGCTCCACGGTAACACTGCACGGCGGGCCAGTAGTGTTACGTCCCGTTAGGGCGACACCTTGTTAACAGAAATTGGTAAATAAATATACAAAAGTTGCATTAGGTGGACACATACGTGAACTACGACGAGTTTAGAATAGATTGGTCTATATTCTCTTTCTGCAAGTCAAACTACGCCACTTTCTGCCACCCGATGCCCTGGCTACAATCACTCCATCACTAGTTACTTTTTAGACCGGAAGTTGTTGAAATATTCGGACAGCAGAGTTGAGATCACGCCGCAGATTGTATGTCATCTTCTTTGGAGCACACGGGCGAAGACAAGGAAGTTTTGGGCCAAGCTCCCCAAATACCACAAATATCCCCCAAATACGAATAATCCAGCCCCCAAACATGATTCCAATAAACTCGTTGCCTAATAATATGTGCTTTGCTTTTGCATATATTATTAGGCGTCATAGGTACATAACAAATAAGCAATAAATATAGGTTAAGCAATTAATGGACGACAATATCTGAAAGTACCGAAAGGTCAAATAGTCAAATCCAGTGCGCAATATGACTCAGTTTTTAAACTGCTTTCAGCTTCAGGGGGTTTTTCCCCTGACCTCTGACCAAGGGCTTTGCCTATGGACCCCACTGGGGCATATAGGCTCGCGCTAAGGCGTTTGGCATGACTGAGGGCATAACCCCCAAACAGTATATTCTAGCCTCGCCCTGATCAGTTAAGAGATTGTTACGATTTAGAATAACCTACACGAACTGTTGTAATGTACGCAAGCACACGTGCATGTGACATGCCATTATTATAGGAGAACGCTACAAACAGGTTCTCTTAACAAACATCGGCCACTAACAGACACGCAACTGCACGACACATACACAATGACAACAGTTTGAGAGCAGACTGTGCACTATATAAATAGGCCTATAGTGAGCATTGCACAGAAATGCTACTGGAAAATTGAACGATACAACTTTCGTAATGTTAAAAATAGTTTAGACTATTGTGTTAAACTGATGAAAAGATGCAAACACAGACTCACACAGGCCATAATTGGTGGTACTATATACGATTATAGCGGAGTACCGGGTACGCATATGGGGATTTGGAACCGCGTATGAAAACTAATGAATCTTGGAACCGCGTCGGTGTATACATTTCTGGAAACAGTCACTCACTAATTACATACTTTTTCAAACCGGAAGTTGTTTTTCTTGCATGTAAACAAATAAAACCCGGAAGTCGTTATTGTTTAGTGTTTAGGTGATTTTTAGCTTATGACAAAATTTCTGCGTTGTAAATAAATTGTATAGTTTACATTTAACCGGTCCGTATTCGCAGAATTCAGGTTTGTGAAATGACAACGCATTCTAATGTAGTTGAAGTGTTCAACTGTAACTGATACTCAGATTAGCCGAGTTCTGCGGTTACGCAGATGACGAGGCTTAGTACTAGGCTAATTCTAATGCTGTTCTGATGACACAGACCGGGTGTTTTTCAAGCTGGCAGTGACAGTTCACCGATGTCTGAACGGCCGCGCACCGCCGTACCTGTCGGACTACTGCGTCCCGGTCGCTGGTGTCGACACTCGGCGGGGTAATTGTTACCGATAGGTCCGTCCCTGGAAACCGACGTTCAGCGAGTTACTAACGATAGAATACGATGTTGTAAGCTTAGAAACGATTTAATTT
>Ga0209780_1003931_pt1 | contig 11287 bp, 3 predicted proteins | sample WorMetexBAHAMAS2_FD_187384 | JGI IMG/M metagenome (GOLD analysis project Ga0209780, IMG submission 187384) | Marine gutless worms symbiont microbial communities from Max Planck institute for Marine Microbiology, Germany - Inanidrilus exumae... | ecosystem: Host-associated > Annelida > Digestive...
CTATTAGTGCTAATTGAACTTTTTTCGCCAGCTGTAACGGTTGAGGCGCTATTAGCGATATTGGTCGACAGTGTGGTGGTCGAAAGGGGGGTGGGTCACTTTGAGCGCAAATTTCAGGGGGAGGGGGTCGTCGACCAACGACTCTTGGCGTCAGAAAACTAAGAGTCCCTGGGCTATCATGTGGCGTTGTTTGCGTGATCCTACGTCTAGCCGTTTTGATACAATAGCGGCGTGTGACAGACACACGATGACGGCTAATACCCGCGCATCGATTGCGCCGCGCGGTTAAAACGGCTTCATATCAGATGGGATCGCTCTAGAGCCATCTGACTGAGAAAAACGCCATTCCGTGTCGGTGTGTCGTGTGGGAGAAATTTGTGAAATTCAATTCTGACGGTCAAGCTCATCCACTGTTAACTCACTGCCTCTTTGATACCAGTGACTTAGGCTACAGGTAGATTTAAGAGGGCCGTGGCCCCAAAAATGTCCACGGTCACCCTTTTCTAATGGATCATTGAGCTTCAAGTTCAAACAGTCACTAAATCGGACAACATATCAGTGCCCAACGACTCGCTGTATAACATATTTTCTGCGTCGGCCTGGCTTTGGAATGCTTCTCTTAGGTAAAACCCAAAATAAGCATCCGGTGACCTCCCACACACGGTAGTGACGGCACCAGACCTGCCCCTCCATCCCCACGTAAAAAGAACCGTACATACGCTCGAGCCGACTTAAAACCACGCCTGTAACGATTCGTGCGTTGTAATTGGCTGCAACATCGTGCGACCTCGCAGAATGAACGTAATTTCTTATTGCACGCGCATCACAACAGTAATAATGTGAACATCCCTTACAGAGGCTTTGACGGGCTATGGTTAGCCATCCTGTCATTATGCTGTCACGTCGTTGTGACGCCATTATGACTGTTCCGAGTGTAGGCATATCCGCATCTTTTGCATTTCCATCAGTTCCTGTTTTCCTGTGGTGCTCTCATTAACGCACGTCAGCACAACTATATGAATAGCGCAATACTCTTCGTCTGCTACGTGCTACGTCTATCAAGCTCTTAGCGGGTGCTGTTATTAGCCTAATGTGGGGCCAAGCTCTCTCATTCACGTTCTTTAATATTGATGTTAATGAGGTAACGACCGACCAAGGGGAAACTTTGCACGGAAGGAAAGAATACACAAAACCTGGGGTAAAAGGAAATGAAAAGTATTTATATAGCGCATTTTATATACTATGTATATCTCAAAGCGCTCAGGCATGGATCACACAGTTTTACCTGCAAGGCTGCAACTACACCATGCCTACCTTTCCTTCGTAAGCGTTCACCAGATTGCGCCACCCCTAACTGAGATAGACATCCAACTGAAGCTTACTACTCATCTATCGACCCCAAAGGCATGAAAGGCTGAGTTGGCCTGTTGGTTGACCTATAGCGAACGGTTTACCCACATAAGTGGTCACCTTAGGTCGAGCGCAGGACAGGGAAAGTTCGCCGGCCAAAGACCGACGTTCTACCACTGTGCCACGCAACCACCCGATAGGGTAGGCATGTGAACCCCCAAAATTCAAAACTCAGTGTAGCGGTACATCCTTCCGGTGTTGGCGATGAAAACGGTTTCTTGTTTGCAGTCTATCTTAATGTTTGCTCTTGTATAGCATTGGCCTATACATCATAATATACAATGTGCGTTTGCAATGGCGCAGATTCAGACAGAATTTCATGTTGTCACATGTCACTCACAGGTGATGGAGTGGGCACCGGCCTCTTCCACTGCAAAATTCTTGCGTTGTTGTCAAATCACCAGATCGAGGTTTTATGAACTGGTGTGACTTGCGGTTAATGCCACATGGCGTAGGCTACAGATTGTCTTCCTTCCATAACATTTTTTTGCGGTTCACAATAATGATTATTTCTTTGTGCAAAAGTGGAAAAAATTAAATAGAGTTCAGGGCTAGTATTAGGGTAGGGTTCATTGTTGCTACTGACCATGGCGGCCAATCACCGACTATCGGTTGACAGTTGCCGACAGGCCAATGCACTAACCAGTCATATCTTTATGAAGGTTTTTACACACTCACTGGTAACATTGAAAGCTCGACATTTCTAGAGTGACACCGATCAGAAAAGCAGTGTCAGTAAGCCTCGCACTTTATGCCATTACTATTCACAGTAATATGCTCTCACGGTGAACATATATGATGCAGTGGTTTTCCACAATTTTTCTGTCAAGGTGATATTTTTGTAAACCAAACAACGGCAGTACAGAGGAATGATAAAGAAGCGTCTATAACAATCGCAACCAAGTAACAGAAAAGAGGAACAAAATTAGTGAAACAAAACAAAACACATTACCAACAAAGTACCTTTTTGGAATACTAACCACCACACAGACAATCACTCGACAAATATAAAGTACACCGTGGTCAAAAAATGTAACTCATTTTATTTTAAATATAATAAAAATAAGCCAATTTTAATAATTTTTGTACACGAAATCCAGAGCAAATTCCACGCCAGAAGGTTACAAATTTGACCATATCACCTGCAAAATGTAGCCATTGTACCTTGAAAAATAAAGTAATTTTTTACCAATAAGTCATCTTCAGCATTTGCAGCAATTAGACAAATTCTCATAGCATGAAATTGGCATTATTATTTTCACCAATAAGAAACGGTTTACTGTGGCTTAATATAGACAGGCTGACAGTGATGTAATTCCAACATTTTTATCTATGCTAGCTGTTCTGGCCACTATGTTGCAGGGCAAGACATGGGTTAAATGTCAGCACAACGTTGTAGATGACATGATAGATACAGTGGCGAAAGACAGGAAGGGTGTGTCAGTGCAGACGATGGTCAGCTTCAACAGCTCCCATGATACTGCTTGTCCGAAAATCAAGTTACGATACAACATAACAACCGGCTGTTTTCAAAGCCGCCCACCTTTTGAGAGAAAGAATAAAACTTGAATCAGGTGAACAAGTTCTGCATTTCACAAAATAGTGCAGTGGCATTTTGCAAATGAGGTGAACAAATTCACAGTCACATATGTCTAATTTATTCAGGATTCTGCGTAGTACCAAAGATTATTACTGGCCCGTCTAATGGGCCAGTATTATTTTGCTCGCTGGCGTGTTCTTTGTCATCTGTTGGGGTCTGTAACGCTGCCGGAGCTGGGCCGGTCGGCCGCCGGGCGCGTGGGCGGTCGGGTGGCCGACACTGCAGGGCGGGACAGTACGGTTATGCCCCATTAGGGCGAGACCTTGTCAAAAGCGGTTCATTTTTGACTGAGTATTCAAAATAAAAAGGGTGACCTTTTTGGACCACAGCATATGTACAACTGTCAGAAACCGTAACTAGTCATGTCACTAAATGTGGTTGTGAGCTACCTTTTATGCAATATTTTCACTGTGTACATAATTAGATCTCAACATCCATAAAGAGCACCAAAATCACCATTTCACAAGATGATGTTCAATAATTTTGACAATACCACACCAGTTGAACAGAGGAATCCTTCTGTGGCAACAACAGTGTCATTCAAACACAAAACTACAGACAACTTTGTGCAAAATATCAAAACAATCAACTGTTCACATAACTTACCAAACATCAAATCAATACACTCAAACACTGCAGAGCCATTTCACAATGCCAGTCAACATCAGCAAATGATACAAACTCCAGTATTACCATTTAGCAGCATTCATTGCTAACCACAGACTCAATATGAAGTGCTGCAAATAAATCTACACTACTACATTTTACTAGAGCTGAGCAACTGCTGGGTTAACCAACAATGACATAGTGAGAGCTAAAAATCTTCCAGTTCAACACCCCACATAGGGGTGGTTTCCCTTTCCACGGGCAGATCAAGATCTCCATCAGGTGTCCTCTGTGGTAACCTTCATACCAAAAACCAGCTCAATTCCTCATGTGTTTAGCCACAAGACATCAACGTTACGGACACCAAAACATGCATGCATCCATCCAAACTTTTACCACAGTTGGCTTAATATGCCAACTAAAACATATTGTCAGAAATCATAATGGTCATCAGAAACAGCATCCAGCATGTAAAAACTCTGTGCCACTAATCTGAAAATGTTTCCTTTCGAGAACTGTGAAGTATCCAAGTAAACCTGGAAAAAACTGTTAGTAATTTAACTAGAGCAGTCTGTCTGATGTGTGTCTGTGTCCAAAAATGTATATAGCTTTTCAATGTAATGACCTTTGGTCTGGGGGTCTGGGTATGTGGCACACTAGTTCACCCTGACAATGTCTTGGTCAAATTAAAAAGTCAAGGTCCTAGGCCTGGACGGTCAGTGTGGTAAACTGGTGATGGTCGTCAGTCACCAGTGTATCACACTGACCGTCGAAATCTATGTACAGCACGGTGGATGTGATGCTCCGTGTCATGCAGGTCTATCAGCGGCCGCAACGCAACGGAGACTTGTTAATATCTGGAAAGCAATTTCTGAGAACTGAGATACTTATAACAGGCAGATTTATTTACTAAAATGTCAACTTAAGTCCATATTTTTAAACTACTGTAATCATCACAGTTGTTCAAGTGCAACTTCTTTTCAGTTATGCTAACTAATGGAACCAGATATTTGCTGACTACAATCAAGCCTAATCCCTGACATGTAGATTGTAGAACCTGCTATTGGACAAATCACGAGTCAATACCAAGTCTTGAGTTACCTACAGCAGTTGTGTCTTTGTTTCCATCCTACCACAGTATCACCACAAACTGCTGGACTGCCAAGTCTGCTGGCTGTCCGTATCTCAATAATGATTGACTGAGCAATGAGATGTGGTCCGGAGGAAATGCAAAATAATTAATAGCAGGTATCACTGGAGTAACATGGTAAGTGCAAGTGCAATCACTGTCCGACATCCACACAAACATGACTGCAAAACAGTGAGTACCGAGTAACGGTTTATTTTTTGGATGAGCGTAAATTAATAATCCTGGCTCCAATTCTCTACAATTCTCTTTTCCCTTCTAACAGACTGGACTGCCACAAAAATAAATACTATAAGACTCCCACATTACAAGAGAAAATACAATATGTGATGTTAAAAAACACTTGCAGTTTGACACCGTCATGAAAGAGCTGACACTGTAGTTACTTTATCAGGAAGCTGTCAACAACACATGAAAACATCTCAGTCAAAATGCGACTAGTTGCTTAAAAATACTTCACACAGTCAACTATACATCAATGAATGTAAATCAATCAAAAAAGGTGCAAAAATGTGGCCTACAGATAAAGTAAAGTAAGCCTCATTAGTATAATGCTTTACTGTGAGCTGCTCATCTCTAAGTCGCTCAGGTATGGCACATGTAAACATGGGATCACACGGTTTTACCTGCCACCCACACATCTATCCACAAGTGGAATAAGCCATACCACATATGGGTAACAAAGTCACTGGAAAACTAAATTGTAACTGTAATCTAACTTTGACCCAAATGTATGTGGACCCAAAACATAAGTGCACCTAAATGTAGACACCAATTCATGGGAAAACCAAAACTATACAAGGTGATTTTAAACTGTTAAACAAGTACAATTCTTCCAAGTTCAACGACAGCCAATTGAACTAGGAATGCAGCAGAGAAAGACTGAATCCAATACACACCTGTATGGATATCCTTGGTACTTTGCACGAAACAGTGACAACAGAAGACTGAAGAAAAGTCCAACAGCACCAAGACCACATAGAGCAACAACTACAGCAAGCACTGCAACTTTATTAGTTTGCCAAAAAAACGTTAATATAATCCGCTCACTATGAACTGCCAATTACCAAACACAGTACAGTTCTTTTTTCATTTTAATGATTACTAATCACATGATGTTGCTGAAGGTATGGAATATGGAATACAAAGAAACAGCAAAGATAAGCCCAATTTAAGGGCATCTATATACATAAAGTTGCCGCACCTGTCTGTCCGTCTGTGTGTCTGTCTTCCGGATTCTTGAAAAACGTGCGGACCGATTTCCACTAAACTTTTCATGGTTCATAGGGGTCATAGGTAGACGTGAACGCATAAAAACATTTGAAATATTTCGACCCTTAATATGTAGAATTTGGTAAAATCTACGGAACACAGCTGGGCAAAGCAAACATGCGGTTGAGAAACGGCATGGAGCCACCGCAGTGGCGGCATGGGCCACGCCATGTCGCCAGCGACCATTTTATGAATCAAACCTTTACGAATCACTAGCGGCTTACCCGACCTTTGGCCGGGTAAGCCGCTAGTGGGCACTAAGGTATGGTTTCTTTCAGAGAAATGGAGCAGTCTTGGTAGGATGTGCTTCTCGACTTCAACACTAGATTAGCTTTATAGCCTTGGTTTTGCATTTCTTTTTAACCGCACGTTAGCGTGTGGTATGAATATGATGCAAGTAACACTGTTGAGAACTTCAGCATATTTCCTAATCAAAATGCTCTAGTTGTCATCCACATTGAAACTTTGCTCTAACAAAATCCTCCACTTCTTAACTGGGGATATCAGTTAACACAAGTTGATTTGTATAATGGCTGTAAAATGGTTCTGTGTTCTGTTATACATCTGTTAGTGGTTTTGTGATTTTTATTCACACATGCCGACAGGCAAGGTGTGGATATATCGATTACTGTTATTTTTTGTGTTTGTACGGTTACGGATTCTCCGCCGAGAAAAAAGCTAATGGCATCAAAGTTTGCTCGGCGGTTCATCGGCATCCTAGGCAGGGAATCACACATTTTATGGAACTTTGCTCCCACAGAAGCGCAAAAATGGATGAACTGGCCAGAACGCAAGCCACGTACTGGGATGTAAAAATTACCGTCAAGATGTGCCGACATAAACGTCACGCTAGAGATGTGCCGTTCATGGAATATCGTGTGGCATGTGGACATAGGATCGGCATGTGTGGATAGAGGTCAGTCCCCAGTGACGTACTTGTATTATCCAATTCTTCTGGGCACTGAATGGTCTGTAATGTGCTGTGGACACCACCGAAGATTCATATGACTCAACAAGAATTTAACCAGGCACGAGTCCACTGCCTTCACAACTCAAGTGATTATGTTTTTTTTCACTATATAGTATATTTTACAAGCCAAAATTGTGCTCAGCGCGATTTTGGCTTGCCCGCAGCCCCCACCCCGCCCGCAGGCAGTCTGTGCCCGTCGCCCGTCCACGCCCGCTGCCTGTGCCCGGCCCTCGCCTGTCCGACTGCCCACGTACCGGTAACCTGTAAAAGATTCACAATCCGATTATTATATGTAGATTGTAAGCATTATAATTTATAGGAAGCCTGCAGTGTACTGTCAATAATGCAATGTGTGCAGTGAAATCAAGCAAATATTCAGCTTACTTCGTTTTTTGCTTGAATCACGTTTCATCGAGTCAGCTTCACACAGCATAATTATTCCAGCAACAATGGCAGCATCTAACTCAGTTAAGATTAACAAGACCGATCAGACAGCATGGACAGGATATATCATGAACACTGCTTTGCTGCCCGTCTACAGCAAATGTTAGCAATAATAGCAGTATCAAAAACTATCACATAAATTAGTCTCGTATGGGACTGACGGTCGACTCTTCACAACTGACGTTTCTGCCAACACCAAAGTCACGTGTCACACAAAAACTAGGCCAAACATGAAAAACCCGAGTCGATCAAATTTAGATATTGTGCCGTAGTTTAAGAATCCGTGATCAGATGTCAGCTCTCATTATAAATGGCGGAGGAGATAACTGTTGAAAATGGCTGTATTTCCAACTCTGAAGGGCTTGTGACCTTAATCTTCACCTTGGATTAGGTCATACTGAATACTGCCGTGCATCACTCATTGACCTCTACCTACATGCCAAATTTCATTGAAATCAAAGAAACTTTTTGTGGACAGACGAACGTACAGACGGACGCATGGACAAACATTTGAGACCAGCTTTATTAGGTCGACTATGTCGAAGAGTCAATACTTGACAATAAACTTCTTAAAATACAAAAAAGCTCAACTGGGCATTCTATATCACTTCAAAATTTTACTTAGTTTTAAGGTCATATAACGACTGACAATGACAATCTGTGACATTCCTCTCCCCATCTCTGACAGTAACAGTCAAGCACAGTACACTAGGTCCAGTTTTTGTAATCAACAGCCCAAGATGGTCATACTCGACTGACATCAACTTTGATGGCGTGATGAAAAAGCATAGAAACTACCCAAGTCCACAGTTTTAGGAAAGATTATAGGGAGAAAAATAAGTTTCTTATTTCTAAATAGGTAGCTGAAATTACTTTGAAAGTCACCTGGTCATCACACTATTTGACATGCAATATATCAATTCCTATCAGTGGTCTGTGGTAACCATGTACCTTGCATGATCTGTTTTCTTCTGTCCAGTCAGCACATTCTAAGCACCACTGGACAAAACCCACAATTATCTTGCTGGTAGTGTCAACAGAGGTCATCTCTTGACACTACTGCCCTGTTTGATCTTTCATCAGCCTTCAACACCATCAACCATCCAGTACTTGCTAATGTCCTCCAACGGGTGAAGCTACGCAATTCAACTTTGGCACAGTGACTGATCGTGGTGAGCACTAGCATATGCACAATAGCTTAACCCTAAATGTAGTGTGTTCAGGGTTATGTACCTCTTTAGATTTTGGTGAGTAAGTGATAATATATGTAATTAGCACAGCAACTAAATAATAACAGAAAAGGATACGGAGAAATATGACGATATATGTTTCTACAATGAACTGTCCTTGGCTGGATCCATGAATATAATGCTTCACATGTATTAGCACAATACAACATGCACAATATAACAAAATGACACAATTCATATTTTCACACCACCACCACCACCACCACCACTGAATCTACATATCACTGTGCAGTAAATAAGTACAACTGTGACGTATCCAAAACTGCAAAAAATACTCTTCGGCTTGGCTTCACAGAAAAACTCAAAGCTTACAAAAGCAACTTCAAATTCATAAACAACTATGATACTTCCAAGGTCATTACAAGAACGTTAATCAAAGAAAAATAAAACAAACAATTTACAGGGTTCTGTTCTGCATTTAGTTTATATGTTGGCAAAGTCAATAATAAACAATTAGTCATCTTACCGCTTGACCAGTTTGTGGATTTTTATGCATAAACGGAGGGCCACGAATATGGTTCCACATCTGACCAGATGTCATTGCGAAGATAATGGTCTGTTAACAACAAAACATATCATACAGTTACGGCATTATATAAAAATGCAACCAGGATGCCACTAAGTATAACAGCAAAACACTGCAGTTTACTCCGTGTGTTAATATACCATGCTGACAGAGCAACTGTCGGTGATTTTTCTGTGTCAGACACATAAAGAACACAAATTTAAGTTCCATCGATATTAGAACAGAACCAGGGTGCCCCGAAAACAGCTACAGAAACAAACTGGCTTAACCAACTACACGGAGTAACTCATTGGACCTAATAACTCATGCTAATGGCAGTCAAAAGGTCAGGGTTTTCACTGCCGTTTGTCTCTGTCTCTTTTTCCACACCACATCTCAAATAACGACGCAGCTAGGATTAACAAACTTGACAAAAGAAATTTTCCACGATGAGTCCTGGGGTCAAAAGGTCAAAGATCTAGGTCACAAGTCACAAAAACGATGCCAGCATGGGCCTTTGCACTCTTCTGAGTGCTGGCCACTTCTAGTGAACAAGCGTAGTCTTTCAAATAAGTAAATAAATGTTCTACTACTGCATAGCATCTATCATGTCAAAGAACTGTCATACTCCATTTTCAAGTACACTGTGTCTATCCAAGGTCAAAACAAACACGTAAGTATATGCACACAAGTTAAGCAAAACTCAAAATTTGTAACCGGTAACAAACCAGGGCAACAAATCCCCAAGACGTCTTGTTGTACAGAAACTCCAGACTGTTGCGTTTCAAGTAGAGAACAGCTGCAATAAGCACAAACAGCAGCGCAAGGGCAAGAGTGCCCGAGTAGTTCGGTGGTCGAAATATTCGCACCTACAAACCACATATACAACAGCGCTGACCGATGCACAGAGAAAGGCAAACAAATTTGTATGTCCAACACCCCACTACCGGGTTACATCTCCATTTCCACAGGTGGATGTGGACCCCATCTAATACAAATAATGCAAATAATACATCTAATACAAAGTAGCTGTCTGTGATAACACCCACAATAAAAAATCAACTTCATCCATTTTGGTGTTGTCCACAGTATGTCAACATCACAGAACCCACAGGATAAGCCAAACCATTACGGTTTACCACGTTGGCTAAGAACACACCAAGAAAAAAGAAGTATTCAAATACAACACAACATAAAGACAGATATTGGTTCCAGTGTTTAAGTACTGTTGGTCAGGAAATTGGAAGGACTTTCAACCATAAAAAATCCTGTTTGAATCTTCACGAAAAGTTTGCATAGAGATGTTTACGGAACCTCGCACAGCCCATAGTGTCAACAAAAATATGCGAAAAACTGAGAGAAAAAGCCAAGTGTATATGTGGTTAGATTTAATTCACTTAATTATTAATGTTATAAGTGCAAAAAGAATACATGTTTAACAGTAATTATCATAAATATCCATTCTAAGTTATCTTTGCACATTTGAGTCCGAGCAGAATGCTGCAGAGCTAGGAATGACAAAGAGCAACATGACCATTTTAACACTAAGTGCAACCACATAACAATCAAGGAGTCAGCTATACATGTTTATATATTAATATATTTAGTAATTCGTACTAGAAATGTGTTGTTACGGTAACCGAAACCACCGCCGAAACCTAGGTTTTTTCCCAAAACCGTTTGTCGCCAAAACCTAGGTTTTTCCCACCGGAATTGACGGATTTCAGGCAGGTCTCTACGCTGAAATTGTCAAGATAAATTCAGTGAATTTTATCCAATAACACTTTTGCTGCAACTAGTGTTAGACCAAGTACGTCATTTTCAACCGATACCGATACGATACCGCTATGCGTAGTGAGCAAACGTAATACAACGTGACTGAAGATATGACGACGCCTTAACTGATATCAACGGCGGCGGGTGCCTTTCATTTGTCGTAGGCAGTCAAACACAGCAACTGTCACTCTACATTTAAGAGCCAAAACACTAAAAGGTTAACTAAACACTGCAGTTTGCAAAGTAGGCCTATACAATTGAGTCAAAAGTTTGAACTATATCAATTATTCTGTTATGAGTTCTCAAT
>Ga0209780_1003932_pt1 | contig 11287 bp, 6 predicted proteins | sample WorMetexBAHAMAS2_FD_187384 | JGI IMG/M metagenome (GOLD analysis project Ga0209780, IMG submission 187384) | Marine gutless worms symbiont microbial communities from Max Planck institute for Marine Microbiology, Germany - Inanidrilus exumae... | ecosystem: Host-associated > Annelida > Digestive...
TTTCCCCTTTTCAAGAGCCGTGGGCAGGGGATATAAACGCATGTGCTACCGGTTTTGCGGCGATTAAGGTCACTGCGTAGGTTGTCTAGTCTTATATATTACGTTATCTCAGCAGCAGAGCACATTGGCACTACTAGTGAAGTACCGCTAGTTAATTTTAACGATTAATATTTGAAACCGTTAGCGTATCTGATGATTACATTTAGTCGCTTGATTTATTTTCTGTGTATACTCAACATACGCGCGTAACGAAACGTCAAAATTACAGCACTGTCAGTGTCAGCACTACTTGCATGGATATGAGTATATGACATCAGTCAAGTATCGAATACAAAACAGAGTAAAGACACAACACTGGTATAGCTAGAATCTGCCCGTTCAGCTGGCAAAATATTTCGTTCGAACGACTGCTGAAAACGATTTTGTTAGTTTTCTGCTGCCTTTAGCTGCTAGCACTCTGAGACTGCGAATTTAACGTTAAACGCAAAAGTACGCGATATCGGCAGACACGCTAAGGTCGCTACGTGCACTTGCACGGTAGCTGTTGGCCCAGATTACAACCAGACAAACTGTGAGGCAGACAGGCAGACGTAGGCAGGGACAGGCATTACGTCTCTCCGATGACGTCGTTATTCGCCGAAAGCCGACGATGACGCACATGGAATTCCCAGGCCAGCCAGCAGGTGCTCTAGGCGGCTGGCGGTCACGCCCACCCGAGCCAGTCAGCAGGGCTATTGCGCGGTCAGGCCGGCAGTGACGTAAATAAACGACAGCCCACGTCCATTCATAAAAAACTCGGCTGGAATTCGAGGCGTGCGCCCAATATGTAGGCCTATTTACCGCTAACTGATGAAATAAGTCATTGATAACGATGAATTGAGTAGCTCTACAATACATGAATGTGCTGCTCAGTGCTGGTCCGCAGTTAGGCTGATTTCATGCTTCCTCATGTGATCTACGCAGTTGTTTATAGAAACGATGACATTACTTCACCTGACTATGATTTATGGTCATACTCCATTAGGCCTACTTGGAAGTAGACCTAATGGAGCTTGAGCATAACTACAGTAGCAGGGTTATCTTCATTAAGTAGAATTACTCACCTTGTAACTCACCTCACTCTCCTAGCACAAGACTCCAACCAGAGAGGCCTAAGGCTTAGCGGATCATGCAGTCCATAAAGAAGAACATCTTGGTCTTTCTTAACTTATCCAAACCATTTAAAGGCGTTAAGGCTGGTAGCTCCAACTATCTGCTGATCCACCTGTTGGAGAAAAAATGTTTCCAACAGTCCCGAGTGCACCGTATTTTAGTTAATTTTTTTTAGTGAATGACGTCTTGTTCCCTTGTTGTTCTTTTCCAGTGTAAACAATTCCTGAAGCCCTATTATTGACTTTCCCTGAGACATTTTGAAAATCCACTATCAAATCATTCTTTTCTCCAATGACCATAAGTTAAGACATCTTAATTTCTCTTCATGACTGAATCCTTCCATATTAATAATTATTTTTGAAAACTGCTTTGAACCTTTTCCAGAAGCTCCTTATATTTCTTGTAATACGGACTCCACGCACTGACACAGTATTCTACATGGGGTCTAACTATAGTCTTACCATTGTTCTTGCCTCCTTATACTTAATTGCCCTCTTTATCATTCCCAACACTTTACTAGCGTTATTAAATGCATATAAACATTGGTCGGAACATTTCATATCTAATGATATCCAAATCCCTAGATCCTTTTGTTTTATCTACTGTTAATTTGTTTCCATTCATGTAGTAAGATCATCTTATATTCTGTCCTTCTACATGCACTACTTTGCATTTTTAACATTAAATTCCATCTGCAATTTTTGTGACCAAGTGACTAATTTATGCACATCTCTTCTGGACGTTGCGTTAGCGGTGCCGGGCGCCTACAAATCATACAAAATTCATATTGAACTCGAACTACCGTACGGCAGGTTACGATTATACTGTGGTTTATGTCAACGAGCTACAGACCAGGGCTGAAAAAACTACTTTTTTAAAGATTTTTAGGTTTTGAGTTTATTTAGGTTTCAGGTATTTTAATTTTATATTATGTAAAGCGCTTTTAGGTGTAGCTTACCTACGGTGCAGAGAGTATGCTAGAAATCCAAACTGCGGCATTGACTACACATAACATTGCATATATAAGCTATCTGTATGTTGTGCATTCAAAAATGTTAATTAAACTGTAGTGCAAAAATTACATTAAAAATTTAAAAAAGTAAAGAAACTAAATTTTGGACTTTTAAAAACCTTAAAAACCTAAAATCTAAAAACCTACTTTTGCCAGCCCTTCTAGACTCGAGGTCGTTGACATAGGCCGTACCATTGCGCCCATTAATTATTGTGACTGATGGCGCCTGCACACGGACTGCCGTTATAATAGAGTATGCCCTATACATATGACTCTGTGGCCTACAATTCGGCTGTTATTGCGATTTTATGCTCTTACAAAAATGTTTTACACTGCTGAGTAATCTAGGCCTATAGGCAAGGCAATTAAGTGATTCACTGCGTGTTATTGGATGCTTTAGGTCCACAACAGGACACAAAACAAGCTGCTGAGCGGCGTAATTAATTAACCAGACCGGGTTTGAAGGAAGCATAATAAGTTTGTTATATCAATTCCAATAGGCTACTGCATGATTCTGTATATGGGCAGGCCAGTGTTTGGACCGTGGGCCCGCCATATATCAACGCTAGACTTTGGCATGAAAATGTAGACCACCGGTGAAAGGTTGCGCCTCCATGACATTTATTTACCGTATCACTCGCCGGCATTAAAGCCTATTCCGTGACTTACTCTACTCAAAATGGCGTGTATTTTTTCTGACTATGCATTCTTCCACGAATTATTGTTTATGTATTTCGCAGGTAAATAAAAAAATTAGTTAACCGTGTGAATCCGCAGTGCACTTCAATCTCCACAGTGTTCCACGCAGCTGCTGTGAACACTAGAAGTTACTGTGCTTTTGCATTTCTCATCCTTAGTAGGAGAAGAATGCTGGATTAAACTCGAGATCGCACCGACCATTATGCGGCTTTTCATACTTTTAAGTTACAGTTTCCCATTCAGGTCTGCTTTTGTCCACACGAACGTAACGGTTTGTCGGTATGATACGGCGGGACTAATGCCATGGCAAACAGCTAGGATGGGCCTATATTATTCGCGACAGTAATATGCCTATATCGTAGGCCGAACGCGTTGGGCTGCCAACGCGAACCGCAACCAGTGAGTTGTGCCCAGAGTTGGGTCACCAGGTCAACGATTATGGCCGAATCGGGTCGATTCATGCATGCGTCAAAAACTTAGACCCGTACATCCTTTCAGCTATAGTGAGCTGTCTCTGCAGTGGTCGATGACGTTTCCGCTGATAGTCATTGTTCAGTCAATTAATAGGCCTATTCGCCGTGAGTAAGTCAAGACTGCATAGTCGATAGACACTGCAACCGGCATGACAGAAAGGCGGTAACTTCGCGCTTGTCTGCCCGTTATAGCATCATTTGTGACGGCAATGCTGATGCTGATGATAATATGACGCAAATATTGACGTCATGTGCACGCACTTGCTTGCCACTGGCCAATCTCTCTCGTTCTGTTAACTATTTGTGTCGACGAATGCCAGCTAGGCCTACATAATATATGTCTGTTGTACACGCTTGACCTTAGTATTATACAATTCAGACGAATAACCATGCAGCAAGACACACAGCATCTGTTTGTCGACCATTCTGTGGTCCTGCTGATGCAGTCGGTCCCCTATGTTTTTGTGTTTGTGCCGACGATAAATGTCGACACAAATGACCCTTGACGTAGATATTTATCACAGTGGTTCATTTTGATCTATCCAGGTCACGTTCGTGGATCTAGCTCATATATCAAAGTTTAGGGTCAGATGAGGAAACTGTTCCTTTTCGGCTAAAAGTGAAGATAAATTTGAGAAAACCAGTTCCGTCCGTGTGGCACAAAAGCAGACCTGAATGGGAAACTGTAACTTAGAAGTATAAAAAGCCGCACAATGGTCGGTGCGACCTCGAGTTCGAGGGTTTTTCTGTTCGTTGTTTGTTTACTAATTTTTCTACCGTGACAAAATAACGCTTGAATGTAGCATTATACAAAAACTAGATACATGGCAAAGCTCAGCTTGAGCCCGCCCGGAATTCTGTTGTTCTAGACTGTAAGCTCGTGCCACTGCATAACACGTGCCAAAGTTTGCCTGCTGTCTGTTATATAATGTCTATGCGGTAAGGCTTGCAGTGTCTTCCAATGCAAAAATGTAGGGGGTGGGCAAAAACTCGCCAACCGTTCTCAGCCGTTTCTGTACAAAAGTTCACCAAATTTGGGGCATGTAAGAGAGTCCCTGTAGATTGACAAATTACTTTCTGATTGTTGATATCAAGTTGCGTTGCAGAGATGTGTTCGGTCAAAGTTCAAAGTCGGTTCCAAAAAGTGTTTTTGCCCCCAGCCCGTGGAGGGTAAATGCCCCGGGGAGTTCGGACCAATTTTTTCAAATAGCAGTTATAAGTGAATATGTGTTCCAGTTTGGTTGAGATCCGTTCAGTGACCTTAGAGATTAGGCGTCGAAAAAAGAAAGAAGAAGAAAGAAAGAAGAAAAACCACAGCGGTAAAACATAAGCCCTTCGGCATCGCGATGCGGTGCGGGCTATAACAAAATTATAGTTGAAAGTGACAACTGTTGATGACGACAGTTGAACTCGTGTGAAACATCTGAGAGTGACTTGGTTCATCGATTGCAGTCACGAGAGTTGAAACAGTCGGCGATATAACGGACAGACTGCCAGTCAGCTGCTAATCGAATCTCCTATTCAGATGTGCTTGCACATGCGCACGTGACTGTAATCACATTGATGTGTGTGTGTGTGTGTGTGTGTCCGTGTACGTGTGTCTGGCACAGCGAGCGCAGTACTAACCGGACCCCGTGCCGTATGACGTCATTCGCAGCGGTCAACAACAACGTGGAAGACGACGCATATAATTATTGTCAACACGGATTAACAAACTGGCTGCCACTCTGTGACATTTCGGGCGATGATAAACGCTGCCGAAAACAATGGGAACCAGAAAGCCCCCACTCGAGGTCGCGCCGACCACCTTAGAACAAAGAACTCGACAAGCACGTCGCATAACATGCGCCCGTAGCCGATAGTGGAACATTTTTGCACCCTGTGACCGTGAACTTTGATCTATAACCTGGATATTCGAATTTGACTTAGATAGGGTCAAAATGAACCGTACTTGAAGGTCAAAAAGTCATTTAGTTTAAAGTTACTGTCCACACACACATATATACACACATCGGACTCATTACTCTACCTGGACCACTAAAGTGGTCGGTAAATAGCGGGATTATTGTTAGATCGCATCGCATACATAGCATATATGCGGCCTGTTGCGACAGACCTCACACGTAGCGTGGTCTGTGTGTTTGTTCGTGGGGCGACGGGCAAGCTGTGCAAAAACGAGTGATCCGATCGGTATGCCGTCTGGGGGACTGACTCTTGTGGGTCCCAAGAAACCATGTGCTAGATTGGGTGATCGGACGAGTCCATTGGCAGCCGCGAGGGTTGACAAGTCGGCGATGCGGTCTTTTGCCAAATTACTTTGAAAGTTTTTCAGGTTGTTGTCACCGACACTGCGACAACTTGAGCATTACCTCAGTTTCGTAGTGCATTCCGTTCGCAACTATACTTTTCCGCCATTGTCTTTTTTCTTTCCGTAGCTTAAACTACAACAACCCGGTAATCATAGTAACCCCAAAGGTCACCGTGAGACCGTCTGCATTATATCACATCCGTTTCACATCCCATCGCAGCTCTTAATATGAGGCGGATAAGTTTGTACCAGCTGATTATGACGAGCCTGCAGTCTTTCTCAAAAAACCCACCCACTCACCCACTGCATATGCCCACGTAGGCTGTACCTCGGCCCAATACATTTCAATACGCCCACTGTCGGTATTACAACAACGCAAAACGTCAATAATACTTGTATACAATTGTATGCCTGAAGCTTTGACCGCAGCCAACTGCCGTGTCTACGTTGCTGTAATAATCGGTCGTTTTGCATCAACACGTGGGTGTATTAGTCACTACCAGAAATATAATTATACAATATCTCATCTCATCCATGTTCATTCTGGGGTCGCGACACAAGGGTCAACACTGACGTACGACATTGACGACCGTCAAGGTGGCCCAAACAGGCGACGAATAGAATGGCGAATAAAATATGTTCTTCAAATTTTAAAACGTGTAACTGCACCGCTTGGTACATTACTTATAGACCAACATGCAAGCCAAATCGGGCAGATATTCACTCATGTAAACATAATGCAGCGTAGTTGAAATGTGGATCCAGGATATGGAAAGGAGGTTCGTCAGGGGGTGTGCCAGTCTGGAGGACTGTAGTCCCCCAGCCGTCCCCAGAAACTGGCATTTTCTGCTAATAATAGCGATAATGATGTACTCTGAAAGAAATCGAACAATATTTTAGCACCCCAGATTATGGTTATTTGGGGTTATTTAACGTCACTGTATCATAACAAAGATGATAGTAATAACAGCTGTTATATTTAGTTGATAAAATTTTTATTAACCAGATTAATAATATTATTATATTTATCGACATTTAACAGAATTGCGTTGTGTAGCCGAATATCTGAGAGTGTTTGGCAACTCAGCATTAGACAGCGGTTTTATACAACAGTGATTATGGAATGCGCAAGGTGGGTTCGTCAATGGCACCCAATGAACGGCCTTGATGCATTACTGTATTTTTCGCTGACGGAATGCAGTCTCGTGCTAGGCGTTGTTGTATTGCATGCGTTGTACAGTCCACACCACACGCATGTGTGACCACGTGTTATGATGTCAGCTATTGTTACCGCTGGAATTGCGCGTGGATTTATCATCGAAAACGATGATCAAGATGCGAATCATGTAAGCCGCGCGTGTGTCGACTGGAACGACATCTGTCCGGTCTCGGTGAATTAATATAATTCAGTCATTGTCGGTCACACGCTTCCCAGCGATCCGCCATTGAACCGATCAGCTGGTCATAGTTGTGGCTCGCTGAAATGCCATTAGGCCCAGTAATCGTCATTTTACGACTGTATGGCAAAAAACGTCGCAAATAGGATTGGCCGCAGTCATTGACATAATGACTCGACATTTTGTGCACATTCACCGGCGTTTAGCGTACAGTACTTAGCACGCAACAGTTCAACAAACTAGAAAGCCCTCACTCGAGGTCGCACCGACCATTTTAGCAACATTTTTTATCTTCTGATCGTGTCCACAGTACCACGCTCTGCATAGCTGAAGCGCGATATAAACGAGACATATTTGTGTCAAACGACGAATCATTCGATTCCATAACGACACAAGAGGTTTTGCGACCAAGGAACCATAATTGTAAAAACATAGATTTTGGAATAAAAGACATTAGGCTTAAACGTTATTATACTTTAATAAAAACACAGAATAAAAACATGTCCGACATCAATTGTGTTATTTGCAGTTTGAGACTGAGTTATGGAACTATATACAGAGATTTATCAGGCCTCTTGTAATTGCAATGTAATTGTGTTTGGCTATGTGAATTGCGAAGTTATGTCAAATATAATTACCCCAAATAAGAAAAAGTATAATAATATTTTATATTTAAAATTGCAACAGTTAATTTTAAATTAGCATTTGACATCATGACGTAGGCCTATAGCGATTCTGAAACAGATTTACCAACATCACAACCACGGTCGCATCAGAATTAACAGGCATCCACGCTGCAGCTGCAGCCAGCTGTGTTGTGTGTATAGAGATGAACTGCATGAACCCGAATACTGCGCTATGTCAAGCGGTGCACAGTCTGCTTTTGAATATAGCAATATTCAATCAATCAATCATGATTTTTAGCGTGGCTCAAATAGTGAACTATTACTGAGACCACGAGAGCGTGTATATTTTCCAAAACTTTGCCACTGAATCAGGTCTTGGTCTTGAGCCAAGATGACTGAGGAAAATAATCAAGATCGAAAATTGCTGATCGTAGTGTGGGGCGGGTCCCACAGATTTGCGGGGCCTGTTGGGTCGTGTGAACGCTCCTAAATTCGGCGTTGGCTGTCGTGCGGGTCGCACCTGCAGTCTGTTCACACGCATATTCATCTCCAAGACGACTCATACGATCAAACGGACGTCGCCTGTCACGAATTATGTGTACATCACCGTCTGCTGTGTAACACGCTTTTAGCGCTTTGCGCGGCGCTGCCATCGAGTGCCAGTCGCGAAGCCACTCAAAGAAATGCCTGCTACATGACTGAAAGCCATTGATACTGGTGTGACGCATGGCCGTAACAGACACGAAACGGCATTCACGACAAGTCTCGCCAAGTGCGTTGTGTGAGTTACGTCATTTACGTGTGTATGTGTGTGATGAATGTGTGGTGTGGTGTGTTCGAGTTGCAATACAACCACAATGTAAGTAAGTAAGTAAGTAAGCGTATTTCTTTTTGCGCACGAAATGCGCCGTGTGTCTGTATTTTTGTGCATGGACGATAACTTTAACTAAATGATCTTTGACCTATATGTTTGGAATGGTGATTCAACCTGACCTAATCTATGTGATGTTCGAAGGCACCGGTGAGGCCAGGGGTTTTCTAGTAGGTGGGAGTCGACAGGGTGGGGTCTGGGGACTTGTCCTCGGCCAGTCCGCTCCCATTTTCAAATTCCTGAACCTGTAGGCCTATAGGGCGAAAATAAAAAGAGACGTGAATGGGAAGGGAAGGATGGGCTGGAAAGTGGGAAGGGTATTAGGTATTAAAATAATTACTTTCCGCAGGTAATACAGCGCGTAAGCCTACGCCGCTGTATTACCTGCGGAAAGTAACTCGTGTCACGCCTCAAGGTAGGGCACCTATAGCTATAAGGCTAGGTGCGTCCGCTGGTGTCGTAATCAAAGCACTCAGACACAGAACATAACGCAAAATATGCGCTACAGGAATGAAACCATGGTGAGACGATGATATGCGTAGTTACTCAGCGAAATAGTGAAGGTGTGTGAAGGAATGAGAGTAAGGACTGCATCTCTGCAAGAAGGGCGTGTTAGATCGGGCGATCGACGGCGTGCGTGTCAAAGGCGGGCGTTAGTCAGTGGTTCAACGACCTAATCTGGCGCCTGCAGAGCCATGCCAAGACGTGCCGGAGTTGGGCGAATGAGTGGTTCTCGAGACGTTTGCGCGTGTGAACGGCACCGAATAATTTTCAACAAGTCCGGACATGCGCGCCTCGCCTCGTTTACGACCAAATCAATCCGAGTGCAGTGTTAGTCGACCCGACCTGGCTTACAGAGGGCGTGGTTGTGGCACAGCCGCATGACGGTTATACCGCGAATTCACTACCCATTCATTCACTACACCTGCTGACGTTGGCGACGAGGAAACGAGGGGCAATGACGTCACATATTTACGTTAATGCGCGGTAACCGTACACGCAAGCAATCCTGCGGTATGCGCACTACGACATTACTGCCGGCCAACCGGAACATTCGTGAATGAGCTACAACGCAACCACACCGCCGACCCTCCCGCCCTGCAGCGTAGGCATGAGCGGGGCTGTGTTCATAAACCCGTTCTGGCGGAGCGATCTCTTTTCCGTATAGGCGAATCCACGTATACGAAACGTAAATAAAGACAGCGAATCAATGGCAGCTGATTGAAAACTATGTATGTCACGTTATAGGCGACTTAAATATGGTCCTTGGGTCATGGCTTGACCGAGATCTCTCGGAACAAAAAGGATGGATTAGATCGCTTACCGTTTATTGACGCAACCAATGAACACGCAAGCTGCTATCAGTGCTGTGTACGTCAATACCAGTTTATGGACAGCCACACACTTCTTAAGTACAATCTCAAGTCGTAAACCGTAGGCTTGTTACAAAGAATGGACTTACACTAAATCTAAGTATGCACTTACACGTTAGTACAATTATTTTCAGTGTGTACGAGTTTTTATAGTTGTTACTACGACTGTTTTAACACATTCCTGTTAGACTAGAGACTGCGCTTACCCACAAAATAATGGTACCGTAATTAACTGACCAGTCCCAGTAGCAAAAACACTAATCTGACATTGAGTTACGTAAACTGTTGTAAAATTGTAGTTACGCAATTACACATGACTTCGGATATGTATGTTGTTCAGTTTTATATTTGCATTTCTGTTTGAATTTCTTAGACTTAGCTGGCTGCCCGTCAATTCTTTAGCGCACGTTGAAAATATTTGTATACCGTATTATAAATGATTTAAGCAAGTAAACAGTATATGTGACCATTTAGTGTAGCTTATATTTTCAAACGTACATGATACAGCGTTTATTTCAGGCATCTTCATGCAGTTCAAGGTATTATCCAAAAGAGAATATTTGCCCCAAAGTAATAGGAAACCAACTTAAAGACGTTTACTATACAGTAATTTGCAAACATGAGAAAACGTAAGTGTTTGCGTGATTATATGACAGTTCTAAAACTGTTTTCACTTCTAAAAATATCAGATAAATGCTAGCAACAGAGGCCATAATTTCAATTCAAAGCCAGAAGATGCAATCCCGGACCCCGATGGGACCCTGCTTTCCTCACAATGTCTCCCCGATTTTGCAGATATCTCTCTCAAATTCAAGGTGAGTTAAATAAAACACTGCGTGCGCATAATAGATAGTAACATTATGATGTACATACAATAATGCTGCAATTTTAAGACCTAGAAAAACAATTAGCATGACTATAGATTATCGTTGTGTTCGTTGGTTGTTTTCATAAGCAAGTTACTGACAGTGTCTTATGCGCAGAACGTAAGAACTTATCAGAAGCATGCTGAATTTTCTAGTACGTTCGATGTTTGTGGAGAATGCGAGGACATAAAAATCAGATTAATGCTAGACCAGTTGCTAGTCGTTATAGCGTATTCTGTCCAGTCCACTGTGGTCTATAGGCGTGATCAAATCTGCTATCTACACATTTGTGTTTTGTTGACTGTATGTCGTACGTAGGTTTTGATTCTCGTTCTGTGTGTTTTTTATTTTATTAAAATTTAATTTCATTCTGCGTTTTATGTGTGGCTACTGGCAACGTGTTGTTAAATCTCGACTTACTGAACACTTATCTTCCAATAATCTCCTCAATCCCCACCAATCTGCCTACATTAAGCACCACTCAACTGAAACTGCTCTGCTCTACATTCA
>Ga0209780_1003933_pt1 | contig 11287 bp, 12 predicted proteins | sample WorMetexBAHAMAS2_FD_187384 | JGI IMG/M metagenome (GOLD analysis project Ga0209780, IMG submission 187384) | Marine gutless worms symbiont microbial communities from Max Planck institute for Marine Microbiology, Germany - Inanidrilus exumae... | ecosystem: Host-associated > Annelida > Digestive...
ACAGAATCATATATTAATTGGCACTTAGATGTCGAACATAACAGTATATAAATTTGTAAAAAAAAATTTCGACAAACCTCCAAACAGTTGCTGAGAAAACGGCAAAAAACTTTGGGGGGCTACTTTTTTTTGCCGCACCCTGTAGATTACCAGTTACCTACAGATTATCACTACAGCAGAGTTCTAATTGCTGTTTGTTGCACATGGTCGTCGTTGAGTAAATCAGTTTATGTGCATTTGTCCTTTTTTGTTTCAAAAACTAGTAAAAGCCAGAATCACTTACTGGATTTCTATCCATGTTGGCTTCCAGATGCCATTACCCATACATGTGGGTCATTTCTATATTGATGCCTGGTTCTGCTTGTTTGCAGAATATCCATGGAATAACTTCTTCAGTCGTGAGTATAAGAATCTGAAGATATTTCTGTTTTTGCCAAACTACAGTCATCCACCACCATATTCATCAAAACTAATTCGTGAGTACCGTTGTTACTGTTGTTTCATATTTTTGAGATCAGTGTCAAGATTTGAACTGTTTCTGTAGTGAATCGACCATGCTGACTTTTAAAGTGCAATATATAAATTTCAACTACACCAACAAAGTACTTAGTAAATACACTGTACTTGTAATTATTGAGTGAAAAGTGTGGTGTATAACGTATGATAATTTCTTGCAATAAAGTATCATAATTTCTTGCGATCTGTTACTGTTCATTATGTTATTATTCTTTAGTCTACGAAGTGAGCTGTTATTTAGCAGTTTTACTGCAGAGCTGAGATGCTTGCTACAGTTAAGAGTAGTTGCATAGTTTTGTGGATAGCTTAATTTTGTTTTTAGCTGATTTCTTCCAGCTGCTGTTCGTATGTCTGCAATGGAAAGTTTTCTCTGTTGAGAAATTTGAGGAGTCTGATGATGAAGGTGGCTGCAATCGGAGTGTTATTCCATGTATCCAGCGGGAGAATCCCATGCCAAATCCTAGAGAAGACTTTATCACATATAAGGAGTACGTGATGTGTATTCCTCTAGTAGGAATGTGATTTATATTGCGTATTTGAGCTGTTTGAAATATTTCACTTAAACGATATAGCTGAATGTGTTGATTGTGAAGCTCTTAAGTTCATTTTTTTAGAATTATTAAACACCTCATAGTGCAGTCGTTTTCAATGTTCTAAACTGATTTTAAAATTCTAGTTTGAAATTTTTCTGTTATTTGAAAAACTAGAAATCCTAATCATCGATGAGTCACTGCAAAGCAGCACGATGGCCAAAATCCACATTAGTCTAAACACCACGGCATATTAGTGGTATATTTGTTCTATTTTTCAAGAGAATTACACTTCTGTGAGCTACAGTCAAACGTCAAGTACTGTGTATCATCAGTTACACCACTTCCGACTTGATGCTTTTTAAAAGAAAGTAAATGTTTATTGGCCTGTTCTCAAAATTTTGAAATGAGTGGATTCTCGGTGGCTCAAGCTCACACCCTAGCAGTTATTAATATTAAATTTGGCGTGAAAGGCTCTTTCATGCCAGCTGATCGGTGTAATGTATCGCTTAATTGAGGCAAGAAACCACAAATTTGACCAAATTTTGGGGCCTCCCATATCCAGGGCCAAATTTGGTGTACTCTTCCATGCTAAATTCGTCCTGATCAGTGTTTACCATCATCCCTGCAAGACAAAAAACTCAAAATAATGCAATTTTTACCAAATTTTGAACTTTAGGGGGATCCTGTGTCCACCCCATTGATAGATCAGGGCCAATTTTGGCTTGTGAAAGTAGGTCTGTGCTTACACACCAAATTTCACTGGGATCAGTTTATGCTGTTGCCTCTGAGCGGCAGCAATGCCAAATTTGACCATATTTTCAACTTCAACATTCCATGCAGGCCAAGTGGCGCAGAGATGAAGTTGAATGCATGTGCACAACTGCAAACCTTTCCTCTTCCAACAGTATCAAAATTGTTTCTGATATCAAATGGCTTAATGGCGATCTTGCGTTAATAAACGTTACTGTTCAAAAGCATGACAGATCAAAATAGCTAAACTTTTTCACCCCTGGTGGCATGCAAAGTCCCGGCCCCTCCATACTCAGCATGGTAATAGAGGTGCTCCTTACTGTTTTTGCATATCTACAACTATTTGGATCTGACGTATAGTTTTGCCACTAGAGGATGCTGAAAATTTCAGGAAAACGCACCCCAAGGTTACCCCCATAACTTTGGAACCCGTTGCACTAATCCTGCCACCAAATTTAAAAAGTGGATTGGCCACGGAACTGCCCACAAACACAAACAATTTTATAAGAATCTTACGGGCATTTACATTCCAAAATTTTGTAAAATTTTATAGTTTTAGAGTCCCACAGCTTCACCCCTGTACTGATGGGGTTGACTTCTCCACGCCAGATTTCACCCCCATTTTTACAATGTGTTGACCCTATGGGGTGAAAGCTTAAAAATGAACCCTTGAGTAATCTAATACACTGGCGTATGCTCTGTGGAAATCCTGCTGGTTATACAGGTAATAGTGAGAAATGTCAAAAATTTATTGTGTGGTTTCATAATTATTATACAGTTGTCTAGTTATTGTAAGTCGTATTGTATGACCGTTCAGTGTACCCGTACACCATACAATATTCAAAATTCTGTGGTCATTAGATTCACTGTTATTGCTGTTGTTTTTTTGTCAGCTCATATTTGGACTACATGAAGATAGTGGTGTTCTATTTCTCATTCTGGCTAACACTCTTGCTTGTCTTCATAACGGGAACATCTCGTATCAGTCTGTTCTGCATGGGTTACCTCATCGGATGTTTCCTCATCCTTTGGTTTGGTCGAGACTTGCTGCTGAAGCCAATCAGAACTCTCCTGCGACTGTAAGTTGTCAGTTACTTCATTACCATAGCCAGCTTTTGGGCTATTCTTCTTATTGTGTTAAAACGTGTGTAGTAAATTGGTATATTGTTGCACACTTGTGAAAAATAGAGTATTTCATTCCAATTTGAAGTGTGCTAGGATGACTGTATGCAGTATTATGATTACACTGTTGCTAATTGTTTGTTGCAGATGGTCAATATTACTGATGTACAGCTATCTTGTTCTGTTGACAAAATGTTGCCTTCAGGTAAGGTTTGTTGTCTGATTTACTAATTTAATTATATAATTAATTGCTTAATATATATTTTGTTTAACAGCTGCTGGTGAGATGTGTTGTGAATAATGGAACTGTTGTAGGTATTTTGTGCTTAATATATGTTTATGTGTATGTGCACAATTGCAGCTGGTTGGCTGTATCTACTGGGATAGGACATACTGTTTCATAAGGCAACTGTTCAGTACCACGTGCATCCAGGCCAGCAGCTACCTCATACCAGAAGGTACTACTTGGGCATTTTTGTGCCGAGAGTAGTCTGTTCATTTTTGTATTTGGATGGAAAGTAAAAAAAGTAAAGTAAACAGTGTATAGCAGTTTAGCATTAACTTAGCTCTTCACCGCTATGGGAAACTCACATGCCATATGGGATTGTACTGTGTTACCTGCCACCCGACAGAGGTGGATGTGCTTGTATATGATGAAAGTGTCATACTGGTGATGGATTGCATACAAGGCATGAAGCAGAGCTGCATAACAAGTGGTGCGAATGTTGTTGTAGATTATTACGACAACAAATCATGCCCGTTGGACAAGGATGATGCCGGTCTGTCATGGGATGCAGTCAGTTTCACATTTCTTCTCATTATGTCACGTGTCTACAAGACGTGGTATTTCCAACACGTCGTAACCGACCTAAAAGTGGACAACATGCTGGCATCCCGGTAATGATAATCTACACTGTGACTGCTACTTCAACCACTACTTGTTTTAATTTCTGACATGCCGGCCTGTTTTCAAGAGTTACTACATCTTAGGCTTGGTAAGTAAGTAAGTTAGTAAAAATAGTCAAATGAATCGGAGATAGTTGTCCACAAATGGTAGACAAAGATCTCCAGTTGATCGACTTCCCCATGCCAAGTTTCATTTTTATTGGTGCAGGAGTGGGGTATAGGATACCAGAACTAAATTTTACGAAACTTGGGAATCAATATACTCCATATAGATTATTTCTTGCAAGTGTCTTATGAAATAAATCTTCAGAGTTTATAGGTTAGTTCAGTGATGGTCTAATGTTTTTTATAGGTTTTGCTTAAGGGGTTCACCTTTTATAGTGTTTACCCCAGGAATGCATTTCCCCTAAAATTGTCTGCAATCCCTAGTGACAAAACTGTTGATCGTATTGAGAATAATTAGATAGATGCAAAAATGCTATTGACTTCTATCACAGTAACGAGTATGGTGATGTTTGGACTTTGCGCTCCACTGGGTACCAGAAAGTTTGATGTTTTTTGTTTGTTTATTTGTCTGTCACACTTTTGTGCAATGAAGTTTAAAATTTGGGATCCGTAGCTATGCTATCGGTTTTCCAACGAATCATTGTTGCTTACAGTTTCTAGTAATGATTGTGATGTATCCAAACCAGATTTCAAGTTTCGTCGTTCTTGTTCTCCGCAGAATTCTAGCATTCTTGAATGAAGTGATAAATGTTGTACAGAGGCAGTGAGATCATCAACGAGGCACTCGTGAACAGAGTCCAGCAGCGCAAGGCACAAGAAGCCCTCACTGTTGACAAGATCAAGAAGAGGCTGGAACGTATTAAGCTTCGTCAGGAACGCCTTGGCAACGTCGTTGAATCAAAAGATCACTACATTGGTTGGTGCTGCTATTTTTTGACTTTTCCACAATTATTATCTTTCGCTGGTTGTGAATGTATGGGTGAAAGTGGACTGCAGTTAGCTTGCATGTGTTTGTATTCTTATTTGCTACGAAAGAGCTGTACTTCTGCCAGTGAGTTTAACACCATTATGATGTATGGCGGTGTGTTGCAGTAATACGATCTGGCGACTACTACATGTTCGATGACATAAGCGACCATGAGCTCGATGTACATACGGAGACATCGGATGAGCCGCCAGACGACACTGAACTAGAAGAAGACCAGAAGAAACCGGGACCTCTTCAGGTTTTTAGTTATGCATGATGATTTCATCAGTGTGTGAATGTTACAGTGATGCGTTTTCGCAACGTATGCCATTTACTATCTGATCTTGGTTTATTTCGGAGTGGTGCAAAAACTCCAGTATTGGTCACTGTAAGTCACAAACATGCTATATATATTTCACAAGGCAGTGTGGTGACACATTTAATGTATGGTGATGCTAAGTCTCATAAAATCAGTCAGCATTTGAAGATAATGTTACGTGACACTTTAGCACCATTGATGTTAAATGAGGCTAAGTGCTTGAGGCCAAGGCCGAGCGTGAGGCCGAGTCTAAACCATCCAGGCCAAGGCCAAAATTCTGGCCTTGAGGCTGGAACCAAGACCAAAATTTTGGCCTTGAAGCCAGTCTGGCTGCTCTGGCATGAGGCCTTAACGTCTCTGCTTTGTGCCACCTTTTTGCCACCTGTATTGTGTTACAAAAACAGTCTTGACAAACTCTATTTGTCATTATTATTTTGAATTTAATAATCTATAGTAGCTTCTAGGGATGCTAATTCCCGGGAAATCTCTTTCCCGAGTCTTGATCGGCCAATCCCTTGACTTCAAGCGCATAGTGACTCTTTTGAATTTATATGCGCTATACAAATAACTCTTATGTATGTATGTATGTTGACTTGATCAAGACTTGTTTGGACCGAGTACCTACCCGTTATTGTGTGCTTGCAGAGTTTTGGCCTCACTAGCAGCGGGCGACAGCAGCCATTGCCGGATACACTAGTTGTCATGCCACCAATCCAGTACATTGCCGGCTGAAGTGATGCCAACATTTACTTATGAAAGTCATTCTACTCATTGGCGGCGGGACCCTGCTGCAGGAACTACACGAATGCTGATAGAATGCACGCTCTCTTCTGCCGTTTAATGGATAACGGGTCCACTACACCGGCGACGTCAGTTTGTAGGAAAGCGTAGTTAACGAGTGTACTGACCTTTGGGCCAGGTGGGGTCAAAAACAACCGATGGACGACGATGAAAAAACACTGTCCAGGGCAAGACTCGTTAACATCCCTAGTAGCATCTCAGGCACATGGTGTGATTGTGACAATCATGTCATTAAAGAAAACGTTGGCAGTTTTACCGTGTTGTTATAGTAAAACTGACATGTTGGTTGCATGTTGTTTTTTAAATCCATTTGCTTGCTTATGCATATACGACTAGAATCATTGCTGCTGTTTTGTGCAAGTTTTTACTGTTTGCAGATATTGAGTGTTGAAATGTTGTGTTTGACAGCTGATAAATGCTGGTATTACAAGTGGTGCTAAAGGTGCATTGGATCTGTGGCAGCATCAGAGTATATCTTCCGCGGAATCACTCACAAGTGAACAGGTACATGATAAAATGGCTGCAGATGCTTTTGTTAAGTGAATATTTGTTTCTGTATTTATTTTTCATATGTTTTCGTCAATTTCTTTCTTGTCAATATTGTTTTGTTTCTGAAGAATTTTATATTGCTTTTTATATAGCCTAGCCTCTACCGTTTTAGAAACGATTTTGATGTCATTAGATGGGAAAGGGTTGTAGTTGTGCATTTGCATTCATCTTCATACCACTAGGTGGCGCCACCACAGAATGTTGAATTTGAAAATTCGGCGATCCTGCAGAATGGCAGTGTTGGTTTTATACCCCATGTAATTCCATGGGGAAAACGGGAAATTTTTCATTGAGACTCTGTGTGATTTTACGTGAAATAGTCCATGGAATTTTTATTCCACATGGGCAAAAACATATGAAAACTCCATGGACACTGCATGGGATTCCCCACAGAGACTCACCATGGGATTCCGTGCAGAGTCCCCATGGAAATTCCATGGAGTATTTGGGGGTGGAGGGGGCAGGTCTGGTGCCATGGGTAGTAGGTCCCCCAGATGCTTCTCTTTGATTTTACCTAAGAGAAGCATTCCAAAGCCAGACCAACACAGAAAAGATTATACAACAAGAGTCGTTAGGCACTGATATGTTATAGGAGCTGAAGAACAGCAATTACACAAGATATCACCGCATTGAACTGATAAATAGGTCTTGTGGTGGTTGGTTAGTTTCCACCGTGTTGTAGGCACTTAATAATAACTTAAATGAGCCTCCCCTATCCTTTCCCATTATGGGTCGTCACTGAACAAAAATGCAACGAGGTCGGGGTGTTACTGCATCGTTGGCCATCCTTAACCTGGCAGAACTAAATCTCCACCCACGACCTTGTCCTCGATATAGCCTATTTTGTGCTGAAAGGGGACGTTTATCTCCCAACCATCCAATCAACCAACCAACCACAGTGTATTTAACACAGAATCTTATGGAGTCTTTATAGACTCCCATGTAGACTCCATAGAAAATTTCACATTTTTTGCTCATTGAATTCTGTGTGATATACAAACCTGGACCACTGTTGTGTGGGATTGTCGAAAATTTTGTCTGTTTTTTTTTGGTTTTCATATAAATGCAGTGTGTGTGTGTGTGTGTGTGTGTGTTTGTGTGTGAATGAGTAGCTTGCTGAGCGTTTAGATGAAGTGCCTGGTACTTCACAATCAGCAGCTGAATCTACTGCTGTAGTACCAGCAGCCGAGGAAGGTGAAGATGCAGACGAAGAAGAGAACAAGGGTTTGTTTGCAGACATTTGCATGATTATGTTAGTCATTTAGCAACTCATGACTCTTGCCCTATTAACTGTTGGTTTCATTGTTGTCATTAATTGTAAATAGGGTACGAATCCACTGAAGTTAATTATGGCCGCCGAAGGCAAAGCCATTATATTTTACCACTGTAATTTTTTTATATATTTCATTAGCATAGATGAAAGACCATCCATGGGATCTCAATCAAACTTGGCCAGTAGGTCGGACATGGTGTCAATTTATAAATGCCTCACAAAAATTTCGGGGCCTCCCCCAAAATTTGGGGCATAAAACATCAAATTTTGGACCACTTTTTCCGTGACTTCCGCACTGGACACCGTATACCTCCAGAACGAAACGAAGCATGGACAAACAAAAAACTAGTGTCAATCTACAATGTGTCCGCTACGAGGTGACCTACTTTCCCTGACCTTTGACCCAGAAACGGCTGAGATCCGTTTGCTTATTTTGACGCCACATTTGGCGGCCATTTCGTTGAAACCATCAAAGTTGTGACATCTCTAGTTTTGATTTTAATGTTAGTTATTTGTAATAACGTGACAAAAACGTCTGGTTATTCTGAATAGAAGAACTGACCGAGTGACAGACTTTTTATTTAACTGGATTTTTTCTGGAGTTGTTGCAGTCTGCTCTGGGTACCCTGAGAAAGAGAAGCTGAGATGATAGCTGGAGTAGGTTTTTACAGGCGGCATGTCATTCCTGTCACCCAGTGAAGAATGTCAAAGAGCTGAAGGAAAAAATTATGGACTAAATGTATCTTAATGTTTTGTATCTGTCTCTTACTGCGATTATATGACTAGACCAGAACTGTACTCGACTTCAGCATGGCGAAAATAATTTTCTTACTTATCTAAGAGTGATCTTGTCTACATGTATGCATTATGTGTACATTAGTGTGCTTAATTTGCTAAGTGTTGTACACACACAGTCACACAACCGTATTAATAGTCATTTTCCAAGTTTCTCTGTTTTAGCTGGTTATCTCCCAAAGGTCACTGTGGAAGACAGTATTTTTCGTTTTGTTATGGCATTACTGAAATGTCGAAAGTTTTTCATTATGTGACCTGGATGCTGGAATGCTGTAATTTAGTTCTGCACATTTTTTACGCCAAGTATCTTTCATATTGTTTGTGAATGTAATGTCGGTGTAGAACCGGTGACGGAGGGAGTTGCCAACATCTTTAAGGTCATCTGGGTTATCTTTTGTGCATTGCTGGAGAAACTGGTGGTCATTCTGAATCGGGTGTCTAGCGAATACCGCGAGGTCTCCCGTCAGCTTGCAAGAGAAAAAGAACAGAAGAAAATGGAGCTCCAGGCAAGTGACGGTTTTGTCTGTAGTAGATTACCATTTTTTAACTGATCATCACAAGCACCTCAGATCCTTTTTGCAATACTGGCACTGTGTAACTTTGGGATTGGATTGGATCTGTAATTCATGTATGTGGATTGGAGTGGACTGGAATGCATGCAGATCTGGACACCAGCTTTTACAGCATAACACCTATCCAACTGCAGCATTTTCTTGAGTTTTTACTATAGAGTAGTTATTTAGCCTTATTTTTCCAGGTTGTGTTCTGACACATGATTGTAATTTTTGGTTGTTGTTTTTCTTGATGTCAATATACTGGTGGTCAGTCTGTGTGTCTGTCTGTGTGTCTGTCTGTCTGTGTGTTGGATTGGATTGTAAACAAACGTGTCAGTGGTTAGTGTTTATGGGATTGCGAATGAAAACTGATAGTTAACAAGAAACGATGCAGCAAAAGGGATTATTTTAGTATTAATAACGGAACACATTGAAAGGAATAATTAATCATCAATAATGGTATGATATGTGGTGCGGCCTATCGTCAAATTCGTTTGACCCCTTATTATTGTTGTTGTTTTTGTTGTTGTTGTCGTCCTAGGAGGATAGAATATTAATTCTTGAGTGATATTGGCTTATTTAAACAACAGACGATACCTGTCCCTTAGTTCTGCGATGTAGAAGAAGCCATTATTTCGTATTTTATCAATAAGACAACAAGATCTGTAGCAATGAATTGTTACAAACATTTGGCACAAACTATTTTGTTCGCAAAGTGATCCTGGTGTGAACGTGATTTGGTTACTAAACCACATTAATATTCAGCCTACCATCGTACCGGCAGATGATTGGCACACACTTTTAAACAAACACACCCACAAGAAGTAGGTCGCCGCACGCCGTGCGACAAAGGCCCACAATGTATATCACTACGTGCTAATTTAGCCACGCCTCTAGCTGCTTAACAAGACGGGCATGCAGCAAAGAGGCCGTAGAGCTTGTTGTTGTGGTTGTTGTTGTTACGCCGTTAGTTGGTTATAAAAGTTATCCGTCATGACTTACTCCAGAGGTTCTGGAATAGGTGGAGGAAGAGGACCAAGGGGGACCAGCTACTGGAAATGGTAATTAAAGTGAAGGAGGAATGGTAGAGAAGAAGAATTATTTTGTATAAAGTCTCCTTTTTTTGCGGATCATATTCTATCACATTATTATAAATGTTTTGATTAGTTTTTGTATGTCAGTATATAATGACTGGGTGGCTGAGCTACTGACTAATATCACTTCATTGCTCACCTGTATGTTGATGAAACTCCAACTAACTAACTAACTAACTGTATGTTGATGAGCATTATATCTGCGTTTTTTTAATGCTGTTCTTACTGCTGAACATCTGGTGAATACAGGGCGCTGCAGAGGGTGTTGACGATGGAGCTGGTGATGCGGGAGATGCCTCCAGACTGCAAGTGGCTGTTTCACCTACCAGGTATATGTATTGTTTATAACAATGGCCGCGTCTAGCGGAAAGCGTAATGTAACGGTCTGGCATCCGTCTGTCTGTCTGTCCCGTCAGCATACTCACCATGACTCACCAGGGGGCAGCATGTGATGTGGCTAGCGTACATTTCGGATGACAGAAAGGAGGATTGACATACTTGTCTTTGTATGTGGCTAGACAACTGTGCTGAAAATATTTATTGTGTCTGTATTATTTGAGTTCAATGTTTGTTGTTGTCATGTGTCCTGAAATCATTCCATTGGAAGACTCTTTCCCTCCAGTGCTTTGACACTGACAGAAGAGCATCAACGTGTAAAAACCTGCTGCGGTTCATTCCTAGGTTCTGTTTTGGGGACCTGTTTCAACCCGGAGTCATTCCGGAAAAGAAATATGGTTAAACATCAAGTGAATTGTAATGTAATGTAATGTTAATAGCTAGTTTCACAAAAAATGAATCAGTAGCGGGATAGCATATGTCTATGACGCAATGACGGGAAACAGGTGTGTCTTCAAGTCTGGTACGAAAGGTTCCAGTAGTTTCAGCAGATCGAACAGTGTAAGGTAGTACAAAAATATACTGTTAACTATCACAACCAACTTTTTTACCTTTGACGTTTCGGTCTCTATCAGAGACCTTCATCAGAAGAAGTATGATCAATTCTTCATCCGGTTCTTGCCACAGTAGTGATGGGATGTGGCAAGAAATCGGTCGTACGTGTGGCTCAGCGTGTAGCTGCCCTCGTCCCGGTTCAAGGATTGTC
>Ga0209780_1003934_pt1 | contig 11286 bp, 12 predicted proteins | sample WorMetexBAHAMAS2_FD_187384 | JGI IMG/M metagenome (GOLD analysis project Ga0209780, IMG submission 187384) | Marine gutless worms symbiont microbial communities from Max Planck institute for Marine Microbiology, Germany - Inanidrilus exumae... | ecosystem: Host-associated > Annelida > Digestive...
CAATAACGACAACCAAAACAGAAATAGATGCGGATTTGTGTGCATAGATGCACTCATTATTCACTATAAGGATGCTAGCGTGAAGTGCCAAACGTTGCTTTAGATATTCTCGTCAATGTCGTCAAGACTAAAATACTGTTGATTTTTATATCGTTGTCGTCTCTTGTCTTTATTTTCGTTTTAGTTTTAGTCTCGTCGACGATAATTCAAAATGTTTTTGTCATTTTCGTCATCGTTTTCGTCGTCGTTGACGAAAAAACACTGGCTAAAACACTGAAGTGTGAAGGTAACTTAGTAACAAGATGATGTGAATTTGGCAATGTCTTGCGGGACACTGTGCTCTGGCGGTTTGAAAGAAGAAACGTTTACGGGCCTAGATCGTCCTTCTCCACTGGTCTTTGAAAACGACGTGGGTTTTTCGTCTGTTGAAGATTTTATGGTAGTGTTCATGGATACGCTTTTGTTTTACAGTGGACATGGAGGGCGCTATAGGATAACCTGGCTACGATCCACGAAATGTTTTGGTTAAGTGGGCCACAATGCTACTGTCCCCTTCAACGTGGCCTATATATTTAATTTTTCTAGCCTATTATTAGCACTAATGACAATGACAATGGCAGTATCTTGCGGTTTTAGTGATATATGCTGGCAGCAGATGGAACTTTAGTCGTTTCTACTACTATACCATCATCGCTGGTTTGTTACAGGCCCGCATACATATAGTGTAGAGGGCCAGACTAGTAATGGTCGCGGGCGTCTGTCGTCATCTGTCGTCGTCATCTGTAGCTTTCCACGGCGGGACTGCAGGCGGCTTCAGCCACGCAGGCCAAGCGATGACGTCGACCCCGCGTGCTTCCAGTCATTTATTTGGAATCGGTGAAGCTAGACACTTCAAATGTCGTATGCTGATTGACAGAGAGAAGTACTAGCACATGCGTGATAGATTACCCCATCGCTGTGTTCAGGGTCTCGTGACATCTTTAAATTTTGTAAATATGTGATAAATCTCGGAAATGTTGCAAGATGAAGACATGGTTGCAATGGAAGGCTAATAGGAAATCGCATGTGGCCTATCGAATGGCACCATTACCGGTGACCTTTAGTGACCTTGAAGGTCACTTTTGCTGTTTGAAACCTTTCTATCTTATATACCTCGGATATGCAGTGTGTGTTGTCTACGATATATTTGCACATGAATCGGAAAGCGCTTCCAGCTAGTAATTTCAACTGCTTTTTCGAAATTGAAGGATTTCTCCAGGTTACAGCCAGTCACATACACTGTAAATGTGGTAATATCTCCCAAATGGTACCAGATAGTACCTATGTAGCGTATTGTGTATATTGTTGCTTTTATCATTGTATTATGTATTGATCTATGCAGCTGCAAAGCTGCCAGTCTGTTTACAATAAACTTACTTACTTACTTACTTACCAGATAGAGACCACTAACAGACCACTAACATCAGGCAGTGACATACGACCTATCGAATAGAGGCAATTCCGATGACCTTGAGTCACCTTCAAGGTCATTCTTACTGCAAGTCTTTCAAATGTGATTTTTCGTACAGCTGTGCTGCAGTTGCCAAAGTTTCAGCTGACTACAGAGCGTGGCGACGTCTCTCCATGATAGCTGAGCTTCTTGTATAAAAATAAAGAGATTTCTGTTGTGTGTGGTGAAAAGATGTTGTTTATTTTTACTTTACAGAATTAACTCCAGATATTACGAAAACACACGGTGACGAATGTCTACGTACTGAGTCCGGTGAACACTATAGAGGCCACTTAAATTACACTATGTCTAGAATACCGTGTCAGAGGTGGATTGATATGTCGCCTCACCTACACGCTTACGACGATATCACGTTTTTCGCCGATTACGCGGAAAATCGAGACGCTGCCATCCATGACGTCGTCAATTACTGCCGCAATCCATCCGCCCTGTCAGTTTCCGACGCCCGTCCTTGGTGCTTTACCTCAAACGAGCGTATCAGGAAAGAATACTGCGACATTCCGAGATGCAAACGTAAGTGCATTATTTATGATACGCTGTGAAAATTCTACCACGTTTGTAGTGGATACGATCATCTGTCGCCTAGCTATAGCGTTTTTGATGATGATGCGTTACGATACTGCTACATACTGTGACCTCGTAGCCATGACCTTTTAACCTTGGACAGCGGTCATGCATGGCGCGTCACGTGGTCCGCCTCTCCACGAAGCTTGAGACTTTTTTTATTAAAGAATTACTTACTTAACTACTTAATCATACACTTACCTATTGCCGTGCGAGTTTGTCATTAGATTAGGTTGTTATTGCATATTGCTCTGAACACTAATCTATCTGCATTGTGCACACTGACTTTATATTTTATTTCTCCATTTGTAATTTTAATCTTATGTTTCATTGTATGTACTGTAATGTTTGTAGCCTATGCATTGTAATGTGTACCCTATTTTTGTAAAGTTTGTGCGTTTGACACATTCTAATAAAGAATTACTTACTTACTTACTTACTTAGTAGTGTTAGCAGACACAACCCAGTTTGGCAAGCTATTCCATTTATTTACCACCCTATTTATACAAGAGCTCATCAGAAGCTGAGATAGCGAACGTGAACGTTTTACGACGACATCGTACATGTAGAGACCAGAGCCTACGCCCACTAAACTGAGTTCCTAATTTCTACTATAAATAAGCGTCGATGGCTGGTCGATGGTAAATGCAGTGCACCCAATCATCTATTCACCTGCGCCCATCAAACCGAGTTATCAGACTTTGTTTTGTCTAAACAATCGCTGAATAATTGCGCAGATAGTATTAATATGGTCATAAACTATCAAAAGTAGATTTTTAGCGAACGTGAACTTATGTTCAAGTTCGCTATATGCTATCGCCGTTCCGTCTGTCTGTCGTCTGAAACGTTCGTACGCCCTACTTAGCTGGTTGAAATTTTCGGCAATTTGTCTTCGGCATTTGGTACCTTGGCCATCTGTTGACACCCATCTAAAATTTTACGGACATCGTCCCCCATAGGGGAACCCCTCCGTCGGGGGATTAAACGCAAGAGGGTAGCGAAATATAACGATTTCTGACATTTGGAATGCTATAGGCCTAACTCCGAAACGGTGCAAGATAGGAGGTAAGTTTTTAGCATTAATCACTAATAGGAAGTCGTATATGAGCTTTCGATTGGTACCAAAATCGGTGACTTTGAATGACCTTGAACGGCGAAATGGCCCTTATTTTACGTTATTTTACCGAATTCGGTAATTTCAGGGGCGCATTGCCTAAAAGTGGTTGACAAAGCCATAACTATGGACAATTTACTATTACTATGTCTAGTAATAAACGTCTGCAGAGGGACCGCGCGACGCCAACGGTATAAATTCCTAGCAGCTTCATAAATACAAGACTTAATGCGCAGTACTTGCCTAGCTATCGTTTTGATAAGAAGTCGTATATGAGCATTCGATTGGTAGCAAAATCGGTGACCTTGAATGACCTTGAACGGCGAAATGGCCCTTATTTTGCGTGTTTTTACAGAATTTGGTAGTTTCCGGGGCGCATTGCGTAAAAGTGGTTGACAAAGCCATACTATGGTCAATTTACGATCTAGCAGTGAACGTCTGCAGAGGGACCGCGCGACTCCCACGGCATAAATATTCTATAACTGCAAGGTGGAGTAGCAGATTCATAAATTAAAGACTTGATAATGCGTATTACTTGGCTAGCTATCATCATGATAGCTAGCCTATCATCTAATTTGTTAAACGAAGTAGGTTCTCTTTTTAGTATTTTGAAGTACGTGCGATAGCGTCGTAAAAGTTCACATTCGCTATCTCATCTCCTGATGAGTTCTTGTCTTAATACCGGAACTAATTAAACTATTATGCACCGTGCTCAGGCCACCAGCGCTTTGATCAAATTTATCTATCATGTCACTCTCATATGCTGGGGAAATTCTTTTGTTCGCTGCCTACTTGTAGATTTCTCCAAGGCTTTCGATGTAATTGTAGGTCACTCTGTTTTCTTTCCAAAATCAGCAGACTTAACATTTCGTCCTACATTCGCAACTGGATTGTTAGCTTCCTTACTGGCCGATCTCGGGTCTGCAGAATAACCGGTGGTGCACTTTCCAACCCCGACTCGTTACTTCCAGTATAGTTCAAGTTTCCGGTATGGGGCCTATCCTTTGGATCATTATGGAAAGTGATCTTACAATTTTGCACAACAAGGTACAAAATAACGAATCAGTCCTTCATGTAGACCGTTTAAATGTCGCTTATTTTACGACAATATTGTTTAAACGATTAAACCTTTAAACGCGTTCATCTGCAGACGAAACACTGGATTTTCGTAAATATTCTTTCGGCCGTCGTGTAGTAAGTTAGATTTCTTGGCGTTCGTGGTTACTGAATATTAGTTGTATTTTGTGAAATGTGTTTACATGCAATTCGAATTTGTTTCTTGTTTGTATATATGGTGGATAAAACGTTTACTTCACTGTTTTTACAAGTAGTTTGGATTATAGGCTATTCTAAATACAATTCTCACCGCATTCCGTCACGCGCCCCGAGCGGTCACGCGGTGTGCACATCGTCGTGATACGCGAAAGTGGTGTGACGATTAGTGAACTAGAACTAGAATAATCACACAGTGAACTGAGAGCTCGTCTGCACAGCTCGTGCGTCGTAAAACCGTAATTATTAATTTGTCTGTGTCGAGATTTCAGGAACCCGACGTGGAATTTGACTCACTCCACGCCAGGTAACGAGTGCACGGCCAGCACCGAGCAGGCAACTTGCCTGATTGCTGATAGCCTGGATGTATTCGAGAAACATGGCGTCGTTGTGAAGGTCTTGTGCACTTAGGTCCTATTCGTTGAAGATAGATTAGTTTTTGTCGTTTTACTGTTACATTAATGTTAGTCTGGTTTAGTAGGGTCATTGGGGTTAGTAGGGTTAGGATTAGTGTTCGTTTTTTGGAGTCAGGGTTTAGTTTAGTTTAGTTTCTGGTTGTAGGGTTGGAGTTAGGATTTTCCGATGTGGAGTGAGTTGAATTTCCCAACATGTAGCCGTGTATAAGTCACTATCTTGTTAACAGACAAACTGGTGGAAGTAATGATTAGAACATTTTCATAACATGAGTAATTCGGTTTGGGATAGCTGTGAACATTGGCGTAATTTTAGGGGGACGGGTCCGAACCCCCACTTTTTAGAGTGGGAGGACGGACCCCCATTTTATAAGTACATCAAGTCAGAAATTTTGCTTGGTCTCCCTCACTTTTCAGACGAAAGTTACGCCACTGGCTGTGAAGGAGTTGCTTTTTAAAACACTGTCAGGTGTATGATTAACTGTAATTATTACAGTAGACCTATAATCATAAGATGCTTCTCTGACACTTTGCTACTGCTACTGAATTCATGTTTGTCGTGTATATTATATGCACAAAAGATTTTAGACTGAGCTTTTCCATTGCCTTATCCATGTGAAAATTGAGTAATTTCATAATCACTGTGAATGATGTTTATTCCAGCTGATGTTTGCGGTTGCCTACTGTTGAAAAGATTTTGTTGATTGTAACATTACTTGCAGATGAAGTTGGCTTAACTGCAGCAAAACCAATTAGAAAATCGTACTTTCGCCAGCATGCGACTTTTTTGTAAGAAACGGCGAGGCAGAGGTAAGTACTCAATATTGTGTGTATACTGTATAGTTTGTACTTTGCTGTGCAGTGTATTTTCTTCAGCAACATTTAAAAATGTATTACTCTATTTATATTTTACCATTAGGCTAATTAACTTCCACAAATTTCAAGAACTAACTTCTGTAAAAACCTGTGACACTTATCCCCAAATTTTCACTTTGGGAACAAATGGAATAAGAAAACAAGTGAATTGGCCAGCCTAGGTTTAGCCAGAAGATAGCCCATAAAATAGAGAAGTTTAAGTCCACATAATGACCATTCAGTGAAGAAATGAAATAAATTTAAAATAGGACTATTTGTACTACTTACATGTATACATACCGGTAGACTGCTGTGCATTGCAGTACTTGCTGAAATTATGTCTCTGAATTTTAATTGTGAAATTTATTAAATTGTCATTTATAATTTAACTCACTTAGAACTTTAATTGATTAATTTTTTTAATTTGCACCATTTGTAAGATATTACAACTTGCTTATGAAAAGTTGTGAACACAACAGAAAACAACGCAATCGTAGGTATCATACTTTGCCTGCGGAGGGGCAGTCCCACCCTACCCCTTTGTGGCCGATGATAGACTCGTCCAGTGCTTGCAATCAAGCGTCTGCCCCTATCATATGCACGTCACTGCATGGACCAGTTCAATTCGCAATTCATAGTGGTGATAGGCTTATCGGGCACATGCTTTTTTTCAAAATCGTCCCTTCCCCTTAGGGGATCATCACCCCACATAACACACTGTTCCTTGGGCCAAGCCCACTCGTCACCGCAAACAGCATCTCGATCGGTTCAGCCGTCTCTGTATGGGTCCCAAATTTTGTGCTGTACAATGCATCGTGAGTGGGGAAGAAAAGCCCCAACACTGCCTCTTCCTTTTGGCATTTCATCACCCTGCGGAGAAGGACCGAAACACGGCCATAAGCAACATGCACAAAAATTTGGTAAAGATCACACATGTGGTTCCGGAGATATCCTCGTGGACAGACAAACACAGAGACAGACACACAACACACACACACAGACGTACTCTTCACAATACTTCGCAACCGCTCCCGCGGGTGAATTAGTAACCGTTAGGAACAGTCACTCGGTTTAGATAAGATGGTTAAATGACAGATGCATTTTTGTCACCATAGGTGATATATATACTCTCTTTTTTGAGACATTGAAATTAGACCAGTTTCAGTGGCCAAAATAATCCGTGCTTGTCACATGAGGTCATATGGTGTTGTTTGATAGAATGTATAACAACTGGCCACCTTGTGTGCAGATTGATACTGACCAGTACTAGTGCATACATGATGGATTACCCCAAAAATGTGTTCATGCGACCTCTTTAAATTTTGGGAAATAACTGACGATAAAATCTTGGAAATGGTACAAGACTGCGGCATAGTTGAAATTATAAATCATGTACGCTTTCCAATTCATATGTAAATATCATAGTACTTGCTATATTTCACCAGGAATGTGATTTTGAAAGGTTTCATACGGCTGCAATGACCTTCAAAACCGTTCAAGGTCACTAGTAGTATCGGCGCAATTTTATAGTCATATATAATTACGTATTAGTCTTCCATTGTAAACTAAGCCGCAGTCTTGTATCATTTCCAAGATTTTATCATCAGTTATTTCCCAAAATTTAAAGAGGTCGCATGAACACATTTTTGGGGTAATCTGTCGTGTATGTACTAGTAATGGTCAGTATCAATCTGCACACAAAGTGGCCATTTTCATCTATTATGGGCCCAAAATTTAACCCTGGCCATGCCCGCCCCATTTGGGGGTGATTTTGTCATGCAAAGGCTAATAGTTGGTATGGCCTACCTGTGTACAAAATTTGAAGATAGCCTCAACCATTCCAAAGTTGAAATGGAAGACTCCAAAGGGTGGTTATGGCCACTCATGGTCATCGGCAATGTCACCATTTGATACACTATATACGGCTTCCTATTCATCTTTCATGGAAACTGCAAGTCTGTCTTGTACTGTTTTTTGAGATGTAGCCAGTTATTTCTCATAATTCACAAATTTTTCCCACCCCAACGTATATTTTTGGCTCATCGTTAGGGGTGACGCCATTGGAACATCATCAAGATGTTTGGCATCAGAATGCTAGAGTCGCTAGGTTACTGTGTGGCATTGTTGTGTAGTGACATATTTAGCCATTTTGATGAACTGCAGCATTTGACAGGCAGATGGACAGAGGGCCATAGCATATACAGAGCTAGCATAGCGTCTCGCAGTAAAAATTGTATGGGTCAAAGTGCTACGCCCTCTAGGTGGCCATCTGGTGCTGGCACTGATGATATTGTTTGTTTTGGATCGGATGTTACATTGCTGTAGCCAGTATCCATAACAAACAATGCAAAACATCATAAAGGAGTGAGTGTCTTCTTTTGAGTCAGAGAAGAACGAGTTCCAGTCCCGTGAGTGAAACCCTGGTTTGACATCTGGTCACAAACTGCACCTTTTGTCCCTGTGGATCAAATACCTGGGAAATGACTGTTAGACCACTGTATGTGCGATACGGTTTGTTTCAGAAACAAAACGACATTTAATAGCGAATAATCCTTCATTCAATGCCACATTTCGTTATTCGGTATGTATGGCAGACATTTACACACAGCAGTTTAGATACTTTTCTAACAGTGTTGTTTTTACTTTGTGAAGTTTCGTATATTTTTAACGTTAATTATGATGGTAAATCGGCGATTTACCAATAGGTGGCTAAAATTGATAGCAGAAAATTGGGGTGCATATACATATGTAGGGGTAATATTTGTTTATTTTCTTTTGGTTAATAATTTCTGTTAAATGAAACACCAGACTCACCAGTATAATAATAGATTATATATTATGTCAGTTGGAACTTGGCAGCAGTTTTTATTTCTTTCACACAGTCGTGTTAAGGTTCGAACACGTAATGCAGCTACTGTGTGGATGCCTGCAGAGGGCTAGCACTTAACAGTAATTGTGCTAAAGCCCATGGGCCTCATGGGCTGAGCCTTTTACTGCTATCAGTTTTTGGCCACTATATTTGTAAATCACCGATTTACCACGATCACTGGCCTATTTTTAGGTTGACTTTTCAACAGAGTCGACCTAATGAAGCCGGTCTCAATTGTCCATCCGTCCGTCGTACGTACGTACATCCGTCAGTCCACAAAAATTTCTTCGATTTCCATGAAATTTGGCGTGTAGGTAGAGGTCGATGTGTGATGCACGACGGTGTGCAATATGACCCGATCCAAGGTCAAGGTCAAGGTCACGAGCCCTTCAAAGTTGGAAATCTGGCCATTTTCAACAGCTATCTCCTCTCTTATTTACAATAGCAGCTGGCAACTAACCACTGATTCTTAAACTAGGGCACAATATCTAAATTGATCGGGCCGAATTTTTAAATATTTATCCTAGTTTTTGTGTCACATGACTTTGAACTTGGCAGAAACGTCAGTTGCGTCAAAGAGTCGACCTTCAGTCCCGTACAGGGCTAATTTTTAATTGTTGCAGTTTTTGCGTTGTATACTTTACAGTTACAGTCAATGTTCCCAGTGCACCCCTACCGTTTCTTCTGAGTTACTCAGTACTGCTTTTTAGTTTCTTCCTTATTTTTTTCGTTTCTGGTGCCATAGCTAGATTAAGCTAGCTCTTTCATCAGCGTTTGAACGCACGTAAATATACCATCTTGTAACGTGTTTTATCTACTACTACTTGTCAGTTAGTAGAGTGAAGTCAAACAGTTTGAGCTGCACATGAACTTCTCGACTTGTTAGTCACTCACCGCTTTACATAGCTAGACCCACCACACGCTGGCGTTTATTTTTTCATTTAACATAGCAATTTACTTCTTAAACTTTTAATACTCACAAGCAGTATGGCTGAGTTTACTAACTAGTCTAATTTGCGATCATTTATAAATTACATGTACAACTGTTTTGGCGTCAGAAAACAAGAGTCTCTTTATAGTATAGTGTGGTGTTGGTTGCGTGATCCTCTCATTTTGATACAATACGGGCTTGTGACAGGCGGGCAGACACACGACGACAGCATATACCGCACTAGCATAGCATTGTGCAGTAAAAATTGTTAATATTCCATTTGTAAATTTCCCATTATTAGTGAAAATCAAAAATAACGGTAGATACATGGACAATGGACATAGTAACTCCAGTTCAGTTTAGTTTATTCGCTATTAGTGAGGCTTTAGAGACGGTTACAGCAAAGCTATTTAATAGCTGTGGTTACAGTCAGCATTTAGCTATGAAGTTATCACGTGTTTATATCAAACTGCGGATATATCAAACATATCTTGCTGGTCCCTTAGACTTCGGTATAATGAGGTTTGACTGTATAGGCCTGTGGTATTGCACTGAGATCTGACCACACAGCAGATGTGCACGTTTCATAATATCAAACTTTTATTACAAAAATCATTATTAATACAGCCAGTCAAAGCTGTAAGTGTTGTACTGCATGTGTCCATATAATGTGGCACTTTTTTCTCATATAGCAGTTTGCTTAGCCACCTGGCAAACTGAATGAAATATACATGTCATCTTTGATCCTGGACCAACCGCTTTGATGGAGATGATACAGTAATTAGTTTACATGAAATATGTTTTTATAGTTAAGACAAATCTTTAGGCTAGACCATTCAGCATTACAAGTAACTTTTCATCATGGGCCTTTTAGCTTCTATACTGTCTGCCTGGAAATCAGTACCTGTACACATTCGTTCTATTGATAAAGTAGCCACCTTTAAATGTCAACTATAATAGCATCTCTTCCAATCTGCTTCTGCCGTCTAGTTACCCTGTGCCAGCGTCTCGGGTTTCTTTTACGATTTTTAGTGCTTTACAAACGTGTGTATTTATTTTGTATGTATGTGTGTATGATAAATTATGATTCCAAAAGCTTGATGTAACAAAATTTCTGTTGAAGGTGCCGTTAAATTCTGATCAATCTGTTTTGGTGTATGCGTGTTTTTCAGCCAAACATTATTCGTACTGGTAGATACAGTGTGTACTCCTTCTTGCCAAAAAATCTGTTTGAACAATTTCATCGAGTTGCCAACGTATATTTTCTTGTGTTGCTACTTCTTCAGGTAAGGTTACTGTGTTTGATATTATACTAATGTTTGTGCATTGACTATGATGATGCTTTTTGTAAGTTTGTAAGTGACTTAGATGACAAAGTGAAATATATATAAAACTTGTTGATTGCATTAATTTGTTTGCTTACATGACACTTTAGAGCCTGAGTGGGTTTTATTTTCAGAATTTGAGTCTAGAATTGCATCTAGCGGTAGCGGCCTATTGCTACAGATGGATAGCGTGGTCGGTCTGTTTGTGTGTCTGTTGGCCACGTTTGTGATTTCTGAGCCCTGCAAAAGTGGCTGAACCGATCGATAAGCCGTTTGGGGGGCTGACTCGGGTGGGCCAAGAGAACCATGTGTAAGATGGGAGCCCCGATCATCCAGGCAAAGGGGCAATTTTTGGGGGTTGTCTGCCCCATTGCAAAGCATTGGGAGCCTTTACATACATACATACATAAGAGTTATTTGTATAGCGCATATA
>Ga0209780_1003935_pt1 | contig 11285 bp, 11 predicted proteins | sample WorMetexBAHAMAS2_FD_187384 | JGI IMG/M metagenome (GOLD analysis project Ga0209780, IMG submission 187384) | Marine gutless worms symbiont microbial communities from Max Planck institute for Marine Microbiology, Germany - Inanidrilus exumae... | ecosystem: Host-associated > Annelida > Digestive...
TTCCTCGGCCCGCCTTCTCCTAAACGACCTCGGCAGGAGGATCACCAACATTTCTGGCGAGGCCAGAGAGCTGAGCTTTCTTTTTCAACGAGTTTCAGTTTTGGTGCAGCGTTTCAACGCCATTTTGTTGCATGACTGTCTGCCGGCCGCTGATCGCACAGATTGATCGTAGTACCTACTTTCATTTTGTATTTCCAATTTTGAAATTTCCTCGGGAACATAGATACCGAGGGTAAAAAAATAATAATAATAATAGCGTCAGTATATCAAAGAGGCGCTGACGGACAGATTACGGTCGTGAGAACTGACTAGGCCACATAATTCAGTATAAATTTTAATAAAACAAAAACATTGTCGATTGTAAATCTTATGCTTCATGGACTACTCAGATTTTAGACAATTAACTCTAATAGACACTGGAATCCTTAGCTTCCAAACCATAAAGGCATCAGAAGTTATGGTATCATCCAGCGAGTGGTGACGTTTCATACAGTTTGCTGAAGGCAGTAGTGGTTCACGCCGAAGGACTTGTTGACACTCGTGGTGACGTATTGTTATTGCTACAGATGCTGAGGCCGCTGCTCGTCCGTTATTCCGCTGCAATGTATCACTGGGCATTCCAGTGATGTCTGTATTGCCAACGCCAGACGAGTTTCAGGTCGCCGTCGTCAAGTCGGTGAAGCTCATTTTTGAATCGTTGAAGTCAGTTGCGCAGTGGTCGCTCACGTACACTGACGACGCCTGTGAAGCTAACCAGCGTCCAACGACGTCCGGAAATGTTACAGGTACGGATTTGGTTAAACCCCACCGAAAAGTCAAAAGGTTATTACCTTGGGCCCGAGAGTTAAAAAAGTTTAAATCTGGGTTATATTGTTGAAAGGGTTAAAACTTTAAGACTCCGGTTTTAAATTTAAAACCGTTAAAGATTTATTATATAATATGAAAGGTTTTTATTTCTATGGATGTTAAAAGGTTAAAATTGTTATTCACGTACGTATGGGTCCCAACGTTATCACATATGACACGTTTTTGGCGATCGCTTGAGGGATGCTCATTCTGTGTGGGGTCAAAATTTGTCTATTCTCATTGACAAGCCCAGTCGCCATTAACACAGGACTGGCGCTACCGCACAGCGGGTGATTTAAAACACTGTTAGTCGTCGAAGTCGCATTTCGTTACATTTTTTGTCGTGCAGCTCGCTCAGTCGATAGCGATCACACTGCGATTTCGGTTCTTGCGTGCGGTTACTATTACAAGGTGCGCGACAACAGAGATGTGGCGAAGCTCGCCCACTTCATGTCGACTTCCATCAATTCGTACAAAAAGGTTTGTAACGTCAGCAGGATGGTCATTCGTCTTCCGTTTAACTCATTGTGCAGGGAGTTCCTAAACGGGGACAGTGACTAAGGGATTCGATGCCAGGCCGGCTAACCGTTTTTGATTTTCGGGCACTCTGGCGACGCAGAGGCTCAGCTCATGTTAAACATTCCGTATCGCATCATATGGTAATCAAACCATTTTTTTCTACTCAGCCAAGCTGCTGACGGTGGGTGTGATCAACAGTTGTCCAACGACTATTAGACACTCACCGGAGAACTAAGTTGACAGCGCCTGAGACGATCAGCCATTCGAGAGATAAAGTTTAAAGTTGGTATCCACCAAAATTTAAATGGTTCACGTGACCTAACCACGCCCCTTTCAGGGATGGTTTGCCATCCATGGGCTAGCACTTTCTACCATCGACCTACCTACCAAATTTGAAGTCTCCAACTCCACTCACTACGAAGATGCGAAAGGCGATACAAAATGTCGAAATTGGGGTGGTTCGGGGTATCTAGGACTCACTCAATGTCACTGAAAACAGCACCATTCGATAGAACGCATGCGAGTTTTTATTAGCCTTCAATAGTAACGATGTTCCTATATTGCTCCCTTTCTGAGATATAGCGAGATATTGGTTGAAAATCGCTGATCTGAACCCACCCATTCTCTATTTGCGCGTTTGTTGAGGGTAACCCCGTTCGAATTTCGCACAGATCTTTGACATCAGAAAACTGGAATCCCTGGGCTATCGTACGGTGCTATTTTTGTGATCCTATGTTTAGCCATTATGGTACAGTGCCGGCTTGTGACGGACGGACGAACCGACACACGACGACAGCATATACCGCGCTAGCATAGCGTCGCGCGGTAAAAACTAAAAATGGTCGGTCAGCCAGCCTGATATTAAATCCCTGAATTATGTTTGGAACATTGAGCCAAATGGGTTAATTCTTCTCGTCTTACTTCCAACAATTATGTCGATCCTCCTTATTATCCGGCCGAAATGCATGCTGGCTGCGTCGCATGCTGCCTCCTGGTGAGTCACGGTGAGTATGCCGACTCGACCGACAGACGCGACAGGCAGACGGACAGACGGACGGACGGACGCCAGACCGTTACATTACACACACGGTGACGTGGTGAGTGTCTTGATTCGCTGCCGTCTAGAGTGCGCAGTGTAAGTGAACGAACTGCTGCTGTCGCTTGATGAGGGAATTTGTACAAAAGAATTTGTACAAAAGTAAATTTATACTTACGCTTTCACTGAGAACTCGCGGCTTTTCGTTGTGGCGGCATAAAGCTGGGTGAAGAGACCAAGATAAGTAGATGACATAAATGGACCGGACAACCCTCATAATTGTCCCTTTCTGTGGGGATCTCTACTGCCATTTAATACATGGTTCCTTGGGCCAACCCGAGTCTACCCTCCAATCGGTATCTCAATTGGTTCAGCCGTTTATGAAGGGCTCACGAACGTAACAAACAGACACACAGACCACGCTACTCCGTATTGCAATAGGTGCTCATCTTCATGCAGTGATTGCTTGCAATGCGGCCAAATAATCCTTTCTTTCGATAATAAGTGAGTTCCGGGTCGTTTTATCGGCCGGTGAATGCCTGACGTTGTCTGTTGTGTTACGCAGGACATATTGGCTGTCGTTGATCGGTTTGAACAGTACAGTGTACTGTGGAATCAAGAGAGAGATACGGAGTTAGAAACATTTCTCGACACCGATCCACATCTGTCCGATTTCGAGGAGAAATTTCGTTTCTATGATGAGTTGGAAGAACACGTTTTATCAGAGCCATACAGCACCGTTATTGGCCCTGTTGCTGTTTACTCAGGTATGGTGAATAATGTGTGTTATTAATGCATGTTTGTTATGAGACCTCCCTTTGTAGGAGGCCCATTAAGGATTGTACCGCGTTGTATGTTCTAACTCGAAACGAAAAGTCCGAAATAATCATAAACGGTTTATTACTTTGCCCTGGTTAGGGTGTGAAATATTGCGATCACAGTGTCTGTATGTCTCCATGTCTGACTGTGTCTGTCCATGGTGTCAGGTGGTGTGTATGACTGGGACCGTTGCTAGCTGCATAGCGTGAATTGCCGTCTAAACGTGGACTTTCAGCTGTTGCGATTGCGTAGATGAGCTGAAGCGAGCGCTGTGCGCGGAGACGCACGCGTGGAAGATGTGTTACGCGCGACACTGTCACGACAAGTATCGCGAGCTGATGAACAACACGTTCCACTTCATTGACGACGCCAGCAAGCGGCTGGACAGACCGATCAACGACCTCAGTGACGTCAGCCGTGTCGTCGACGCTCTGAGAGAACTTCGACAGAGAGAAATTGACGTCGATATGACGATTACCCAGAGTGAAGTACGCCTGCTTCACCATGCCGGCACCGTCACTGTCGTCGGCTACTTTTCATACTTTGTTTAACGATAATAACTAGAAATGCATGGCAAAGCCCAGCGTGTAGCCCGCTCGGCGCGATTTTACGCGCCTAAAAAACTCACCGGTTACTGGACGAAAGTTCACCAATTTTTTCAGACGTAGAGGGGTTATCGGCGGTGTTAACGCGCACATCCATGTTGCGATCTTACCATCCTTTGTGGAATGCCAGCCCACAGGATAAAGGTGGGTCTCCCAATTTTCGCCGATTTGCGCTAAAAATCGGTTGCCATTGCAACGTACTTGACTGATTGCGTAAAGAACTTCCCACCCATATTTGTAGCTCTCCTGAAAATTTGGTGAGGATCGGTCGAGTACATTCTGAGATAACTGGTGATTTAAAGAGGCCCACATAAGAACTACACGACCAGGCCCAGCTGGACTCTCATAATTCGAGCACTGTAGTTTACAGTCACTTGTCTTCATGCAGAGGATCGTACTCGTGTTGTAGGAGTCATACAGTCTTTTGCACAAGCTGAAGGTGGTCGTGTGTCATGACGAGGCGGAGCGTGTCGACTCGTTGCGCTACAGTTGGCACCGCTTGCAGCAGCAGGTGCGCGACGCCACCTCTAGGCTGACTGAGCTCGAGCCTCACTTTAGACGTCAGCTCGTCGATGACGTCACCGTTTTTACCATCGACTGCGACCGCTTCTACACAGACTATCAAACGGTAGTTGTTAGTATATTTGCTATTACGCCATATGGCAGCACATCATAGAAATACAATAAAAATCATTAAAAACGTGTACATGCATACAAACACATTAAAATGAAAGTAAAAAAGAAGGTAATACAGAAACTATGGGTTAACCGACGCAGCAAATGAAGCCCTTGATCGCCCGTTCTACGTGCTAGAAAGTAAAACTGCGGCCATTAGGCAATGCTTTTGCTCCTTATTTTCTTGTTTTTTCACTTGAAATCTAGTCTCAGAGTCGAGCGACCGGTGCTCAGTGCAACTATATGGTTGTTTGTCACATTGATTCTACTTTGTAACGCCGATCTGATTTTGGAGAAGACCCTCCCAGTTTTTTCAGGGGGCAAAATCCCAAAAATCTCATATAGAACTCCCAAATAAAGACTCAGCACAGCCAAACAAGAAACTGTATCACAAATGGAAAACCCACTTGTTTCGGGAGGACGCTGCCCAATTGTTTCAGGGAGCAAAAATCCCCGGGTGACCATAGCGTTAGAACGCGTCGGATCATATCTAATTATGATTATTGTCACTTTTCCGTGAATGGTCACGTTACCTGCCAGGCTTCCACGATGCCTAGTGTGAGCTATTTAACGCACGGGTCGAAGTCAAGATACCGGTACATAAATCAGGAAAAAATTCTTCCCTTAAATTGCTCTACATACCTCTCATCCTTAGGCAACAATTTCGGAATTTCACCGCTTTTAAATTTATATCGGTTTGCTTTCAAGCTGACATAGGTATTTTGTCTGATATGCACATTCTGTCACTTCTATGCCCATTAGAAAGTGAAATATCCCATTTTCATAATTTTTATTTCTGTTTCTATGTATTTATAACAGTCCCAGGCCTTATATTTTGGACACAGTTTGGTGCTAATCGCGTGAGGGTTTGATATTTGGCTGTACATATGCTAATTGGTCCAAAAATCATTCTTACCAGCTTGACGCCTTGCTAGCGCGGAACTTGCCGTCATCGTGTGTCCGTCTGTCTGTCTGTCACAAGTTGGTGTTCTACTAAGAAGGCTATACATAGGATCACTCAGACAACGCAATACGATAGCCCAAAGACGCCAAAAATCTCGGCGAAATTCCAAAGGGGTCACCCCAACGGGAGTGACAAGTAGTGGTGGGGTAGGTTAGAAGCGGCGATTTTCGACCAATATCTCGCCAAAGAAACGGTGCAAGATAGGGACATAGTTACTATGGAACACTAATAGGAACTCGTATGCGCTCTATCGAATGGCGCAATTTCCAGTGACCTTGAGTGACCCCTAACTACCCAAGCCACTTCATTTTCACTATTTTGTATCGCCTTCCGTATCTTCGCAGTGGGTAGAGATAGAGACTTCAAATTTTGTACGTAAGATGACCGTAGCAAGTGCTAGCCCGTGGATGGCAAACTATCCCTGAAAGGGGCGTGGTCAGGTCACGTGAATCATTTAAATTTTGGTGGGCATCAATCATGTCTCCGGAACGGCTAGAGCTAGAGTGATCAAATTTTGTTCACAGGTGGGCTATATGAAGTCCCAGCACATGGACAACAAATCACCCTTAAAGGGGCGTGGTCAGGGTCACATGACCCATTTTGAATTTTGCGGCCCACAATGATGTCCCTGGAACGACTGAAACTAGAATCGTCAAATTTTGCATACAAGTAGACTATACTAAGTCCCGGCTTCTGGATGACAAACCACCCCAAAAAGGGGCGTGGTCAGGGTCACATGACGCATTTTCAATTTCGATGTCCGCAATCATATCTCCTGAACGGCTAAAGCGAGAGTTGACAAATTTTGTGTGCAGGTAGCATGTATCAAGTGTTAGCATTGCGATGACAAAGGTGGACAGATTTTTTGGGACACAGTGTAGTTACTGTTAGCGTCACTGAGCTAATACAGAATAAACTAAAATGCAAAATGAAATGCAGTCAGTCCAACGCTACACTCGACGAACAGTGACCAGCAGCGTGACAATCCCTCAGGAATGGCACGGCGTTTACACAGTTTTACCTGTTTATCCACGAATGGAATGAGCCATCCTGCATTCACTTCGTAAGCATTCACCAGATGGCGTCGCCCGAGTAAGGTGACGCACATCTGGATCAACTTACTACTCGTCTATCGACCCAGAAAGGATGAAAGGCTGAGTTGGCCTAGTTGGATTACCTATAGCGGACATTTTGCCCACATAAGTGGTCACCCGTCAGCTACAGGTAGAGCGTGGGACAGACACAGTTGGCTGGTCGAAGACCGGCGTTCTAGCACTGTGCAACGCAGCCAACAGTATCACTGTTGTTGCTGCTGTTGCTGCAGGCCGGTCCGATGATCGCCGGTTTGTCGGTGCCCGTCGTGTCGGAACGCATCAAACTGTTCCAAGCAAGACTGGAAACGCTGATGATCCGGTACGAGAGACAGGCGAGCTGTGAGCGGCTATTCGGACTGCCGGCGACCGAGTACCTGGAGCTGCAGCAGATAGGACGCGAACTCAAGCTGCTTCGGCGCCTGTACGACCTCTACAACGACGTCACCGACACGATTCAAGGCTACTTTCACATACGCTGGCATGACGTCAACATCGAGAAAATCAGCGACGAACTTCGAGAATTTCGAAACAGGTTTCGGCCTGCTTGTCTTCTTGTTCGTTAGTTAAAAGTTAGCTGACGTGTAGAATAATCGAAAATAAACAAGTCAGAATAAACAAGAAGGTGCCGAAAACGACAGTAGGCCTAGTTAGTGAATTATAAATAAAATGTATTATAAATGGCAATAGACTTCGACTAACGACGCGACGTGGATGCCTTCGCCACCTCGACGGCCTGTTGTGACCTTAACCGTTGACCTTTGACCTCCAGAATCTAATTCATCGTAAGTTTCATCGACATTGCTGAACTTGTTCGTGAGATGTCATGGTAACAAGATATGTTCGGACGAACGAACGGACGAACGCGGACAGCCCGGAAACATAGGGCCTTCGCCGACACTATCTCGTGGCGAAGACGATTAATAACAGTAATAATAATACAGCCCTAATATATTAGTTTGCCAGTAAGGCTCAGTCATGAACAAGACAAAGAAAACCTACTACAATTAAGTTAGCAGATGCAGAATTTAGTAAAACGATAACTAACGAAAGGACTGTATTGACTTTGTAGTCGATACTGCCATTCGATATCGACTTACCACACTTTTGTTACTAATCAGTTGTGTGATCTTGTGACGTTGACCGTTGATCTTTTGACCTTTAAGTTGCGTTCTCACTGACGCGCCATCGAACGTCGTCGACGACGTTCAAACATCGTCGACGGCGGACGATGCCGTCTGTGAGAACGCTACTTTAGTTTTACGGTCGCGCATCACGTGACAAGCCTCTTCGCTAGTTTTGAATGACTTACGATTATTTTTGTCAGAGTTACATGTACGACGACTTCAAACAAACCGTCTTGTTAGCTCGGTAAAGGTCTGGCACGCATTGACCAATTGACGCATTGGTTTAGTGCTAGAGAGAGTATCAGATTCGAAATTCAAAGGTCGCGAGTTTAATTTCTCACTTAATCCACGTAACCCCTTTTAAGCATTTAAGATCTGTTCACATCGCCGAGACTGAACTGATGAACTACAGTTTGGAACAATGTTTACAACTGCAAACTGCCAGTTCAGTTTATTTTAGTCGCGGTGATGTGAACCGGCCTTTATGTTTCTAAGATGTTTGAACTCCAGCGAGACAGACAAAGGACATGTTTTATTCGCGAAGGAGTGCGTTTTGTCGAATCACTTTCCGTCCGCTAAAAAATTTGAAAAAGCGTGCGTCATTTTCACTCCGATCCACGTTTTGAGGCAACGATCGTGCGATCTAAGTTGGCTATAAAATGCGCTGCACGGTCAACGAACACACGACCACTTATTTTGGTCCCGGAACCGCTCGGCCACTACCCCTAAAACGACCTGTATGGTATCTTTTGAAATACAGTTACTGTTTAGTGCCAGTCACATTTGGTAGCAATCAGTTCACATTTGTTGGAATGGAGTCCGATATCCGGCTCCAAAAATTCTAGCACATGTGAGTAATTACCCACGCAGACGTCAGTAGCGGGGGTAGGGTTTTTACCGCCCTTTGTCTGTGTGTCTGTCTTTTTCTCCGCACCATATCTCAAAAGCCGATGCAGCTTGGATCACGAAACTTGACACAGTAATGTTTTACGATGAGTCCTGGAAACCCATTCATTTTGCGGTCAAAAGGTCAAAGTCACAAAAACGTTGCCGGCGTGGGTGTTTGCACTCTTGTGAGTGCTGGCTTCTTCTAGTTGTAATACCTGCGTCAGCTGTGATCTACAGTCGCTGGCATTAACAGCCAGCGTGAGAGCGAAGATGAGATAGGTTGGGTTTTCATGTCGGTTGATCAGGTGTCAGAAGCTACCGAGAGCGTTGAAGGACTGGTCGGAGTATAAGGACCTGTGTCAGACGATAGACGACTTCAACGAGCTGATGCCGCTGCTGGAGCTGATGACCAACGAGGCGATGCTGCCGCGTCACTGGAAACACATCGAGGCTCTCACCGGTCTGACACTGGACGACGAAACACAGCAGTTCACGGTCGGCAACGTGCTTCAGCGGTCGCTTCTGAACGACAAGGACAAAGTCGAGGTGTCTGTAGAAAAATTCTTTCACGAAGTACACGAGACGCACACAGCCTTTTTACGGCCATTATGAAGGTCAACCTGTGTTAGCCGGTCGGGACATCGGCAGCCCCGGTTAAGAACTCGAAGATTTTGTCGGAGCAGGCGCCTTCTGACGGCTACAAGATGTAGTCGGAGACGGTAGACTTCGCCTCCGGTACCTCCACCTTGCCAACTGGACGAAACGTAGGCGTCCTCTTTGATTCTGGTGCATTCGCTTCATTATGTGAAAACATGACGTCGTCCACTAAAGCGGAAGTACATAATATATTGCATTGCCGTCAGAAGAGGAGCGAGCCACGGCCACAGGTAATATGTACAGAAAATTTGAAAATTCGGTGAAATTTGGACGTGTGGTTTTTGCGATATACGAACGGACAGTCAAAGAAATAGACAGACAGACAGACATACAGACAGCTGATCGCAATACTTTGCACCCCTACCGGGGAATGAATGCATACTGATTACGAAGAAAACGCTGGAGTGATCCTCAACGGTGTTACATACACCGTCTTTGTTCCGTTTTTGTTTTAGCAACTAAAACTCCGACAGTCCCTTTTGTTCTCAAATTGTTCAACTAAAATTGTTCGACTTAGATTTTCGACTGTTTGAAAAATTTGTCGAGATCAAAACTTTTACTAAGTGATTTCCATATATATCTCGAAAATTTAATCACAATATTTCCGTAACTGTCGGCATTTTTTAATTATGCAGCAATATGATGGTTTGTCAAAACGTATTACAGTCTGTATAACGTCCTTGGTTGTCCTTGGTTCTTGGGTTGGTTGTGTGGCACAGTGGTAGAACGTCGGTTTTTGGCCGGCGAACTTTCTCTGTCCGGCGCTCGACCTGTAGCTGACGGGTGACCACTTATGTGGGTAAACCGTCCGCTATAGGTCAACCAACCAGGCCAACTCAGACTTTCATCCTTTCGGTGTCGACAAATGAGTGGTAAGCTGCAATCGGATGTCTGCTACCTCAGTTGGGGGTGGTGCCATCTGGTGAACGCTTCTGAAGGAAAGGCAGGCATGATGTATTTGCAGGTAAACTGTGTGATCCAGGTCTGAGCGCTTTGAGACTATGCATGGTATAAATGGCGCTATATAAATGCTCTTCCTTTTTTTCCTTCTTTTTTCTTAGCTTTTGTGAGTCGTTTCGCGGTATGTTCTGTTTTGTAATTCAGTGAATATTTTCCGTTGCATTTTGTACCAGAGACCGGTCTTGTGTTTTAATCTTGTTTTGTCTTTAGTTACATGAAGTTGTTTGATAGTCATATTAAACTAATATTATCACCTTAGTGTATGGCAATTTTAACGTTCCACATTTTATTATTATCGTATTAATGCTGTTATTTCCACTGCGGTTACGCAGGACATATGCCTGTCGGCTATAAAAGAACTTGAGCTCGAGAAGAAGTTGGAGCATGTGATTGGCGAATGGAAACATCGTGAGTTCACACTGGAGACGTTTAAAGGTCGCGAAGAACTGATGAACGTCGACGCCGCGACGAAGATCACGTCACAGTTGGAAGATTCACTCATGGTCCTCGCCTCTCTCAGCAGCAGCCGGTACGAGTGACAGCCAATAGGCGCCGAGCTTTCATTATTACCCAGTTCGACAGCAGTCGCATGCGTAGGGTTTTCACCTCTGTTCGTCCGTGTGTCTGTTATCTCAAAAACCGATCACCAAACTTGACACAGAAAGTTCCACGATAAGTCCTGGAAAGCCATTTGTTTTGGGGTCAAAAAATCAAAAGGGCGAGGCAAGCGCTCATCAGCAGATGAGAGATAGCGAACGTGAACCTTTTTACGACGATAAGACGCCGTCGACCGGGTGCGGTTCAGAGTGTGTGTCCAGGTGTACAAGTGTCTACACAACATGGCACCTGGATACCTGTCGGCACTCTGCCAACCTGTGTCCGGCGTTCCTGGTCGCCGTCACCTACGCTCAGCTTGTCGTGGGAACTGGACTTCCCCCGTGTCAATCTGTCCACGTACGGGGGACGGGCGTTTGCCTACGCCGGTCCTGCATCCTGGAACTCGCTGCCTGACAATCTCAAGAACGTTAATCCTAGGATTTAATCTTTCCCTTCAATATTTCAAACGTCATCTTAAGACATTCTTCTTTTCCTCATACT
>Ga0209780_1003936_pt1 | contig 11284 bp, 10 predicted proteins | sample WorMetexBAHAMAS2_FD_187384 | JGI IMG/M metagenome (GOLD analysis project Ga0209780, IMG submission 187384) | Marine gutless worms symbiont microbial communities from Max Planck institute for Marine Microbiology, Germany - Inanidrilus exumae... | ecosystem: Host-associated > Annelida > Digestive...
GACATGTCTTCGGACAAACCTGTGGTGCTATTTAGGCGTATGCGCGGGTCTGTAATTGACACCTATGAACATGTGTGCTTTCCAACTTTATTGTTTGTTTATTTTATAGTGCGTGTACAATGTCATTGTAAAAAGTTCACGTTCGCTATCTCATCTCCTGATAAGTTTCATGTATTTTGGTATTAGCGTACTGACACAGTAATAACTAACAGCAATGTTACATTTCTGCATCACACTTTCACCAGCAAAACGCTACAACAATTAGACTACACACTATACCAGTAATATCGCAACAAATCTTAGGCAGTATAGCTAAAACGTGAAACGACTTTTGAGGAAATAGACAAGCCTATATTAGGTTTCCAGATCTTGACTTAGTTGGGCCTAATAGGCAAGCTCAGGAAACGAAGCTGTAAATTAGCCGACAATTTTAAGATAAGTCCGTTATCATTTCGCCGTCATTAAAGGAGTTTCACATGTCTTGTCCCTCATCAAATTTATACACGAGCGATTACTTACGGCTGGACTAGTTGTAGGATCAACAAATCTTGGCATATCGTACTAATAGTAGGCCTATTCTGACGAAACAATAGCCCATATCATATGTATTTTTGACGGATGGTGCCGAAGTGTCTCGTGGTATTTCGGCACTGGTGCCGAAGTGTCCGGACAGTTCGGCACCAGTAAAAATCTGGTGCCGAATTGTCTCGAGACACTTCGGCACCATTCTGTACTGGTGCCGAACTGTCTTGGTGCCGAAATGTCCGGTAAGCTAACAGATCCATCTGTTTGGAATTCCGTAATCTTTCCTAATTATTTTTGAAACTGTTCAAGGTAGCAGATCCTGCAGATGTAACTGTTCTGTCATCAATAGTATTTCAAATGTTAATTATCTGGGCCGGGCCGTGTTTTAGGCCGGACCCAACCGAAAGCACAATGGACCGGAACTGAGCTGCATAGAAGAACTTCCCGATGAACAAATACATTCGGAAAACGGCTAGAGTACGAATGTAATTTACCTGCAAATAATAACACCACTGTCAATGTGCAAGTCGCACACTTCCTCGTAACCAAAAATCAATAAACAATAAACTCCTTTTACTTCACCAAAACCAAAACACGTATTCCAACAGCAAAGACTATCTATATAGACTATTTATATCTACAATTTATGTGGATCAACGTTATATATTCTATGCTTCGTGTCAAAAGGTCAGGTGACTTGTGTTTACGAAAGTCGAGGCGTAACCTCGTTGGTACGAAGTCATTAAGTCTGTGAAGTAAGTATTGAGTTGTATCATTTTGTATTTACATTTTGCTAGTGGTCTAACGTGTTATATTCTTTATTACAGCCATTAACTAATGACGTTGTGCTATAGTGATTTGTGAAACTTAGTGACGGATTGCGGACAGGCTGTTGAAGTGAAGTGGGCGTGGCAGTTCGTCGTACGATTTGCCAAACTTAACATAAGGTGCAGATGTTCAAAGCTCTTGCAGCACCTATAAGCTTATCACTGGCTAGTAGAATAGTGGTCGCTGGCGGAGAGCTCGTACTAGCAGCGGTAATCCTTGTGCACGTGAAGTAGTTCTTCACACTGCGCGGCCTGCGTGGTTACTGGTTACTGACCTGTCCAAAGTGACATGTGGAATACAGTATACTCTGTCTTGCAGGGAGAAACTGATGGGCTAGTATGAGATGTGGGCGCCACATGCCTCCGCATGAACCCACACAAATGCCACCTATCCATCTTCTGCATATTCACACCATTGAACCATGACAGATTCAATTGCAGAGAGTCCTTTGTAAGCCGTGTCACTATTAATACTGCTTAACAGGGGAGGTGGGATGGACATTTTGGGAAGCTAATTAAGCTGCTTTCCTATGAAGTAAGGAAAGCCCCATTGAATACACAGTGCCCAATAATGCAGTCGCTACACCCATCCACGTCTGCCAAACGTGTCGTATTCATACAATTTATTGCCATAAACTAAGGATCTGGATGCTGCTAAAACCAATTATGGCAGGTATTGGTAAATCGTAATGTTTTAGCAAGAGACATATTGTGCAATAAAATAGGTTTTAATGTAGGTTTTGGATACTGTAAATATGCTAATATGTGCATCCTAGCTAAACATCACCTGGATTGTAGACTTGAGATGCTGCGGCATCTGACTGTCAGTTGCAGACACGTTGTACCATACTGTGATCAGTGGCAGTTCAGTGCTCTGAAACAGTTATATCCATTTCGTCTGCTGTTACCATCCACTGCAACGCAACATGTAAGACAATTGGCTGACTATATTTCTTGCTATTTACTAAACTTTGTTGCTCTGGAATATAAGCAATCAACTAATGTTCGCATGTGAATAGTTATTACTGGCCCGCCTACACATAGTGTAGGCGGGCCAGTATTGTTTTGCTCTCTGGCGTCTGTTGTCGTCTGTCGTTGTTGTCTGTCTTTTGTCATCATTTGTAACACTCCATTTCGCGCCTGCAGGTAGCTTTACCCATGCAGGCGATGACGTCATGTCGCCTCCAGTCTAATTATAGCTTTATGGTAACACTGCACGGCGGGCCAGTAGTGTTACGTCCTGTTAGAGCGACACCTTGTTTCAGTCGAATTTCTGCATTTGTAGTTACCAAACTTCGTCAGTCATACCCTTGGCCACGGGACGAGGTTATTTAATTTTGGAAGGTCAAAGGTCAAGGTCGGTGGGGGAAGTATTCGCTCTACTGAACACCCTTCTAATTATGTATACTGTATTGTGTGTACTGACATGCATATATGAACGTGGCAGGCAGAGTTTCAAGAGCCTATTTCTCCTGCAGCAGCTGTACCGCCACTGAGTAATAAAGCCTTTCTGTTACTGTACAAAGTATGATTGTATTTGAAGTGCTGTAATGTGTAATGTAAGCTGGTTGTGTTTTGGCCAAAGGTCACTTTTGTTTATTGTTAATGACCATAGCAAGCTATTCAACTGTACCACGGATACCTGCTGGTATGATTATTGCAGCACAAGATGGCATGTCAGAAAGTCAGTATAGCAAAACGTTTAGAAGGCCATGAACCCAGTGTGTGGTAAGGTCATGTTTTTTTGTATTTTGTGCTATAATTAATGCTTTTTGTTAGTGTTGTTACGGTTTCAAAAATTTTGCCGTCGGTCGGTTTCGGTAGGTTTTGCAAGAAAAACCTCGGTTTTCGGTTCGGTTTCGGTTCTCATAATTAACGCGTTGTAAACTTCTTTATGCCTATGGTCATGTGGTATGACAAGTTGACAACTTTCATCATCCCTAGTTTGAACGGCAAACAACTGCATGCATGTAATAAGGCACTCAAAACAAACAAGCTATGTACGAACCAGTAATGTAGGCCTGAAAACCGTCAATCAATCAATCAATCAATTCCGGCGGGAAAACCTAGGTTTCGGCGACTAACGGTCTCGGAAAAAAACTAGGTTTCGGCGCCGGTTTCGGTTACCGTAACAACAATACTTTTTGTGTGTTTTTGAGCTTTGTTTGTTGGTTTTTCTGTCTGCGATCATGATCACTGAAAAGTTGTGGAAGATCTGTTTTGTGAGATTTGTGTCATCGTTGCAAGAAATAGTTCGTTAGATTTTAGGGAGATTTGTAACCCTCCGTAAAAAAAACCATTAAATTTGTGTTGTACTTGTTCTGTACTGGATTTTGCTAACAGATAGTAACATTAATCCAAATAACAGTGGGATTAGTGTATTTTTTGATTTATTCAGAAGTACAAATACAAAATTCTACAATGCACACAAATGTGCCATTGTCAGTGATGAGCAAATGTGAAATCTTACGTCCCCCTTCAGTATCAAACTGTTTAATTAATTGGTATAAATCGTTTGTCAAAATCTCAGTTTTACAATTTGTAAAATTACACATTACCAATGTCATTATTTCTGGTAAATTGAATACTTTTGTTCGGCTGGTTCTTATAAGTTCGTTGTTTAAATATCGCAGCAGCAATTTTCTGAAATCTCAAACCTTTCTAAAAGCAAATCTCGAATGATCGTTTCACGAATATTTCCAGGAATGTAATACGTAGATTATATTTTTAAGTGGCCACACGCTGGCAATACACACAACAATATTCATTATTCACACATGCTGATAGGCAAGGTGTGGATATATCATTTACTGTTTGTATTTTGTTTTTATACGGTTACGGATTTCTCCGCCAAGGATAAAGCTAGTGGCGTCGATTTTTGCACAGTTGTTCATTGGCGTCTGGGCAGGGAATCTCCCATTTTGGGGAACTTTGCTTCCCAGAAACCCCAAATCGGACGAATCGGCCAGCCAACGTGAACTAAAGTTCGCGGTGGGAAGGTGCACTGTAAATGTCAGTCTGGAGATGCGCCGATCGTGGAATATGGTGCGGCGTGTGGACGTAGGTCGGCATGTGTGGATATAGGTCAGTCCCCACTGACGTAGTTGTTCATTTCTTTGTCGAAATCTTATACACGTTGTTCATTCAAGTACCGTCAGTGACATGTTGAGATGTGTCTTGTGTGAAGGGTTGAGTTTGGGAAACTGGCAGTTGATAACAAAGCTTTGAATCTCGGCCAGGGTTTTCCTGACTACATGCCACCGTCGGTTGTAACCGATGCCTTGAAGCAAGTGGCTTCCAGCAGCAATCCACTCGTGCACCAGTACACACGCGGCTACGTTAGTTGTGACACTCGTTTAACTATATTTATATATATACACTGTGATCCATAAAAACGTGCATCTTTATTACTGGTCCGCCTACATGTACACTGTAGTGTAGGGGCCAGACTAGTAACGGTGTCTGTCGTTATTGTCCGTTGTCTGTAATGCGGCGCATGTGCAATGTAACTCACCAGGGAGCAGCACGTGGTGGGCCAGTCGTGTTACATCCCGTTAAGGAGACCCCTTGTTTTCGACTATTAACTCCCATTCATAATATTTGTCATCATTAATGGTGCTGCCACAAAGCATCCGATAGCAGAATGCAAGTTTTGCTGCACACTTAGTGCCGAGACGATTTTGATGTTTGCTGTGTAACATTTGTGTAATTTTGCTACTAAAATGCTTCCGTTAATATGATTGGCAAAAACTCTGATGGCAGAAACTCGCCAACCCTGTTACTCACTCAGCCAGTGGAATGGGAAATGAGTACCAGCCAAGGGGCAGTGGTAGTGCTCTGGGCACTTAAGTCTGGCATTGCACTAGCCTTGTATCACATGCAGTCTGTGATATATCAATCTATGAGCTCAACAGCCTTGAAAGGGGAGATGAGCAGCCGACATATGCTATTTTAGGAGTACAGCACACTTTTCCGTACCTGTTGACTAGGCCATGTGGCCCGCACTGTTGTAGAGCGCCACATGACCCACGTAAGCCACGCCCCTGGCCAAACAAATTCACCGATGGATTATTAGATATAGAGAAAATTGCAGGTCTGAACTCTGAACCTACCCCTGCCTCTATTTAGCACCCCAATTAGGCGTTACCGCGTCGGCATTTCGCCGAGATTTTTGGCATCAGAAAACTAAGAGTCTCTGAGCAATCATATGGCGTTCTTTGCGTGATCTTACGTTTACCCGTCTTGGAACAATACTGGCGTATGACGGACTGTCAAACGGACGGACACATGATGACAGCATATACCACATCACCGATGCGTTGGCGACACTACACTGGCTGCGCGTCCCAGAACGCGTGCAGTACAAGATCGCGGTGCTAACGTACAAAGTTCTCCATTTGATTCTCTGACTGCTTGTCCGACATCTTTACAGTGGTCCTTGTAGTAACATTGTTATTTAGGCCACTCTAATAATTTATGTTTATTTACTTACTTACTACGCTAGCATAGTGTCGCATGGTAAAAACATTGTGATTGTTTGCAGGGTAATCCTCATCTTGTGAAAGCATTATCAGAGACGTATTCTCCTCTGTTCGGTCGAAATATTGATATGCTGCAAGAGATCCTGGTCACTTCTGGTGCCTACGGGTCACTGTTCTGTGCCGTGCAGGGTCTAATCAACCCAGGCGATGAGGTCAGCTCTCAGTCTTTTATTGTACTAGTTTCAGTCTCACTTTCGCTGCGTTGTAAACACAGGTGGACGCTCTGTGTGATAAACTTGTGACGGTCAAACTAAGTTGATAACTGTTGTGGCAGTAATATGCCATGATGAAAGAATGGCTAAGTTCAGAGTTTGAGACGGAGGAAAGTACCCAGATTCCCTTTAGGCTTGTTAAGCGGGAAGCTGGTTAAAAAACGTGTAACCGGTTATCGAATTTTTGAGATTGATATTTCACAACTCACTATGCATTTACAACTTTGCACATTGCATTAAAAATGCACATTTATTACTGGGCCACCTACACATAGTGTAGGAGGGCCAGACTAGTAATGGTTGCTGGCATCTGTTGTTTGTCGGCGTTGTTTGTCGGCGTCTTTAACACTCGCAATGTAACTTACCACGGGGCAGCGTTGCAGTAGTGTAGTCCCGTTAGGGTGACACCTCGTTTATAGTAGGTCTGCAAATAGAACTTACGTTTATTGAAAATGTACAGTCTGGAAAGGAAACAAACACGACGGTTTGAACGAGGTAAAGTAATCACACACAGGGGTGAGCAGCATGTGACGTAACATATCGGCAGTTGGCACTCAGTCCTCGCTCGCTGTTATTGCGGTATGACTACCTGTTAACTTAACATTTGCCACTGTGCTCCCGTCTAATTTCGATAAAGACTAGTCACTTATGTTATGTTCTGTTGTTTAATAAACGAATATGCTGCGTCATCAAATTCACTCAAAAATTGAAACACACTTTGTGGTTATAGAAACATTACATTCCATCTCAAACCACAGATCCGACACGTGATGTGACATCGCGTAATCCGGTGACCAGTAAAAACGGTTTTTACACCACGGTTACCGGTTTTGCCAAAAACGTTTTTAACATCACTAATTCTCTCTTTATATCAGTTGTGCCGAAGACCAGCTGGATCCATTCGGTCATCTTGATACAGTGTCTGCATGTGATTGACAACCACACCGCGGGTCATAGCATATACCACGTGACACGTGGTAAAAATGTGCAAGTGTGTTTTGTTCGAAAGTGATCACATGCTCTGAAACAATCACATGTTCTAGTTCAGTATTATCCAGTGAAGTGTGTTGACCTCTTGAGCTGTGCTAGACGTGCATGCTTAAAATTGGAAGCATCAAATAAGCACTCGCTTCTGTAGTAAGCTGCTAGCATCTAGTTTACCATGTTCACCATATAACTGGTTGTTGTTTATATTGTGACGTCTTGTGGCATATTTTATAACACAAAACAGCTGATATTGGTGTGTTACCATGTTTAGAAGAGTTTGTATCTGATTTCTGTACCTGTTGTAACTTGTAGGTCATACTAATCGAGCCGTATTTTGACTGCTATGAGCCAATGGTAAAAGTCGCAGGCGGCATTCCAGTATTCGTTACACTAAAGCCGGTAAGTTGGCTTTGCTAGATTATTATCACGTGTGCGATGTTGCTCGCTACGAGTTGGTGCCTAAATCTATACATCAGCATTGCTCACGTCTATTGTCAAAATCATATTAGCTGTTGACACCAAATTAAATACAGCTTATCAGTTTATGATGACTGACACTGCAATATGCAGTCTTGGGCTCATGCTGCCCACCCTTACTAGGTCCTTCAGGACTGCCTCCACGGACGTTTACCTGGACCATTTCTTCTGAGCTACTCGTTTTTTATTTTTATTTTTCGTTTCTGGGCCGTGCACTAGATTAAGCTGGCCATCCCGACAGCTTTTGAGTGCACGTTAATTTATGGTATCATATCGTATCGTCGACTCAGCCTTCCACTAATGATTATCATGCTAAATTATTTACTGCCCATTTCCAACCATTCCCATGGTGTTTAATCAACTCTACTCCATCTCACCATTACTGTAACAATCCTCTTCCCTGTGGGCTGAATCATTTATAATAAATGGTGATGGTAGATGTTGACGGCAGCATCCAACAGGCTAAGTCACGGCCCTAGTTGGTTGGCTTGATCTACGAGTTGGCAGCCACCTGGTGCCAAGTCTGCATTCATCAAATGAACTGGCTGAATACACAATTACTATACCGTGAATACAGCAATATATGATATAGTGGTTGGTCATTGGAAAGAAAACTAGAGGTCAGCTTAGGTAGTCAACTTTTCCCTAGTGGATGACCCCACAATCCGACAACCGGGTTTTAACCTTCCACGACAACATTGATCTCTGCTTAACCGTTTTCGGACTGTGCAGGGTCACTGTGGTGTCTGTAAGAAGTTATGGAATCAGGCAGTCACTGATTTGTGTCCCTGCAGTGAGAAACATACATTATCAACTCTTTGTCCTCTGATGAAGTTAAATGGCGGCTTGTCTCAGCTACACTCTGCTGACGATGAATTCATTGCTTGGCTGACCAATTATGGCTCTTGATGCATACGCAAGAAGAAGAAGATTGGTATTGTTAGGTCGACTCCTCCGAGTCCACCTAATAATGCATGACAGTATGCAGTATGACCCAATCTAAGGTCAAGGTCAAGGTCACGAGCCCTCGAAGGTCGGAAATTCGGCCATTTTCAAAGGCTATCTCCTCCCCCATTTACAATGGAGGCTGGCAAATGACCATGCATTCTTCAATTAGGGCACAATACCTAAAGCCTATTGGGGCCGGATTTTTGATATTGGCCTAGTTTTTGTGTCACGTGACTTTGAAGTTGGCAGAAACGTCACTTGTGAGGAGTCGACCGTCAGTCCCTTATGGGGCTAATTTTTATTTTTATTATTTCCTTATGGCAAGTGATGAAATTACAGGCTGCTGTAACACACTGTGTGTAGTGTAAGCAAGGTACCGTCATTTCCAGTGCTGATTGGAAACTTGACCCAGTGGAGTTGGCAAGCAAATTTAACAGCAGGACGAAGATGATCATCATAAATAACCCGAACAATCCACTCGGCAAGGTAAAACCTTTTATTTCTCTGTCCAACTTCCAGGCCGGACGTCATACAAATCGACCTAACCTCGCTTTTACTTTTTTATTTTGTGTTATAACTTATAATGCCTAGTTCTCAATTTCACGGTTTGGATGCCAGAAGCGTCACGGTTTTAATCTGGGTTAATTTGTCGTGAAACGGGCGTCTTTTGGTCACGGTTGTCACTTTCCTACGGTGGAACTAGAGTATGACTATATGAACTGAGCTAAGGAATTTCTACGGTTGTGTTAAGGAAATACCAAGTATTATTCACGGATTTCTACGATTATGTTACGAATTTGCTGTGGTTGTGCTATGATATCGCCGGAAGTGACACGATCAAGCCACAGTTACACTGCGCTGTTAACGAAATATTACGGTGGTGCAAAGGTTCTGTGACTGTCGCTACGGTTATGAGACGGTTTGGTCGGATAAACTTCACCCCAGCAGAGCAACTGTCCGTCATTATTATGTCGCTCGTACGTGGTGAAGCTTATGGAGGAAGAAGATTTGCTTTTGACTGCAGCTTACGTCCAGTTGCAGATTATGAAGAAAACAAGATGCAAGAGGAAGAAGAAGAAGAGGTTTGTCTTGATAAGAGACTGGTTGCAGCGCAGAGTGCTCCACAGTCAGTATGAAAAGGTATAGTAGCCGAGCTCAGAGAAGAAGACGTAAGGGGCTATAAGAATTATATGAGAATATCATCAGAGCTCTTTCAAGAACTGCTGTCTGTACTGTGATACCAGCATTTTATGCTTTGTGGGTGCGTATTGTAACATGACGCAGGTGATGACGCTGGAGGAGCTGGAAATGATAGCAGATCTGTGTCGTAAACATGACGTCGTTGTCGTCTCCGACGAAGTCTATGAGTGGCTTGTTTATCCACCACGTCAACATATACGAATTGGTCACTGTATTATGTTTTTGTTATATTTTTATTATATTCTTAATCTTTATTTTGTTTAATTATTCCAGGACACTTATTCACCCATTTACTGTCCTGTGCTGTGTCTCAGTGTCGTAATTTTTTACATTGCTACTTTCAAGCAGTAGCAAAGCACTGAAGTGAACAGCGAGTACCGGCCCCAACTAGTGGCCTGATCTTGTACTTTTTTCATTCACCACTGGACTTCTGACGACAGAGGTTCGCCGCCTTCACGCTTGCATTACTTGTGTTATAGCTTATAGAATTAACCAAGGTAACTATTAAAAAGAACCTTACAAAAGGTAATATTACCTGATGTAATAAACAAACTAAACAGTGTATAGCAGTTAGCATCAACTTAGCTTTCATTGTTATGGAAAACTCACATATCATATGGGATCACACAGTGTTACCTGACACCTGGCAGAGGTGAGAATCCCGCCTTTACCCCCAGCCAAACAGGTACTCGATTAAGCGACTCCGGATGGATGCAAGGCTGAGTTGATTGATGTTACGTGAAAGCGGACCAGCCGGGAATTGAACCAGCGACTTGTAGATTGCAAGTCCAACGCCCTACTGCTAAGCCACCACGCAACACGGTAATGTACATTTGCGGACAGGCAGTATCCAATTCATTCTATGTTAATTACTTGACTTTGTCACAATTAACAAAGATTACCATTAAGAAAGAACCTGACCGAAGGTATAGTAAGTAATATTGCCACGTTGTGTGTTATAGCAACGCTACCAGGTATGTGGGAGCGAACGGTGACCATTGGAAGTGCTGGTAAAACATTCAGCGTTACTGGCTGGAAGTTGGGTTGGTCAATCGGTCCAAAGCATCTTATCTACTGTCTGTGTATGGTCCATCAGAACTGCAACTATACCTGCCCTACGCCTCTACAGGTAGGATGTTTATTTCTCACTTAGTTTGATAGGATATTTTCTCTGGCTTCTGTTCTTCCCACCAGTGGACAGCATCAGAGATGTGATCATTGTCTGGAGGTTAGGATGGAAAACAATCAGAACATTCTGTGTTGTGTTGTGTACAACGCTTATGCATAATGACATGCATAGTGCAGACACATATAAACAGTTCTTAACTATGTGTGGTTGATTTAGGTTAATAAGTTTAGTTTTTGTGTGTTTGCATAGGTTTATCATTCTGTGTGTTTTTTGTGTCAACTTCCATCATCTTATTCCTGTGTTGCTTGCTGGGGGTTCTTATGTTGGATAAAATGGTAAAAACTGGCCAGTTTACAACCAAGTGTAAGGGCAACAAAGTCATAGATCTAAAACGGCAAAAATCACTTTGGTGGGACTCCGCCTAGAACGTTAAGCACG
>Ga0209780_1003937_pt1 | contig 11283 bp, 3 predicted proteins | sample WorMetexBAHAMAS2_FD_187384 | JGI IMG/M metagenome (GOLD analysis project Ga0209780, IMG submission 187384) | Marine gutless worms symbiont microbial communities from Max Planck institute for Marine Microbiology, Germany - Inanidrilus exumae... | ecosystem: Host-associated > Annelida > Digestive...
GTTATTGTGTTACGTGACTTTGAACTTGGCAGAAACGTCAGTTGTGAAGAGTCGACCATCAGTCCCGTACGTGGCTAATTTATAAGTTATTATTGTGATTTATTTGTTGTAATTATGATTGTGATTAGTATTGAAGCTAGCAGTGCAATGACATGGGAAAAACTGTTTGCAGTTTAACTTGAGTCATCACGTAGGACATTTGTCATTCGGCATGGACTATCCAGGACAGGTCAACCCACTCGATGGGACTGAACAGTTTGCTGACAAAGGTGGCAATATTCTTGCACTATTTGCTGTGTTGTGTTTAATTATTTTTCTGTGGAGAAATGATGTGTAGCCTTATGCTGCGAGAGTATGGATACAGGGCAAGTGCACTGTGTGGTCACTGATGTGTCCATTTACTTCCCAACTTTCATTGTCACTCATTTTGTCTAGCCACAGAGGGATGGCCAGGCTGAGTTAATCTAACTACTAACTAGGCCAAACGTGACGTGACTGTATTTATCAAGATTAGTCTGTCATCACTAAGGAAGACCACCATTACATGTATACACCATCAGTAGCTATGATTGGTCACCCATCTCAGTAATGACTGGGCCCAGCAACCAGCATCGAGTAATTTTGTCAAGTATTATGATCAGCATGTCTGTCTGTTTGTCTGCTCACATATCTCAAACGTCATACGTCCAAATTTCACCAAATTATCCGTATATGTTACCTGCAGCCATGGCTCTGATGGCAGTATGATACGTTATGCACTGCCGGTTATGTGGATGACGTCGTGCTGTCGCTTATTGGAGTGAGTGGGCCTATTCATTCACCCATCACTTCTTCCTCTTCTGATTCACCATTCTGTACATCCATAACTTCCTCTCTCTTTCACTCCCGGCTTAAAACCTACCTGTTGCACAAATCCAACCACCCATAGTTTCACTTTTTCCTGGCAGTTCCTGCTGGACTGATTTCATGAACTATTGCCTGTACCATTTTTATTTTTTCCTTATTTTTTATTTCTGGGCCTTGCACTAGATTAAGCTGGCCATCTTATTAGTTTTTGAGTGCATGTTAATCTACCGTAACGTATTGTATCGTATCTTACGATGCATATGTTTTGTCCAGTTCACCAGTCGGATGTCTGGAGTGTTTGATATACTGGCTCTATACAAGCTAGATTATAATTATAATTTCTTATTATATCATCGTTTGGTCGGGTTTGCCAGGTGGCAGCACCAGAGGCAAAGTCTGCCATCTCCAGCTGCATCTTGTTGTGCATGTTGTAACTGGTGGGTGTGTATACTTGTGATACAGTATCGTGGTTAACTGTTGTTGATACTGAATTCTTTTGTGTGCAGATTCAATCATGTACCAGTACTTTGTCAAAATCGTTCCGACGGCTTACGTCAAGATTGATGGACAGGTTGGCTTCTCTAGATATTAGTCTGTATGGCCTCAGTTTGTTTTGCTGTTTATTTTTTTGAGATAATAAATTTAAACAAGTGGTCAAAACATTTGGACAAAAGGCCGCATCGCAGGGGGGACAGATTTTGACGGTAGCTGCATGTAATGTGATACCGACCATTGGTACTATGATGCCATTACTTATTTGTTTTGCAGAGTACAATGCAGCAGTTACTGACAGTGCTTTTCAGTGGGCCTGACAACCAACAAAATTGCCTCTGCCCCTTCGGGCATTTGGGCCCATCTAATACATGGTTCCTTGGGCCCACATGAGTTAGTTTCTAAATGGCATCTCAGTTGGTTCAGTTTTTTTGCAGGGCTCATGAACATGACCAACAGAGCGATACACATACAGACAGACAGACTGATCACGTTACTCTATCTGTGATAATAGCCCACATCCATGCGACGTATATGATACAGCCTGATAATACAAACAGTAAACGTTGTTGCTGATCATTTAGTCCTGTCTGCAGGACCAATGAATAAAGTAGGTTTTCAGCTGCATCTAAAATGATGACAGAGTCGGCACTGTTTTGCAGAACACAACAGGAAGTGCACATACGTGTGTGTGTGTGTGTAGACGTTGTTTACAAATCAGTACTCGGTGACGAAACATCACAAGGTGATTAGCAGTGGCTTGTTTGGTGAGCAAGGTCTTGCAGGAGTCTTCTTTACGTACGAGCTGTCACCAATGATGGTCAGATATACCGAGAAACAGAGGTTGCTGATGCTGACTTGCTTTTCGTTTCTTACATCCTGTTATTTAGCGTAATAATTTTACTTCATATGAAATGTTTTTGGTACTTAGCATGTATTGCTGTACTATACCTCACACTGTTTGACATCTACGCTTGTCACAGTGACAAGAGGTGAGAGTTAAAAGCCATCTTTTAGTAGAGACAGACAGTGTAACTTTATAGGTTTTAAATAGCTCTGTTGCACGATTAATTTTTTTTAATCATGCGATTAGTTATTTTAATTGCACGTTAATTGCGGTTTTAATGCACATTTCCTTTGTGTTATGTTACAGGTTTAGTGGGTAATAAATGACCAGAGATGTGCCCACGTGTGCGCACACGGATATGCGAGCATAGAAATTAAATGGCATTAGCAGAAATATTGTTGTAGAATATTAAAATTAAACGAAATTTAGAGTAGTGCTGCAACAGGAACGTAAATGCTTGTTCATTACAAGAGTAAAGTTCGATTATCTTGAGGTTTGTATTGAATCTTGCTACTAATGTGACTAGTTTGCATTAAAAACTTTAGTGGCATTTAATTATTTTAATCACGATTAATTTTTTAACGCATTAATTAATGCATTAAATCAACAGCCCTAGTTTTAAATGCAGAGTGTCAGTTTCAGAATTGTCTGGCAATAAGCTTGATTGTCAAGCTAACTGCAGGATGTAATCGTTTAGCAGCTGACAATCAGTATACAGTGCAGACTGTGATGGATATTTGAATGGTTGCTAGCATTTCATTTCACCGACGAATCTTGGAAGCTGTTTACCGTATTTACGAGTTTTAAGCAAATTGTGTACAGTGTCTGCTGCAGCTGTTTAGTTTATTGTTACTGGTGGCTTGTTCTTACTGAATATATGATGATGTACATTGCAGATCATTTGCACATTTTCTGACTGGAATATGTGCCATTGTTGGTGGCATCTTTACCGGTAAATATCAAATACATCACTACTATTACTACTAATTAAATATAATTTGGAATACCTGTCTGTTCCAACTTTATTGTTCTATAAAACTACATGGTTAGGTCTCATCTTGATTATTGCTCTTTTGTTTGAGCATCAGAAAAGGAAACACACAAGCTTTGGAAATGATGCAGAAAAGAGCAACCAAAAGTTTACCAGCACTGAAAAATCTGCCGTTTGGTGAAAAACTGGAAATTTGTAAGATACTAACCATACATTATAGCCTTTTAAGAGGGGGTATGATAGAAACATACAGATGGTTACCGGAAAATGTCATCCATGTGTTGCACCGACCCTGGATAAAGAAGTGTGTATGTAACTAGAGAAAATGATTTGAGACTTACAGAAATCTCATGTAAAATGCGACCTGTGAAAGTTTGGTTTTTTGATATGTGGAAAAGCATGCCTAACTGGGTTGTATGTGCTAACACTAAGATCAAAAATTATTAGACAAGGTGTTGCCATAACGGGACGTAACACTATTGGCCTGTCGTGCTGTGTTACCTTGGAGCTAAAATTAGACTGGCGGCGGCATGACGTCATCGCCTGGCTTGTGCTGGTGAAGCCACCTGCAGGCCCGCTGTGGATTGTTACAGACGACAACAGATGTCAGAGAGCAAAACAATACTGGCCCCTAAACTGTGTGTAGGCGGGCCAGTAATAACTTTTGGAACACTCAAGATGTTATGTATATTATATACACTGTTTCAAAAAATACGATACACTTGACTTTTGACCAAAACTTTGTGTTTGTATGTGTGTGTGTATGTCTGCATGTCTGTGCACGTGTGCAGTTGCGGGTCTAGTCGATGCATTCCTCTATCATTCCTCCCGTGCAATACAGCGGAAGATTCAACTTGGCAAAGCTACATGACATCATCTCAATTAACATCATTACACTGTCAGTTTCATCAACGTCTTCGCACCATTCATCGTTCTGCAATGACATCATTGTACAGCAGTTTCTGTGACATTTTAGTACCTCAAAGTTCCATATTCAGGTCTTGGCTCAAGATACTGCTTTTCAGTCCAGCTGATGGACACTATTAGGACCTTTTTGCCGTGCGACGCCATGCTAGCACTGTATAGGATACGGCCCTGTGTCTGTACGATCATTGTATGTCTGTCACAAGCCAGTGTTCTGTCATAATGGCTAAAAGTATCGTCACACAGACAGTACTGCATGGTAGCCTACGGACACTAATTTCTGCTGCCAAATTTCTTGATGTGCGGTCACCCCTAACGGGGGCACCAAAAGCATGAGGTAGGAAACATTTGGAACCTTTGACAACTAACTCGCTGTAGGTCGAAAGTGGTATAAGATAGACACATAGTTGTTATGAAAGATGAATATGAAGTTGTACATGCTCTGTCAAATGGTGGCATTGCTGATGAGTGATGACCTTGAATGACTAACCACCCCATATCACCCCTATTTTTATATTTTGGGTCTTCCTTCATATCTCTGGAACGGCTGAAGCTAGAATCTTCAGATTTTGTATGCAGGTAGGCATTATCAAGTATTACCCTTAGGATGAAACTACCCCAAGTTGTAATGGTCAGGTAACGTGACCCCCATTTTTACATTTTGGGGCCCCGTTATATCATTGGATTAGGTGAAGTTTTGCACTTCAAATTTGGCATGCCAGTTGATCGTGGTGAGTACTACTGCATGTGATAGGTTACCCCCAAATGGGCTGTATTCTGGGTCATGTGGCCTCGTAGAATTTTGGTAAATAAGTGATAATATCTCTGAAACAGCACAAGATAGAGACATGTATTTTTGCAGGGCTGCTTTTAGAGGTTGAAAACAAAATGGGAGCATTAGAGCATATTACAACGAAGCACTTTGGAAATTGAATTTACGTTTACAAGAGCTGTATGGTGCCTTATTCTGGTTCAGTCTTTCGGCAGCATTATGTTTCAGCGTAGGTGAGCTTGAAGTGGTATATTTGTGCTAATGGTGCCGTTAAGAATCTACTCACTCACTTGAAGTGATGTAGTGAATCAGTCTTTGACGTTACTGTTATCGTTGTTGTGGTGGTACCGGTAATTGTAATGTTTTGTCGTATCATGTGAAGTTGGTTCGCTGTCCCTTAATGGGTCGATTGTTAAATTTTAGGGCTGTTGGGTGATTAATTTTTTTTAGTCGCGTTAATCATGTGGTTAATTATTTTAATTGCACATTAATCTTGGTTTTAACGAACGCACATTTCCTTTGTGTGTATGTTACAGGTGTAGGGGGTAATAAATGACCAGAGATGTGCAGACGCGAGCGCACACGCGGACGCAAGCAATTTCGCATGTTCACGGTCGGATGCGGACGCAACTCTAATGTGTAGTTGCAGACGCGGACGGCCAGACACTGACGCGTCCTTCTATAAGGTCGTCAATTGCGCTTAGGGCGCGTGCTTAATGAACGTTGATATCATGTATTTTTGATTTTGGAATTAACTAACCGTTCTATATAAACCTAATCTGTGTAAAACTAGATACCGCCTGTCGTTGGAAAGCTGCGGACGCCAAAATTTCCACGTCCACACATCTCTGTGAATGACGTCTCAGCATAGAAATTAAATGGCATTAGCAGAAAAATATCATTGTAGAATCGTAAAATCAAACGAAATTTAAAGTAGTGCTACAACAGAAAAGTGCTTGTTTGTCGTATTACAAGAGTCAAGTTCGATTATGTTGAGGTTTGTATTGAATCTTGCTACTGGTCTGACTAGTTTGCGTTAAAAGTTTTAGTGGCATTAATTTTTGTAATCATGATTAATTCCTTAACGCGTTAATTCTACGGCTCTTTGTCTTTGGTACAGTGAAGTGGGCAGCGTGCAACGTGTCCACCTTTCCACACCCCTCTTTGCTGTAACAAGAACAAAAACAAATTTGGACAGCGTGGTTTCTTCTACTGCACTCCAGTCTTCCGCCTATGTGCATAGGGCCATGGATACTCGTACATTCAAATAACATACGAGTGAACTTTCTGATCGTGTTTATTGATGACTGTTGTATGATGTTCCTGAATGTCACATAAACAAGTTTCATATTGAACTTTTACGTGAACAAACGTAATAGCCGGAATGTTTTGCTTTATTGCGCCAGTTAAAAATAACTCGCTTTCGTTTCAGCCAGTGTCTGCTCATTCTGTTGCTGCAACTTGTTAGTTCGTTACTGCTAATTAGTTTCGTCTTTGTGTGCGTGGTGTACACTAAGCCTTCACCTGTCAGTTGTTGAACGTTTGCACATCACATCCAGTAACAGAAGGCTACTGACTAACGTGAAGGCAGTGAAATTCCGTCCCTCCAGAGTCTTTTAGCTGATACAGAAACAGAAGGTCCAGGTTGGTGTCACGAAGGACATCTGTCCCATCACAAAAAACTGCATCAGTTCGAGGTCAGGTGCCAGTGGAAAATGGCAGTTAAGCCAATGTATGTGTTTGTGCCATATCCAGGATTCACGGCGTATTTGAGAAATCTTTGCAGATGCTTGAATTCAGTCTTAGAAATTCAAGGCCCTTGAAACTACAAGAGAACAGACGAGATCATTGAGTATTTTAGAAGTCCTACTGTGAGCTGCAGTCCTTGAAAATAGCACTTTTGTGTGTAAAATGTTGGGCCGTGAATCCAAGTAAGTTGATGATGTAAAGCTATCAACTGTGTTTGTCGTTACAGTGTTGACGGGTACGTCTTTTTGTGTTTGCAGTAAGACTTATGATAAAGTTTGTTATTTCATGCCGATAACTTTGGTCCTTGAAAAAACACAATAAAGATCCTTGAAAGTCCTTAGACTTCCTGTTTCAGCTGCTCTGTGAACCGTGCATGTCATAGTAACGAATCTTGAAGAAAACTTTTATGTGGTCGTACCACTTGTAAATAGTTGTGCATGTTGGTAATTGTAATTAACCATTTTCAGTGCCAAATGCCATAATAAATTGGTTCAGCGGACCTTGATGGGTAGGCTGAGTTGTTTTTGGTACAGCGAGGAGGTAAGGGGCGTGGTTACCACGCCCCTTTTACTGTACCTAACGTAACAGCCGACCCACCAGTGTCAGGTAATAATAATTTGTATTGCTCCTTAACGGTCCCTAGCTGCAAGTATCTGTGCCAACAATGGCGTTAAACGTGAATCTTCTACCAGCAGAGTGACAGTTCGCTCGCATTGTTTCTGGTACCGTATTGTTTATTACGGTAGCCATGTCTAGCTGAAAGCATAATGCAACGGTCTTGCGTCCATCTGACAGCTGTCCCGTCGGTGCATGCTCATCGTGACTCTCCAGGGGGCAGCACGCGACGCGGCCAGCATACATTTCCGTCCAAGTATTACGAGGACGGACATACTTATTGCTGAATGTAGCTTTGTTAACAGCAAGTTTTAATACAGATAGGCTGTAATTACTGTGTCCCAATAGAGTGATAGTATCGTGGTTGGTACTAATTGTACTCTTGGGCGAGTCGAATGATTTGAAGTATTGATGCAGTGTTTATATACAGAGTAATTTGCACATGTTTGTATTTATACAGCGGGAAATACACAGCTCAGTTGATTCTCCCCGTGAAAGCAAGGGAGTATGTTTTTACTGGCGTTGATTTGTGTATCTGTCTGTGTGTGTCTGTCTGTGACCACGATAACTAAAAAGATTGTGGACGGATTTGTACCAAATTTTATGGGAAGGTGTCTAGGAGGCATGGGAAGACCAAATTCGTGTTTCGTTACGATCGGTACAGGAATGTGGAAGTAACGGTCAAAAAAACCTCGTTAACCGGCGATTTTTTACATTTTATACTTCTAACAGTAGGTGTGGCAATTGTTGGCGCCAAGTGTTGGCAACAAAAACCTCCAAATTTCGCTTTTGTGGGGAGTTGTACTCTCTCAGAGTACTTTCCATCTAGTTTAACAAATAAATGTGCCTGAACAGGGAACCAAAAATGACAAGCATGATAAATGACAGTGATGATGAGGTTATGGCCAGTGGACCGTGGTCACTAAATCATTCCACTCTGGCAGTTGTCAGACATTTGGAAGTCTTCATTCTCAGTGCAAGCCGTGAGAATTTGATGGTTGGTTAGTTTAGTTGACTAGGGTTTAACGCCGCTTTCAACATAATCTAGTCATATCATGCATTTACAGCAATGATGAATTGTGAAAATTAGATTTTAACGAATGAAAATTGTGAATAGGATATTTCTCCACAAGAATGCAATATCGAGGACATCTGTTAGGTGTATATGCAAGTTGTACATGGATAACAGCAGTTAACATAGTGACAGGAGAATTATAAAATAACATTGTTAATTAATTCATATATCACATTTAAGATTTTTCTTCACAATTTATCATGTAACTTGATATTTTCAATTGAATCTATAATATTAGAACGGAGAATTTTAAAGGTGTTATTTTACAAAACTAAAAATGCAGTTCAGTCATTGGGCACTGTATGTTCCGTCGTGAGCAGGATGCAATAGCATCAAGACATGTCACTGTCCTGCAGATAAACAGACGTCGAGAGTTAATGACAAAGAACGAAAACCATCTGTCTGTGCTTTGATTCAAACACACAATCGTGTTAACAAGGCAACTTGGTTAACATCGGCTGAACATCAACTAGAATATACAGCTGATAACAGTACCAATCAACGGCCCAATCACTCCAAACATGCACACACACCTCGGATCAGCAGTTTTCCCGCTTCTGCCGGCATATGCTCAACTACTCAAATAATTAACCGTTTCTGCTACCAAAAAATGAAAATTCACTCTACTTTTTAATTAGTAATTTCAACTGATCAACTGTGCACACATAATAAACTATTATTGGCGGCTAAATGTATGACATGAGAAATCATATAAAATAACCAGTGTAGCGTGCATGTAATGGAGGGAAACTACATCTGATACCACAGACAGTAGTACTGCAGAAAACAGAAACCGAGAGGGAACATTATTGCCGTTTGGCACACCAAACTTAACTGGGTAAGGGTATTGCACGACCAATCATTCCATTGCAGCATTTCTCCTGCGGTTGGTTGTTTCGGGTTTAACGGTGCTTACATTTCTCCAACAGTTGAATTTTGGAAAAGTCTTTGAAGAATTTAACAGAAATGTCATCAGTGATTTGCAACAAAACCAGCAAACTGCATTCACAGCTGCAAATACTGGTGATTATGGTGCTTACTGGATTGACTTTGGGCCTTGCAAATGTCGAAATAATTTCATTTTTCGAAAAAACAATTGGACATCTGTTACAAATCACTCCCTCGGAAACATAGACATTGCAGAAACGCACAAAAGCACCGTAGTAAGATACGGTAGTGGATAAGTTGGATAAGTTACATCATTTGACATACTGTCAATGTACATGCTAAAATGTTTCCGACAGGATACAGTGGATACAATCAATGTTAATATACAATGCATGCGAATGTTCCTGGATACATGACACGTTTCTATTCTGGCATAAGGGATTGTTTTGAAAAGCCTGTACATCATTTTACATTGCATCTAGTTGTGGATATCAGTCTTAGGCCTCATTTGGACATTTACTTGACAGCTAATTTTATGTAACATTTTTGACCAATTTAAACCAATTACTTTGCCCTCGGTAAGCGGGGGAAGTATTGCAATCAGCGTGTCTGTCCAATCACATATCTCAAAAACCACACATCTACATTTCACAGAATTTTCTGTGTACGTTACCTATGGGCTGTGGCTCAGTCATCTGATGAAAATGCAATACGTTGTGCTTCCGGTTTTGTGGATGACGTCACGTTGTCGCATAGCAGGTAATCAACAAGCGACCCGTCACCCCCTGCCTGAGTGATATCGAATCGCCTGCAGCTGGTAGCAAACTGTGATCGGATGGCACGGTGGGTGGCATTATTATAGGGTGGGGCAAAGTCTGCCATTTCCAACTGCCGTGTTAAAATATTTGCCATTAAACTGTCAAACTAATCAAAATCTTTGCCACTAAACATCAATCACCAGATAACGTTCATTTATTTTACTGGCAAACGTTCACTATACACAGTTACTTTTCACACAGCTTATAAACAATTATTATGCACACAGAAAGTACAGCATTTCTACAATTAGCATAAATAATAAGGCATTGTATGTACATAGTTGCAGAAGGTTCACCATAACGATATATATCTGCAGACTATTTAGTATTTACCACATCTTTACACAAAATCTTCCAAGTGTAACCTTGCTGCAGGTACATCTGTTAACAAACGGGATTGTTTCTTGTGCTAGGCTCGGTAGGCGACAATACAGATTTACACATTAAATGCTGGGTTACTTTCAGTTTGCGTCAACAGTTTTGTAGTTTGGTAAATAACAAACAAGGTATCGCCCTAACGGAACGGAACGCTACTGGCCCGCTGTTGAGTGTTACAGACGACGACAGACGCCAGACAGCATCACTAGTCTGGCCCCCGTACACCATGCGTAGGCGGGCTAGTAATGATGTATGGAAAGAGGAACAAGTAACAAAATTAAATATTCTCTGATCCCAATATCACAGCATAATGCTTTACTGCCACCCATTCATATTTTTGTCTGGGTAGTACTGTAAAACTTTTACTTTGGCTGCCCTAAAAGTTGGCGACTTCACAGGCAAAATTATTTTCGTGCCTTTTATTTTGGCAAATCCAAACCACACAATTCCAACACATGAGTAATACCAATTAAAGTGGGTATAGTCACGCCCTTTAGTTTCGTAGTTTTGTTGAGCCCGCGAAAAAAAGCACGTGAACATTAAGAGTTTTACAGTACTCACTGAGGCCAGTGCCCAAGTTGGTTGGTTGGCTGGGAGATTAACGTCCCTTTTCAGCACAAAAACAGGCTATATCGGGACAAGGTCGTGGATGGAGATTTAGTTCCGCAAGGTTAAGGAGGCCAACTATACAGCAACCTCCTCTAACCTTGTTGATATTTCCGAAGTATAAATTGTCAAGTTCCACTAACATGTTCCTACAGAAAACAGTCTTGGTGAATAAAATGGTGAACAGTGGCAGAACTGAATGGAAGTAGGTAGTGCAATGCACAGCTCAAGTGTTCTTATCAATGTAACATATTGCCCAATGCAACACACTGCCACGCTACT
>Ga0209780_1003938_pt1 | contig 11282 bp, 5 predicted proteins | sample WorMetexBAHAMAS2_FD_187384 | JGI IMG/M metagenome (GOLD analysis project Ga0209780, IMG submission 187384) | Marine gutless worms symbiont microbial communities from Max Planck institute for Marine Microbiology, Germany - Inanidrilus exumae... | ecosystem: Host-associated > Annelida > Digestive...
TTTGCCTTCTACGTGTTTTACAAGCCTACATGTATATAATGCGTACACAAACCACGATGTTTGCGTGGGCGTAAGACGCGCTGACCGCTTGACCTTGGCATATGGCAAATAAACACGACTTTTTTGATACATCTACTACCACTACCAGGGACCATCAATTCAAAATATACAAGCGTTTTAACAGTTGCTCTGTCCGATCGCATTTCTTTTGTGAAAAAGTTGTTAACATCTGGAATAGGCTGCCCGTGGACAGTACTATAATTTTTGGTTCTCTTCATCGTTTTAGAAATTCTCTTGATGCCATAGATGACAAGATACTTGGTGATGCACAGTGACTGTAAGTTTTAGCTCTGCGAGAGTATTTTATTTTATTTTAGTAAGTTTCCTATACTAGTTTTTTAGTATTTTTTGTATTTTTATGTGGCAACTGTAAGCGCAAGTTCTGCCTTGTTGTCATGCTGTTCAGTTACTTTTTACTTTACATATTCATTTACTATGCAAATAAATGATTGATTGATTGATTGATTGATTGATATGATCTTTCGCGATAAGAAACGTGTATCCGTTATATACTGGGAAAATTTCTTCACCATATTTTACCTTTCTTAGGTTACAGCCCAGAGGAAAAAGTGGATCGGCGTCTTGTGACTTTTATCTCTGACCGTTTGCTATAACATCTGTGCCAACGAGTGATAACGCCAGTGAGAACTGCGGAGAGAAGTATAGCAGAAGGGATCGGCCAGGGATGGAAACCTAATAGGGCTACTTAATTCGATAAAAGATAGAAAACTGGTTTCAGTTCCCAATAATATTTTGTAAAAGGTATTTTGTAAAACTATTTTCTAATTTTCGAAATACTTTAAGATAGTATTTTTGAAATAACGATACGAAATATTCCAAAATGTATTCAGAAATACAATAAGAGCCCAGCAAGTGTTGAGATAAGCGACCTGGTCGAATTACAGTGAGTTCAGAGGACACAACAATGTCTATTCACGCACAGAACGCCAGTCGTTATTAGGGGCGACAGTTTTTGAGGTCGCGTGGCTTTAAAACTAGTTGTAACAAAATCAGTTTGCGTAAAACTGGTAATGGCGATCTGCGCCTCCGGAGAAAAGCTAGTACAAGAAGAGACCGGTATACGCCGTGGACGGGTATACCAGGTCGACAAAAATAAAATAGTGTTTTTATTTCCAAAATAAAAATAGTATTTTAAAATAGTATTTTACCATCACCTTAGCGGAGGTAATAATAGTCGGCGTATTGCTTTGTGTGTTTTTTCTACTTAATCAAGTTTGTTACGTTTTCTTTTCCATTTGTTGCTATCGGATTTGTCCTGGTAAAATAAAGATATTCATTGTCAGAGATGAACGATACCAACATTTCGTGAAGTGTGTTGGCTTGTGCGAGCGACGTCAGACGCGCCGTCGAGTTGCTGACGATCATGCCGCTGGTCGGCGCATCCCCGCGCTCTTCGCTCTCGCACCGGAACAGGAACGAGCCCCGGCGGGCACCTGTCGTCTGCTGGGTGGGCAGGGTGTCGGTGCCGGCACCGGTGTAGAAGGTGGTCGGCGATGGCGTACCGTCGACGGACGGACGAGGCCCGTCTGTGATTCCCGCCATGCCGAGATCATGAGCGTCGAACCTGGCAACAACACATCGCATCACCACCACACGCGATGACTGCACTGACGTAGGCTACTCAGCGAATACGTACGGACTCCGGGACAGTAATGCGCCCCGATTCATTTGTTGATTCACTTACTTACTTCCTTACTTACTTACTTATTTACTCTCTTAAGAATAGGCCAGTTCCGTTTACAGGTCGTAAGAGGTAACCAGACCGTGCTTTAGTTTTGTATGTTTATTATTTTGTTGTAGTATGTTTTGTTGCGGATGCATGCTTGTTTCTGTTGTGTTAGATTTAGTTTTTTTCAGTACTACTACTAAGCCAGGAGATTGGCTGGGAAGAACGTCTCCGAAATGTCCTATTGCGTGTCAATCAATGGACGTGTTGCGTGCGTGACTGCGGCGTGTGGTCGATTCTCTCCGCGTCAGCCAATGCATGGGCCGCGCACCTTAACTGCACTGCCTAGGTCAACTCAGCCTTCCGGTAATATATAAGAATCAGCTTTTGCGTTGAGGTAAGGTGGCGCGGTGGCGCAATGGGTAGAGCGTTGTACTTGCGATCAACAGGTCGTGGGTTCAAATCCTACTCGGGGCAAAAGCTGCGTAACAACCTTGGGCAAGTTGTTCACACCTACATGTATGTGCCTCTGTCACCAAGCAGTATAACTTGGTATCGGCCAAAGGGCGGTAATGCTCTGCATCTGGGAAGGTAACCGCAGGCCTGGCGAAAAGTAACGGTACTGAGCCTATCGCCGGGTGGATGACCGCTGTGTAAAGTACCATTGTAACAAACGACTACTTTCACATTGAATCTGGCCAGTTAAGTCCTTAACGGGTACATTACATTAATATAGTATTTTTATCTCGAGTCTTTAATGTGAAGTTTTCGTTTCTTTGAGTCGTTTTTATCTTTCGGAAGCAATTTAAGAAATCTTGATTATAATTATCTTTCGAGATCAAATCAGTACTATTTTGATTCGTTGTCGCGGAGCTCCTAAAAGGCCCGCATCGATAACTTGGTGCGTACTTTGGCTAATAGGTAATCCGATACTGCTGAAAACTGAGCCACGAATAAAATTCATAATTTAATTGGCTCAGAATCAAAAATGTCCAGTTTTAAAGGAGCACAATATAAAATGAAGCTAATAACTAATGCATCATTTATATTTGAAGAACGATCAATGAAAGTTATTTTAAGACCATTTAATGGTTAAAGAAATAAACATTCTTGACTGCCACGTTTTCGTAATGTTTCCTTTCCTATCCACACGACCAAGTCGGCAACCAAGAACGTGTTCCTATAATAACACGTTCCTTTAATCAATCATTAATGTAGAACATCGGCAACATGACAACGTGACAGAAGCGCCGGAAACTGCCACAGCAAAAATCGAACGCGAGCGTCGATTCGCTCTAGACTAGTAACTGCCGACAACGGCCGCAACCGAACATATTCGAATATTCTGACACTTCGCAAGAAAGACGATATTGGTCATAGTAAACGAATAAAGTTGTGTAATACACAAAAAGATAGGAAGTGAGTGAGTGATTGAATGTTTTTATGGTACCGGGAACCAGGATAAAGAACTTTTATACGGGTTGTTGTTGTCGAATATTTAATAAGTACATGCATTCGAATGCTGTCTGCGGCATTCGAATAGTTTTTCGCTTTTTTACAATTTGTAGGCCTATCTTCTTAAAGTTTCTGTTTTGTTATTCGCATTACAGGGCGTAATAAAAATAATAATGCGTTAACAGTTGCAGTAGTCACTTACTTACTATAATCAAAATGTGGCGTAACTCACGTGGATATGTTACTGCGTTTGAATGCCCATAGCTTTAAAACGCCTAGACCAATCTGCACGATTTCGGGCAGATTTCAGTGCCGTTTTGTAGGCCAGTTGCTAAAAGTGTTCGTATATTGTTCGAATATTTTTGCGACCGAATAGTCCCACTTTTAAAGCCGCCGATCCCACGTTTAATAGTGGAACGGCTCTGGCCGCCCCAAGGATGTACGTTCCGACGCCTATGTAAATAGCACCATTCGGTAGTGCGCATACGAGTTCCTACCAGCGTTCTGTAGTAACTATGTAGCTATCTTGCACCGTTTCTGAGATATAGCGAGATATTGGTCGAAAATCGCCGCTTTTAACCTATCCCACCTGTACTTGGCGCCCACAGTGTCGTGACACCGTTGGAATTTCGACGAGATATTTGGCGTCAGTAAACTAGAGTCTCTGGGCTATCGTACGGTGTTGTTTGCGTGATCCTAGATTTAGCAGACTAAAAACCGACTTGTGACAAACAGACGGACGAACGGACACACGGTGACAGCATATACCGCGCTAGCATACCGTCGCGTGGTAAAAACCGGCCAATTGCAAGCTGTAAGTTCACCTTTTATTCTAAAATTGCTTTGTCGTTGGAAGATATGCGCCGCTAATACCAGAGAGACGCGAAACACGCCTGATAAATTAGAGTCGTAATTCCGGACGTAATGGACGCCGTTCTTTGAAGCCGCGTTGACAGTGAATGGACTCCGGTGGTCTTAAAAACACCTAAATTACGTTTAATGCCTGTACGTTATTAACACCTGACGACGACTGCTTGACGCTGCGCCGCCTCTCCATTAATTACCTTCGCGGACGAGGCAATGAGGTAGAAAGATTGGTTCAGTTTCGCTGTCATTCATTACTTCTGCCACCTTTGGCGGATGCATTGTTTTCAACGCCATATGTGTATTTGTCTGTCAGTTTGTCAGCAGGATAATTCAGAAGCTTATTGGCGAATTGTCATAACCTTTGCCAACAGATAATCAATCAATCAATCAATCATGAAGTTTTTTTTATAAGAGTGGCCTAAGTGGCGCAGTCACTGTAAGGACAACTGATTGAGAATGTCGGCAGATAATGTCAGGGTATGACTGTTGAAATAAAAAATGTTTTAACAGTCGCCGGAAAGTTAATAGGTAATTAGCAGAAGTGACGCCAGTGGGTATTCGAATCCACTGGTGTGCGCGGCAGCAAACGCGAAGGCTCGGCTGCTCCGAGTCGATAAAAAATTTTGGAAAATCCACAATGTGCTCTTGCTTTTTCATTATTTATATAGTCCAAAACATAGGTTGACAGTGACGTAATTTTTTCACTCCTATCTATGCCAGGCTGCCAGCTGTTCTGGCCACCATGATGTAGGGCAAGGAAATATAAATATTTTGTAAGCAGTTACAGTCAGATCGCGGATCTGGCGCTAGCAATAAGCTTTTCTTAAATCGACCGATTCAATTTTAATTAAATAACGTGACTATGACGACACTTCACCCTATCTATAGTCCAATAGTCGATTGATGCGGACGACGCCATATGAGGGAATCACTCAAATGGCTGTGAACAAATTTGGAAAAGGTATCTACTTCGTATGGAAACATTCGACTAGCCTTTTTAGATTGGTCGAATGCGACCAGTGTTCGAGAAAACCTATTTTACGTATTTTTCGGATTTCAAAAAACATGACCTTTTACTTTTTTGAAGTGGTGTGTTAAAAAGTCGTTAGCAAAAGTTTAGTCCCACACCTTCAAAATGCGTTCACATACTTCGCTCAGTGCCTTTCGGTAATTGTCTATTGTGTATTAACGACGGAAATGATTAACTGGTTTTTGAAACTACAAACGTACATATGTACGTTTTTAATGTGTGTTTACGTTTTTTTTAAAAAATCCAAAAAAACATGACTTTTTACGTTTTTTTGAGTTGCTGCACACGTTTTATCGAACACTGTCTGCGACCTTTGCACGGGAAGCAAACAGGCGAACCCACGAAAGTCGTTGGCGAGGAAACAGCGAGTTCTGCGCAACGGCTGTCCATCATGTATGCAAGCATTGATGCGGGCGGGCCTGCGTGGTCCCAGTTAAAAGCGTGGTCAGATTCCATTAGCGCCGCTTCGACGAAACAAGTCTCAGACAGTCGTTTCGCGTCGCGTAGCATCGTATGTGTTGTGGCGTTCCAGAAAATAGCAGACGATGACAAACCCTACAGACGTGCCTGTGTTGTAGTCTAAATTACGTCGAACATAAACAATGGTCAAAGAATTTCGACAAAAGGCCGCATCGCAGGGAAGCGAATTTTTCACGGGGAAAAGTTAATGTAACATCGGCCAGTCGTGAGTAATGCAGTCGCCTGCAGCAGTCGCGCTGATACCGTTATTGTTTTTTTGCTGTCACAATGCTTTTCAGTGGGCTGAACAACCCCCAAAATTGCCCTTTACTTTTGGGGATCCAGACCCCATCTAAGGCATGGTTCCTTGGGCCACCCGAGTCAGCCCCAAACGGCATCTCGATCTATTTATCCGTTTTTTTCAGGGCGCATCCGTGTGACCGACATTACAGTCAGATAGACAGATAGACCATGATACGTGAGACACCCGTACTGTAGCAATAGGCTGTGTCTATGCGACGCTCTAAACTAGTTTGGTCATAGTTGTGAAAAACATTTCTATGTTTTGTAATTGTCAATAAAACATGTTTTTTGTTTTTTAAATTAAAATCAACTGCTGTCATGTTATTACAAAAATTATTTTACTCTTTTTAGGTAATCATATTTCGCATAACTTCACATTCACATAGACAAACACAATAGAAAATAGATTATAAAACACAGAACATTTGAATAAATTTTAGAAGTCATCAGAAACATACTGCGGAAACTAGTCGGTCGTAAATGTCGGCACACTCAGACTGCTGGGCTATGTCTCCTTGTTGTACGATTTCCGAGACATTATGACTTATTTACGAAAATAAAACGGATAATCTGACCCTGAGCACGCCCTCTTTGGCGGTATTTCATCACGCAAGCATACTTCTCGCTATGATTAATCTGCACACCAAGTTTGAAGTATCTGACTTTACTTGTTCCAAAGATATGAAAGGAGACCCAACCCAAAATTTACAAAACAGAATGGCTTTTGAGTAGTCAGGTGTTCGATTGATCGCATATGGCTTCCTATTAGCCTTGTACAATGACTATGTATCTTTCTTCTACGTTTCTGGAATACAACGAGATATTGGTCGAAAATAGCCGATTTATCAGCCCGACCAGTGTTTGACGCCCCGTTGGGTGACTCGGTTGAAATTTCATCACGTGTTTTGGCGTGAAAATCTATAATCCCTATATGCAGCGTTGATACAAATGTGTATTATTGCATGGTATTCGGTTCAGTCGTTCTAACACAATACTCGCGCGAGACAGACAGACAGACATACATACAGAAAGACGGACGGGCGGACGAACAGACAGAATTTCTATATCACTATCGCGCACTGCATAGCTGTGCTATGGTGACGCGCGATAAAAATGCAAAGTAAGGCCCCGTCCAGACCAGCAACAACGTCGAAGCAACATTGTCGAATGCTACAAGTTGAACGATTCTTTCGACACATTGTTGCCGTTTACGGCAACAATGTCGAACGAAATTTCGTCCTTTCGAAAAAGTCGAAACAAACTGAACATGTTCAATTTGCTTCGACTTTGACGAAAGGACGAAATTTTACAAAGAATTGTTCGACATTGTTGCCGTTTGTGGCAACAAAGTCCAACGTTGCTTCGACAATGTTGCTGGTGTGGATGGGGCTTAAGCTCATCTACTATGCATAGGTCTACAAGCGACAACGACAGACAACGAACTTAACGAACGTAATGATGGCTATCAACGCTCGCAATAACGATGCGCAACGCAACGCGCCAAACCGGTTTAGCTCTATCGATGCGTCGTCGCTCAACACAAGTGGGTGCGCGGCGCGCCTACAGCGGCAACTTTCGCAATTTCTCCAGCCACTTCCGCCGTTCCACAACTCCCCGGAGGCCTCGCTGCCCGTTTCGTGGTCCCGTTTCTCGGTCCGATAACCGAATATTTCATGGGCGCCACACTGACGACGAACGCTAGGGCGACGCGTGCATCGGCGACGTGACTATATCGCTTCCTAGAGCTGCAACCGAATATTCCAACATTCGATACCATTTTCACTTTACGTTTTCGTGTCTGCAACATTTCTGCTGCACATTATTCGTATGACATGGCTTAACTAGATGGAATTCGATGCCCAGCGTCGACCAGGTGTCCTGCGCCACCTCGCTGACCCGATGCGATCTCTGTCTTTGACCTTTGACCTCTAAAATCTAATCTTGGCTTAGTTCTGAAAATTCTGGAAGCGTCAAGCGCATGCAGCTGCTCACTGGTCACGCGTAGCGCTATATTATATCAGGTGCCGAGAGTCCGGGCCGGATTTAGAAGAGTTCGGACTGTGACCGTTGACCCGTGAACAGCTGCTCTTCACACTTCAGCACTAAGCCAAGATATTGGCTAGAAGGAACGTCTCCGAAATGACTATTTTGTGCCAGGCGGAATGTAAATCCTTAACTCAATCAATCAATCATACTTCCAGAAGTGGCGCATGGTTGGATTGGCAGTGTCACGTATTCGTACATTAACAGCAGTATACAGCATCGTATTAGAAGAAGATTTTCGTATAGACTGCTAAGGTCTGTTGCGAGGAAGCTCTTCCTCTTTTGCGGTGCTTTGAGTCAGCGACTGTTGTTAGACCCAATTAATTCAGTGTATGACAGAAGATCACTATGGCAGCAGTCAGGTAACATAATAATAATAATAATAATAATAACCAGGATGATATTTATGGTGCTGTCATCATGGCAAAGCCATTGCGAGAGTTCACCCGGTTCATTTGATGAATGCAGACTCAGCACCAAGGTGGCCGCCAACCCCCAGACCAAGCCAACTGACTTGGACTGTGAGTCCGCCGAAAGGCAGCTACCGTCCACATCCACCATCGCCATTTTATTATTACTCAGCCCGAGAGCTGATATGGCCTAATGCTACGCTAAACTCGCTGCTTCTTCCCTCGCCGTGGCCGAAACCATCGTCAGTATTCATTGCGCCTACCCATGGAGGGATGGCCAGGCTGAGTTGGCCTGGGTGGCCCGTTACATACCGAAATGGTATGCCCGCCCGAAGGAGGTCACCCATCCCAGTACTAATCAGGCTCAACGAAGAGTAAATTCGTTGATACATCCAACACCCTTATCAATACGCCAAACCGTCACTTTGTACAGTAGCATATATAGCACGCTGGTATAGACTCCGTGGATCGAGATCTGGTACGGAATCGTCCAACCTCCCAGAGAGAGTGCCGTGCCGCGTCGCGCGGTAAAAACGACGTCAATTGCGAGCTATAAGTTTCAGACGAGAATCGAACGTGGAGACAGCGAGGCGTCATCTAACACTAGAGACGACTGGGCGGCGCATCCCCCAGCCACGATGACGAAGCCGCTGCCGAAAGCAATCAAGCAACGCACGAATTCGGCTCTAACTATACGGTAGATCGGTCGACTTACCGTTAGTCGGACACCTGCGTCGCTGACGCCCGATAGCCTCGCAATAGCAGTAACAAGTGTTCAACCGACGCGGAGCAGAAGCCGTGCAAGCCCGGCGTGAACGCGCCGCCGCCGCCGCCGGTAAACAAAATGCGTTGACGTCATTGAAGCCGCTCTGCGCTCAACTATCAATCACCGCCACGACGGCTTTCAGCAGGCCGAGCGCCGCGGCCTTGGCTCACGCATGAGAATCTCGCGTCGACCTGGTGGCGCCCGGAACGGACGGGGGCGGGAGGGGGATTCACCCAGGCCGACTTTACATCGGTCGGCGTTTCAGGATTGCGTTTCTAGGAGCGGGAAAGAGGATCAGGTTCAGGATACGACGGAGCTCAAAACACGCGTATCGCTACTCCGACGGCTGCGAAATGCTTAGCCCCGCCGACGGCCGTTTTGGTCTTTTCCGGTGATTAGGCAATAACGAGGATGATGACTTCGTACTATTCACGTTAGTAGTATCCAGAGATTTGATTATTTTGGTTTTAGAGATAATAACGACGAAAATTTTTTGGTCTCAAGGACATTTGAGTCACTTGTGGTGGTCAAACGGCCAGGATTCCAGCATGGGGCTTCCTATTAGTGTTCTATAGTAATCATAGCTCTAAAATACGCCGTTTTGAGCTATAGAGGCATAGGACAGACAGACGGACGGACGGAAAGCCGCTTCGCAAAATGTGCCCACTTTGTTGGCGCGGGGTGCAAAACCGATGGATACGCCAATGTCTGGCTGATAGACGCGAATATGATTATCGTCGGTAAAACCGCATTTTCTGTTGCATTCCGCGGTGCAGAAGGATGCACACAGTGAGTGAAATCCACCGAGCGACGGCAAACTGCATTTACTGCTAATGCAGACTAGCAACGAACAGTCGGTAGAACAAAGTGGCACAACCGCCCAGCGTCTTTAACTGCTCGCCGTAGCTATAGGCCTACCTGTTCGACGCACGAGAAGCCTAATGTCACGTCACGTATGCATGGCTTCCGTCGACGGCTATTATTAATCTGGCGTAAAGGGCAAAGGCGACGTCACGTGAGGTCTGGACATTTGATAGAGAGCGTTATTTGTACGAGTAGCGAGTCGCGACGAACGGTCGGCCCTTTACAATCACGACAGCGTCCTCTGAAGGACGTGAGCTAATTACCGTCGGAAGAATGGACGGTATAGTACGGACGGCACGCTATGTATACGCTCTTCGACCTAAGACCTACCAGTGATGTTATCATTAGATTAACAGGAGGCTCAGCTATTGCCGCGCGACTCTCTCTGTCAGTCAAAATATTGGCCTACTAATAACACAAACAGATCGCGTGTCAGCCTGAGGAGCATTATCAGCCACTGTCACGTTTTATTCCGCTACCTGCATAGTTTTGTACACGTATCGTTGCACTAGGCACAACTATCGCACAGCGAGCATGCAGTGCCGTGCGTGTTATCAATAAACTTCCATAAACCAATCTTGTTGATGTCAACTGGACCGTAACTGTGATCAACCAACGTCGACTGCCACCAATGTTGTTGACGACATCGCGTATTATACTCCGCCAGCGCACCATTGTGGACCGCGAACCACCGCGGCGGATGGACACAAAGGTTTCGAACAGCAAAAGTGACCTTCAAGGTCACTAAAGGTCACCTGTAATGGTGCCATTCGATAGGCCTCATACGATTTCCTATTAGTCTTCACGTGCAACTGTGTGTCTATCTTGCACCGTTTCTGAGATATTACAGGTTCTTTTCCTAAATTTAAAAAGGTCACGTGACCCTGAACACGTCCCTTTCGGGGGTAATCTACCAGCGCATGCACTAGTACTCCTCTGTATCAGTCAGCACAAGAAAAGTAAATTGCCTAGCTTCACCGATTCCAAAGAAAACATTGGGGCCGAAATTTAAAAAAAAAACGGGACACGTGACCCTAACCACACCTTCTGCGACAGACTAGCTTCTTGCTATGCTATATACTGTCTATCTGATATTATTAGGCCTTAGGCGGCCCTTCATCTTGGACGGCAGTCTACGCATTACATGCTGTCGTTTTTCTCTCTGTCTATTCTGCCATTAACCAACTACAGCATGCTGTAACGGAAGAAATAAATACCAAAAAGCCCAAAATTAGTGACAGTAAGAAGTGTCGAGAGTACATCAGTTTCGAGGCAAATTAGATAAAGATTAAGGTCACAAGTTCAACGAGTGGCTGACGATGGAGGCATGTGCTACCA
>Ga0209780_1003939_pt1 | contig 11280 bp, 9 predicted proteins | sample WorMetexBAHAMAS2_FD_187384 | JGI IMG/M metagenome (GOLD analysis project Ga0209780, IMG submission 187384) | Marine gutless worms symbiont microbial communities from Max Planck institute for Marine Microbiology, Germany - Inanidrilus exumae... | ecosystem: Host-associated > Annelida > Digestive...
AGTGACTTAGGGGTAACGTACATGGTTCATCTATGGCTCGTTGAAAAGCGCGTGGTCGACTTCCTATAAGTTCTGATTGAACTTTTTTCGCTAGCTATCACAGTTGAGGCACTATGAGCCGATATTGGTCGAAATTGCGCTGTTTGAAAGGGGGTGGGTCACTTTGAACGCAAATTTCAGGGGGAAAGGGGCGTCCCCCACCAACGAATTTTGGCATCAGAAAACTAGAGTCCCTATGGTGAAAAAAAACTGCAGACAATTTCAACCGGCTAAGTAGGGCGCACCAACGTTACAGACGACAGACAGACAGACAGACAGACAGACGGACCTGCGATAGCATACAGCGAACGTGAACGTAAGTTTCACGTTCGCTAAAAATTTTCGTTTTGAGCCACCCTTTGGGTGACTTACGGATAATGCACAGGGTTCATCTATGGCTCGATGGAAAGCACGTTGTCGATTTCCTAGTAGCGATAATTGCAATTCTCACTAGCTCTCACGGCTGCGACACTAAGAAGCGAAATCTGTCCAAATTGGCTTTTTGCGACGGGGGGAGGGGGGGGGTCACTCTGAGCGCAAATTTTAGGTAGATGGGGTGTGGACGTCGCCCGCAATCCACCTATGGACCGTTAGATAGAGGAACGATGTAGCTACAACTTTGCCGCTGGAAGTTTTCACACGAAGAAACTTTGCAGCAGACGTTTTTCGACAGAAGTTGAAATTTACTGGAAAAAATAGCAAAACTGTGTTTTGTGCCACCCTTTGGGGGACATAGGGGTAACATACACGGTTCATGTATGGCTCGTTGGAAAGCGCGAGGTTGACTTCCTATTAGCGCTAATTGAACTTTTTTCGCCAGCTCTCACGGTTGAGGCGCTGAGCAAATATTGGTCGAAACTGCGCTGTTTGAAAGGGGGTGGGTACTTTGAGCGCAATTTTCGGGGTAATTTTTGAAGGGGTCTTTCACCAACGAATTTTGGCGTCAGAAAACTGGATTCCCTGGGCTATCACGTGGTGTTGTTTGCGTCATCCTACGTTTAGCCGTTTTGATACAATACCGGCGTGTGACGGACACACAGACACACGGACACGCGATCATGGCTATTAGCCATGCAGAGCTAGCTGCACGCGGGCAAAAATTACATAGTTATTTTATTTGAATACGACCGGCAGTCTATTCAACACAGCAGACAGTAAACCATATCTAAACTGAATTCCATGAAATGCACAAAACCTACCAAAAACGTATTTATCTAAATACACCCTGAGTACACAATTTAAACAGATGCCACTGACAAAGATAATAATCTTTGTCAGTGGCATATCTGTTTAAATTGTGTACTCCGAGTGTACTTTGCTTTGCTGACTGGTTGAACAGATTCACTTAGATACACGGGGGAGCGGTTGTCATGTACCATAAACATCGAGACCTTGTGACCCGCGCAGCGGCATTCTGCAGTCTGCACTCGTTGCAAAGGGCCGACGGTAGAGTGAGGTAGCCCGTATGGAATATCGTTACAGTAGTCAAGTCAACTAAAGATGAAGGCGGACACCAGCTGCTTCACGGTATCAATGTCCACGTGACGTCGGTGCTGCCGAAGCCGGCAAAGATGGTAGAAGCAGCTGCTGACCGTCTTGCTGACATGTCGCTTCACGGTCAGCAAGACACCGAGGTCGCCAACAACGTCAGTTGGTTTCACGACGGTCGCACCGATTTCCAGGGTACGGTCTTCAGGTTTTAGTCGACTAAGAGAGGACCAAGAGCCAAACCAGATAAGCTCCGTCTTGGGGGCATTCAGTTGAAGCCTGCGCAACACGCACCATTCTTGCAGGTCACAGACACAGGACGAAAGACGGTGGTGACAGCGGTGAAGCTCGCTGGGAAGAGCACCAGTGTTCAGTTGCTTATCATCGATGAAGAGATGATGACTCAGACGGTGCCAATCGAAAGGTTCCACAACATCTTCGGTGTAGGAGATAAACTCGATCGGGCCAAGTACCCCGCCCTGCAGTACACTACAGCAAACTGTAAAAGGGCGGCTGCGATAGTCTCCAGACATAAAAGTCTGCGTCCGACCGGACAGGTACGACTGGAACTAGTACAACGCGACGCCAGCAACAGAGAAGTGGTCTATGAGGACGGACGTCACGCAATCATGATCAACAGAATCAAAAGCTGAACTAAGATCCAGTAGGACAAGTGGTACAATCTCCCCTCGGTTGATCAATCGGACAATATCATTGTAAACGACGACCACAACCGTTTCGGTGGAATGATAACGACAGTAGGCTGACTGCCTGGCAGGTAGCAGTCCATGCTGTTCGCAATTGTGGACAAAGCGACTGGCTACTGCCCTCTCGGCCAACTTTGACGCGAACGGAACCTGCCAGATCGGGCGATAAGAATTGAGGTCGGCTGGCTCCAGTGTAGACTTCTTTAAACTGGCAGAGACCAGGGCATGTTACTTACTTTCAATTTCCAATTCAGTCTGCCTTTCCACGCATTGACCCAGTTTCACGTTATTATATTGGATGACCTGGCCATGATCTGAAGACGTAATCAGGCCACACAATGTACGTATGTTATGCCGTATTGTAAACGTGCATAAATCCTTGCTGAAAATGTTTTCTTGTATGCAGCGGAAAGACTTTGAATTGATTCAAACTGAAATTACAAGGCTTGTATTGTGTTGAATAAACACAATACAGCATTCGCCCGAAGCGGTCCGCTGTATGTAATAGGCGTTTCCCTGGGCCCACCCAAGTCGTAGACGCAAACAGCATCTCGATCGCTTCAGCCATTTTTGCAGGGCTCACTAGGTGACAGACCGACTGACACCACGTTACTCGGTCGGTAACCAAATTCTGTTATTGTCTATGGCTACAGCAAGTATTTATTGGAGCAGTCGACTCAAATAAACCATGCCTGTCTTTTCTTCGTGAGCGTTCACCAGATTGCGCCACCTCTAACTGAGGTAGGAGACATCCAATTGCAGCTTACTACTTATCTATCAACCCCGAAAGGATGTAAGGCCTAGTTGGCCTGGTTGGTTAATCTATAGCGGATGGTTTACCCAAATAAGTGGTCACCCGTCAGCTACAGGTCTTGCACAGGACAGGTAAAGTTCGCCGGCCACAGACCGACGTTCTACCGCTGTGCCGCGATACCAACTGCGATGTGGTCTAATAATAATAACTGTAGCATATCTAGGCTCTTAGAGTGGTTTCCATGCTTGTACCATCGTACGGTACAAGGCAGTCGTAGACAGCAGAGTTCGCTTCGCTGGCAGTGTGGAATCGCTTGCTTAACTATATGCTTACTTAATGTAAATCCAATTAATACTAAATTAACTTCGCCTTGCTACGTCCATCAACATATATTTCTTTCTTTGGCGACGTCGTCCTTGCCGTAGTAACATCAACAACAATAAAAGTTTTTGTATTCTTCTTCCCATTAATCGTCAAATTTCTCGGTTTCTGTTTTAGTTCATTTTGCGACTAATGTCGAAATAGTTAACTGCATTACAAGAGGCATGGTGTCACGTGACTCAATAGTCGATGGTGACTGGGGGACCATTTGGCCGTGAGTTTTCAGCATTTATAATCATTACAAAGTTATGACGGCCTAAAGTCGCAAGACCTGGACATTTTTTTTAGCAATTTTTGCATTTTTTTGGAAAAACGACCCCATATGGTAAATTTTCAAAATTCTGTTCGAAAGTTTTCACCGCCTCACCGATCGACGTTGTTGTATTCAAATGTTGTAAAAATTTGTCCGACGGGAAATCGATGAAATTGTGCATTATTTACCTCGCAAAGAAAAACCAAAAATTTCGGCTCCCTCTCAAACTGTTGCTACTGCATGGATCGTGCCCAAAATCTACCAGGACCAGCCCCCAACATTTGGCTCACAATGTTCCAAATTTCATCCAAATCGGTTCACTTTCGGCGGAGTTATAGCCGAACGCGTGAAGGCCATTCTTTTGGCCCATACAGTATTTGCAATATTCGCCTATGGGCGAATAACTAGACGGGTCTCAGTGTATCTGGAGACACACTGCAACGTAGGCTCGAAGAGAGCATTTACCACCGGCGTACTCGACAGATGATACAACTGTTTGACGTTGTTGTCTTACTGACGCACAAGCTGTATTCGACGGTAGCTAGTGTCTTGTGTCTGTGTGATGTGAGCGTTATCTGCCATGTTACTTATTTTCAGTTTCCAATTCAGTCTGCTTTTCTTCAATATATCGCTCAATAGGCCGCACCAGAGCGATATCTATGGCTCTGGGCTGCACCAGCACTGCAGCTATAATACAATATAGGACAATGGACGTTGCCGAAAAATTGGGTAAGTCTTTCTGGTGCACAGCGTACAGACGAGGGGAAAGATGAAGTGATTCTGACGGTAAAAAGGAAAACCAGACCATTTGGCCAAGAGTTTTCGGCATTTGTAATCATTGCAGAGTTATGACGGCCTGAAGTTGCAAGACCTGGAAACTTTGTAAGCAATTTTTGTGTTTTTTTAAAACAAGATTCCCCTCAAACTGTTGCTACTGTGTGGATCGTGCCCAAAATCTGCCAGGGCCACCCCCACATTTGGCTACCGTTGTTCCAGATTTCATCCAAAGAGGTTCATTTTCGGTGGAGTTATTGCTGAACCTGTGAAGACCGTTTCTGCCCCGTAGAAGTATTTACAATATAGGCTCTTTGAGCCTATAATTACAGCTGCCCATGTCTCCATTAAATTACAATAAGCCGCTATTCTGAATAAATGCAACACCATGTCTGCTTCAAAATGCAGTACTTACCATCAGAAGGAGTCATCACAGCATCATGCAGGACAGTAGCGATGCAGCCTGCTATGCCTGCAATATGCAATATGCAATCACTCATGCACACTCTCCACTGTTGGGTTTCTACCAGCAAAAGCCCATTTCTGCCAGACATAAGGTATAAATTGGTTTAAACTGGAACAAAATCAAAATACTAGTAGAGGTAACTTCTCTCATGATAACGGGGTATCCGCTCTATCTTACAACAAAAAACACCTGTGCATTCTCAATCACATTAGCTGGTGTTTAAAATGTACATCAACTCAAATGAAAATGTGCATCTGTGAGTTCAAGATCAGAGGTGCTATTCACGAAAGTTCGTACGCTAGTTTCTGTGCATAAATTTCACGTATACAAATTCTTACGTGTGTAATGCTATTCACAAAATTTTCTTACGTACGATAGATCCAAAATTTGTGCATAAATATATGCAGTCTGAGCTGTTGTACGACAGAAAATTTTCATACAGATAGTAAGTAGGTGAAGTTACCTCGATGTTTGGTTTTAGAATCACAGCAGAAAATTGCTTACTGTGGTGCTAAATGTTTGCAAAATGTACTTCATCATTTACATCAAAAGGTATATAGCATAACGTACGATTCTGTGAAGAGTTTCATCAGGTTGACAAAAAACTACATAAAATTACTCTAATACAACCAAAATAGCCTACTGTTTATCTACGTTTTGGCTTCACCTCGAAAGCCTTCAATCAGGACTGACTTCGGTCGTCAGTATGTAAAAGCTTATCCTATACGTGGCTCAATTGGCAGCTCCCCTCATCTCAATTAATGTTGTCGGTCTTTCTGATCCATATGGTCTCGCTTATGAGCCTGCCAGCTTTGTCAGATTCTCGATCAACCACCTTGGCGTTCTCCCAGTCTATCACATGATTCTCACTGCAAACATGATCTGTGATTGCGGATTTGTTGCAGATACTGGCTGCCCTAGTCTTTTCTGATCTAGTAAATATTCCTGTGATGCTATCCACTTCTTTACGATGTTCTGTTATTCTTGCTCTTGCAAAGAAGAACGTTGCAAAGGACATTGATCTATCAGGTGAGCGTATCCAAGTACAGATTAAATGACAATGAAAAGTACTGGGTAAGGGTCTCAACTATGCAGTGACTCCGGACAGGATTGCAAAAGAGGAGTACATAGTTGTCACGGAAAAATCATGCAAAATGCAAAATGTTATCGACAGCAGAGGGTCAGCAGCTCAGAGCCCAGATAGTAGGAGCTCTGAATCAAGCTAAACCGCCAAAATCAAACATTTCAAAAAAGAGAGACAAGCCCTAAGAACTTTGTCAAAAGAGAAATCAGTCACAATATCTCCAGCAGATAACGGCAAAGCGACAGTAATTATGGATACAGCAGAACATGAGGAAAAGGTCAAAGAGATGCTCAGTGATGAAAAGGTATGAGGTACTGAAAAAAGACCCCACTACTGCTTATAAAAGAAAGCTGGTCAGTATCTTAACGAGATTGAAAGAAGAAAATAAGATTACAAAAGGACAGTACAAAATGCTGTACCCGACGACGGAGAATACACCACGAATGTACTGTACGCCCAAGATCCACAAAGAAGGTACGCCGGTGCGTCCGACTGTCGATTACACAGGATAAATCGGCTACAATACATCCAGGGCATTGGCAGATATACTGGCACCACTAATGGTCATGACTGAATATTAGTATCACGTAAAGAATTAACATAATTCGCAACTGAGATGGTATCAGTTTTGATAGATAAAGGTGAGTGCTTTGTACCACATGATGTGGTTTTGCTGTTTACAAATACGCCAGTTAGTGAAGTTTTAGAGATCATTCGTAATCAGCTTGAAAATGACAAGCGGCTCAAAGGTAGGACAAACTTGGAAATTGATAACATTATGGAGCTGTTGGAATTTGTTGTGACCACAACGTACTTCACCTTTCGGGAGTAATATATCAGCAGAGATTTGGTACAGCAATGGGAAGCCCAGTATCCCACATAATTGCGAACTTGTTTATGGAGTGGTTGGAGCAACTAGCAATAACTACAGCGCCAGTGAATTGTAGACCGACCCAGGCTGTGGAAAAGGTCCGTGGATGACACGTTAGAGGTGATAAAAAGGGAAAGTGTCACGCAGCTTACAGAGCATCTGAATTCGGTCGGCTCCACAGGAAGCATACGGTTCACGTATTAAGGAGACCAAGGGACTTGTACCATTTTTAGACACCTTGTTAATCAGGAAGGAAGATGGGAATGTCAAATTACTGGTATATCGAAAGAAAAAACATACAGACCAGCATTTAAATTTTATCATCATCGTCATCATGTTCGTTTATTGAGGGCTGTCATACGCAACCGAACATATAAAAATATTAAGGTGCCTAAAGCTGGTAACAATCAGTTGTAAAAGTTAAAAGTTCAAGTTAAAATTACAGTGCGGTGCTGCAATATACACAGCACATGGTTGGCGGCGTGGCGTAGTGGTAACGGCGTTTGCCCGGTGGCGCTCTCTTGCGACAAGCCGAGAAGACATCTCCTTCATCTTGTCGCCATTTAGTCGGAGATTGTTTGACGCCGCCCACGTCTGCAGGTGATCAATCTCCGCCTAGCGATGCGTGCGCGTTTTTGCCCGGTACAACCAAATAAGTATCATCGGCGAACTTAAAAATTCGGTTGGCCGCATTTACCAGGTGCAGATCAGCCGCGGTGACTATGTACGAGGTTGGTCCTAGCGCTGATCCCTGAATGACGCTGGCGTAGATAGTGACGACTGCTGACACGAGTCCGGCGTATTTCGTGCAATGGGCATGGTTGTCGAAGAAGTCACTGACCCAATTATAGACGCAGTCAGGTATTTCCAGCTGAGCGAACTTGGTCATCAGTGACGCATGCCTGTGTCGGCGTGGCGATCTTTGGTAACGGCGATATAACGCAGTTTTCCATTGTTGTGGCACTACGACAGTTGTCAACGACTGGTCGAACAGACAAGCAAGCAGTGCGGCGAAGATAGGCGACGTGAAGTGACTCAGGCCGTCGAATGCCTAATGTTTCGGCCTCGGTGCGCAGTAGCTACTGTCGGTCGAGAAAGATAGCCGCATAGTGGTTGTTGAGCGACTGTGCCGTAAGTCCGTCGATCTGGTGGTCGCCAGCGCGGATCGCGGACCCTTTGGTGACGTCGCGCACTTTTGCCCAGGCCGCCTTTACACTATTTTGCGTGTTGACAGTCCGCAGCCACCTCGTGCTGCTGCGCGTGATGATGGTGTGAATACGAATATGTCTCACCACCCATTACATCAGACGTTTTTAGTCATTAGGACTCTACTCAACAGATGTGATAATGTGGTAACAAAAGAATAGGATCAGAGACAAGAAGAGGAACACATCACCAATGCCTTGAAGCAATGCAGTTACCAGCTTGGAATATCCGAAAAGCAAAGGACAGGCAGAACCATGGTGATAAAAGAAGTAAGAAAGAAAAAGAGTTGAAGAGTAGAGGCATGGTGACTATACCATATGTGAAAGGGTTAAGTAAAGCGTTCAGTAGGATATTGAAAACATACAGGATTTGCACAGCAGTAAGACCAGACAGTATGTTAAGTAATATGCTAGTGCACCCTAAAGACAAAATTAGTGACGAGGAAAAGCCAGAAGTGGTTTATAAGACACCATGTAAAAACTGTGAACAAGTCTACGTTCGAGAAACAGGAAGGCCACTGGAAGCACATCGTAAAGCAGTAGATAGCATCACAGGAATATTTACTAGAGCAGAAAAGACTAGGGCAGCCAGTATCTGCATCTGCAACAAATCTGCAATCACAGATCATGTTTGCAATGGGAATCATGCGATAGACTGGGAGAATGCGAAGGCGGTTGATCGAGAATCCGACAAAGCTGGCAGGCTCATAAGGGAGGACATATGGAATAGGAACACTGACAACACGAATCGAGATGAAGGGAACTACCAATTGAGCCACGTATGGGACAAGCTTTTACATACTGACGACCAGCACCAGAAGTCAGTCCTGATGAAGGCTTCCGACGTGAAGCCGAAACATCGATAAACAGTATGTTACTGTGGTTGTATTAGAGTAATTTTATATAGTAACATACGATTGTTTTTCAAATTCAATATAAATATTTTGGATAGAAAATGCACGTTTAAGTAAGAGAAACTGAGCAAAATAATCACTACAAGCCATCAGATGGTCAAATTCAAATTTTTTCTGGCAGTATTGCACGCAGCGCATAGCACCAGTATTTCGGTTACCCAGGGGGCGATTTTGGGGCTTTTGCCCCACAGAAGCGACACAAGTGATCTAGTTTTTATATACCAGTAGTTTTCCGTTGAAAGATCTTAGTTTTAGTTTCTTTTAAAGTTTTAGTTTTATATAGTTTTTATTTAGTATTAGTAAATTGCAATGACTCCGAATTTATGTTAAATGGACAAAACATTAGGTCTGTAAACAGTCAAAGCATATAGCAGAAATTGAGAGTAGACCTACATCCTACAATACAACTGTTTTCCAGAAAAAGTGCTGTCAGTTTCACGCATCGAAAGTCCTCAGAAGTCGCAAAAGCCTGATAGTTGCAAAACAGTTATGTTCAGTCCGAGACACACATGCATTTCCAGTGACTTTGTCATGCAATTGGGATTCCCCTTAGTCAACAGTCCACGGATGGAGAAAATTCTCTTGCCAAACAAAATGATTTAGTTTTAGTTATCATAAAAACAAATACCATCAGTTTTAGTTACAAAAATATCACTGGGCGACACGTTGCAGCCATTGGGGTGAAATATGGCGTGGTACAGGTCGACTCTACCATGCCAAAGTTCACCTCAATCAGTGTAGGGGTGGGGTGTCGAGCTCCCAAACTGAAATCTTTACCAAAATTTTGGCATAAATGCCCCACAGGGGCATATCTGATAGGCGATTTTTTTACCTAATTTTCAACATTTGTAGGCAGCTTCATGCTCGGTCAGGTATTAAAATTTGGGCTAATTCGGTCAAGGGGTTTCAGCTTTTTGGGGATTTAAGTTTAGGGGTGTGCACAATGTACATTGCCAAAAAAGTGCCCCCTAGCGGCAAAACTATGCGTCAGAAGCAAACATGTTTTCCAGGTGCAAGCAAGGTACCTCCTCTATCACCGTGCCAAGTTTGATGGGGCTCGGATATCATGCGCCACCAGGGGGCAAAAAAGTTCTACGTTTTTTGTCCATCACACTTTCAAATACAAAGTTTGTGAATGTTACAACCACTTTGGAATTCGAAAACGACTTTGGTATCGTTGGAATGTTTGTAGATGTGTAGCAGCGTTCAATTTTGCCTCGGCAACGCTGGGCGGAGCCACCACAGAATGACAAAGTTGAAAAATGGTGAAAATAGGGGGTTATCGCTTCTCAGGGGCGTCCAGGCAGACCTCGACATACCTGGGCGGATCAAGTTCGCGAAGATGCAGGAATCCCCCTGTCAACGCTATGGTCTGCTGAGGTTGCCAAAGGTCACGGAGCGGCGCGATGGTCCTCGACCAGGCGACAATGATGATGATGAGGGGCGATGGAAAACACTGATTTGGATAAAATTTGACAGTAAGTCCACACCATCGGTCTATTTGAGCAAACCAAATTTGGCGCGGATTGGTCTAGGGGCGTGGGTAAAGGAGCCCCCAAAATTTCCAACACTGTTCATTTATGCGTGGTTATATACATGGAGACAGTATATGCCGATCACAATGAAATTTGGTGCAGTTAAGTGCCGAATGTGGCTCAGATCGGGAATGGGGGGTACCGGAGCCCACAAAAATTAAAATTAGGTAAAATCACGGTTTTCGGCAGTTTTCCTTGGCTTCACACCACTTCCCCTCTCTGTTTTCTTCCATCCCATCCCTCCCCTTTCCCTCTCCTTTTCCTTCCCTTTCCCATTTTCCTCTCCCTTTCCTCTTCTTCCCTCCCCTTTTCCTTCTCTCTGTTCCCATCTTCCCTTCACTCCTGCTTCCCTTCCTCTTCTTCCCCATCCCACACCTTCCCCCTTTCACCAGAGCAGTGCGGGAGCTAAACGCATGCTGCCGGTTTTGCGGCAACTAGGGTGGCTGCTTAGGTTCTCTAGTTGACAAATCAAATATGCTACTTAACAAGCATGCTCACAGAAGTAGGAGTTCATGACCTTCATGCAACAAGAGCAAACTCACTGTACTGTTTTAATGGAACTTGCATTTGGAATTGTGAGTTTTGCACATCGAAATGCAGTTTACAGTTGTTTCTGAAATGAATATGAATCTGGTATCCTGATGTGACTCAGGTACACCTACCTACAGTGTCGGAATAGCGCATGTCGGAATAACGCGTTACATTACATTACATTACATGTGGAAATTTATAGTGCGCGTTCATACGAAGAGAAAATCGACCGAGCGTGCATTACATGGTCAATAAAATCATGATAAAAAAAAATGCTA
>Ga0209780_1003940_pt1 | contig 11278 bp, 8 predicted proteins | sample WorMetexBAHAMAS2_FD_187384 | JGI IMG/M metagenome (GOLD analysis project Ga0209780, IMG submission 187384) | Marine gutless worms symbiont microbial communities from Max Planck institute for Marine Microbiology, Germany - Inanidrilus exumae... | ecosystem: Host-associated > Annelida > Digestive...
GTTTGTGGTACTGGAGTTGTCTAAATATCCTATGTGTGTCCTATATATATATAGGACACACATAGGATATTTAGACAACTCCAGTACCACAAACTGTGTGAATTCTACGTGACAGTCATAAACAAACATGTACGGTAGGCCTAGTGTAGGCCTGTTATAGCGTACCATTCCACACAGGTGCAAAATCAAACTGAAACGAAAACTAAGTCAGGAAAACGCAAAAAAACGTGCTGTGTGTGACGCACACATGAAACAAAATTAGAACGTTATAATACACTTTTGCCGACACCATCATTGTGAATAATTGCCTGGAAAGACTCGTCTCCAAAATTATCTATTATAATGTCGAGTGAGACGTAAGGCCTGGTCATTTACCCAATTTTAACTCTAGATGTTAGCAACTTAGGTCGGCTGTTTTACTTATTTTTGCACTTCACGGCATATATCTGTAAAACTGTTTTGTTTCAGTTTTAGTCGGTTAGTTTCAAAAAAGTTTGTTGTGTAAAGACGGTGTTCTACTAAAAGATGAACATTAATTCCTACGACGAGGCAACTGCAGCATGTAAATAGTATACACTTTGGTGTGGAGTATACTACTACTACTCATACTTTATTAAAAATCACGCAACAGACGTGCATGAAAAAACATCAGTACAGCAGAACGTACAACATTATCAATAAAACACAATATAAAACCAAAAATTACAACGTAAAAAGACACAGTTAATAAACGAGCGCTTAAAAGTATTTAGATGACATTGTGGTATATCTGCAGTCTCTATTTCTAAGATTGTAGTCAGTTATCTTTTTGGAAGGCAACTGTATTTTTCGAAATAATGATAAACCAGACTTATTTACAAGGTCATTAAGAGTGACACGATCTTTACAGAATCCCCACTTATGTGCAAACCGAAGTCAGCTGCTGGTATTAGTGCCGTACTGATTGTACTCATTGTGTTAGCTGAATTTTTAGCCGACCATGGTAACATTTCGGCTAATACTACGAGTTGCATGCGTGTGTATCTGAATGTCTGTAATGTTAGCGTCTCGGGCTGTCTTTTTAGTGTGAAGGTTACCAAAGATGGCAGCTAATTTGCATTTGCATTAGATATGGGGTCCGAATCCATCCACGAAAAAGGATCTCCCCTCGAGGTGAATTTTTGGACTTAGAAAATTTTCGGCTGGCTTGTTGCTGTTACTAATTTTTAGCTTTAAATGCAGGTGTGCTTTTTAGCCACGATCAGCTATTCCAGCAATATTATTGCTGGAGCTCTTGTTAGATGTTCGTATATATACCATTTACAATGATTCCGAATTTATGTTTGCACACTGGGCCGCAAATAAATAAATAAAGGGATATAATTTTGAATTGGATTACTGATCTGATTCAGAAATGATTAAGTTTAAACTGTCGTGCTCATATTTATATTATTACTGATAAGCTTGACTGCGGCGCATACACTGTGACGTCTATGTACAGTAATAAGAACAGTAACTAAAACAACAATATGGACTGATAACAACACCACAGTGTTAATACTGAGACTCAAATTACAACATTTCAATAACAAATCGTGTCTATGTTACAAAACATATATTAGTTAATATTACAGTAAAAGTGTGAAATTAGGTATTTAGTGAAATCACTACAAAGTCTTCAGTCATTTCGTGAAATTACTGTTTCACTCGAGCGTTTCAAGAAATCACTAAATTTCCTAGGTATTTCGCGTAATGACTGAAAATGTTGCCGTTCCGACCACCTTGGCTGTTCAAACTATACCATGTGTACCAGCACATGAAGACAGCGCTACACCACAGAATTCTGCGCTTCAAACCAGTGATGATAGCTCTGCAACACACATTTCTGTTTCGTCCACCAGTTCGTCGGTTCCACCAGTTCCAGCACTTTAAGACAACACCACGCCAAAGAATCATGTGATTTCTGTGCTTCCAACCAGTGCCGACAGCGCCACAGCCCACATTCCTGTTCCGTCCACCATCTCGGCTGCTCACAATTTAGCAGACCAATCTGATGACGACACGCAACAACTACTTGCAAATCGAACAACTCAGATCCGGAAACGTCGAGCGGCGGCCTACTTCAGGATAGGTAGTCCAGGCAGAAAGAGTGGTCAAGCGCACTTGCGTTGACCTGAAAGCTGGTGTTACGGGTGGCAATGTCGCTGTTTCAGTACCACTTGTTGATCGTGGGCGAAGTTACCCACGGAATATACTTGGCGTCATTGTGAATCGAAACCTAGACACGGACCAATACGCAATTGCTGTAAAGGCTGGAATTCTGAATGGCTCTTATTCCAGGAATCAATTCGACCTCTGTCCGCCACAACTCTCAACACTCGATGATGTAGACCAGGAGAACCAAGTATCACTGCGCACTGCAGTAACTGCACAATCTTGTAGTGGGGACAACTTGACAAGGGTATCTCAAATGTAATTGTAGTGGAGCAAACAGGTGTCAGACAAATCGATGTAAATGCTTTAAAGCAAAGGTGAAGTGTAACTCATGATGTCATGCCAGTTTCAACTGTGCCAACAAATAATCTAAACAGTGGATGACTATTCTGTAATAGTTTGTAATTTAACATAGCTGTAGTTTTGTCACAATTACAAGCAGAATTGCCAGGATCAGTGGTTTCCTGAAATAACGGTTGCATAAATTCACGAAATACCTAGAAAATTTAGTGATTTTACACTTACTGTAACATCTATATACATCACCTTACAGTATGGCAGCTGTACAGTCTTTTACCAACAGCATTTAGCTGAGATCAGACAACTATCAAGTATGTCAGTATGCCGTAATCGTATTTCTAGAACTTCGTTCCCGTTCTTTGGCACCGTTCAAAATCGATCCGAGCCACCTGCGCGATCCATGCAATATGCGAATGTTGTCAATCCATAATGACGTAAAGTGGCTCGTCGGTAGTCTAGTGGTTAGGGCGTTGGACTTGCAAGTCGACGGTCGTGAGTTCGACTCCCGGCCGCCGCATTGTCGGTAACAACCTTATGCAAGTTGTTCACACCCATGTGCCAATTTATGCCAAGCAGTAAAAATGGTTACCGGTCAAACGGCAGTGATGCCCTACGGTTGGGAAGGTAACCGTCGGTCTGGCGTCGCGTTGGCTATGCGTCACAGACTTTAGTGGTTTGTCCACCTACAGACTCAAGGCCTATGAAAGGGACATGTGCATTCCGCCCACACTCAAGGGCTATGGCTGACCTTTACCTTTTTAACATTACCTAATTATGGCAAAATAATCGTTTCCGTTTCAGCTTTGGACGCACTTTCACATGCAGTACCTTCACTCTACTGTTCACACAATGGATACCAATATTTCCAGTTTAACGTGTTTCACAATGTCGACGAAAAAAACCGGCTGGTGAGTCTTCCTGGCGGCGTAATACTGACGCAGCGCCGAGACAGTTCACATCATATACCACGGCCAGTAAATGACGTTGAAGACGAAGAACATCAGCGGAAAGACAGCGCGCGAGATGACCTCGACCATCAGCGCCTTGTCGCTGGTGAACTCGTTCCACCAGGTAGGCAGCCAACTCGGCACTCTGAGCGTCACGCCGGCGATCGTCAGCGGCGACGTCGCACGCTGCTCCGTGTTTTTGCCGGGCGCCGACGAACCCTCGTTGCCGATATGACGCCGGCAGCCATCCGGCTTCGACGGCGCTAGATTGACGGGCATGAGAGGAACTGGCGTCGTCGACTCATCCGTCCAACCGTTCCTCAGTGACTTCGTCTCCGTCTGCACTCGTATTAATACACAAATCCAATATTCACCGATTACGACAGAAGGCATGCATTTATAGTGTTAGTTTGCCATACGCTGTAACGCCGGGCGATGCTTACGGCGGAGAGGACGCTGCTCCAGTAGGTCTACAAGGACACGTAATTTGTTGCAGTGGACGGTAGGCCTACAGCAGCAGCAGCAGCAGCAGCATAGGCTATTAGCGCTGAAGGCAGAAGTCGCAACATAATGTAGCCATGTGTCTAAACTGAAAACTCTACGTGCGTGGTGGAAAAAGGGAAAAAAGGGGATGGAGAGAGCGCGATGTCTTCTAACAGGAGGTCTAGTACGTGCATATAATGTGACACCATAACATGATGTAAAAGTCTGAATCTGAGGCGAGGGCATGAATGGTCTATAACTGAAAAATTGCAACAATTGAAGCTACGAAATAATGGGATAGTGAGATGTTGCTGAAACATAAGCAGTAAAATAAGTAGGAAATGTCTGTAAATTGTATACACTACTCGGTTTGGCTCATCTAGCCTAACTAACGTATTAACTAGCGCATACGGAGCAGAAACGAGTGCCTATACAGGTAGGATGTCGCCATCTTACCCGTTGAGTTTTGGCTCCGAGCCCCAGTGCAACAGTTGACGAGGCTGCCGGTTGTAGTGGTACAGCAGCGGTGGCGGTGGCCGCCATCAGACTGGCGATGGCCGAGCCTTCGCGCGTCGTCTTCGCCTTCTGTCGACGAGCCAGCGTGTTGACGATCGAGTACTCGATGAACGCGCCGAACACGAAGACGAGACACGTGGCCATCCAGACGTCGATCGCCTTGGTGAAGGAGCCGGCCGGCATGCTGCGCAGCAGGCCGCTGCTCTGCGTCGTGATGGTCAGGATAGTGAGGATGCTGAGCGACGTCCTCGCCGGCGCCGACTCCAGGTCGATCCAGAAGGACAACCACGACAGCAGGACGACGAGAAAGCTCGGCAGGTACGTCGTCAGGATGTAGGCTCGCAGTCGGCGTTCCAGGTGAAAGTAGGCGCTCAGACACGGAAAATTACCTGCATCGGCAACCTTCTTCATCGTCACAATCATCATCATTATCATCATCATCATGTTAGGTCAATAAAAAGTGAAAGTCAACGCCAAATGTAAAAATTCTCGCTTTGAGTCACCCTTTGGTGGACTTAGGGGTAACGCACAGGGTACATCTATGGCTCAATAGAAAGCGCATTGTCAACTTCCTAGTAATAATAATTGAACTTTTTTTCGCTAGCTCTCACAGCTGAGGCACTATTGACCGAAACCGGTCAAAATCGGCGTTTTCTAAGGGAGTGGGTCACTTTGAGCGCAAAGTTTAGGTAGATGGTGACTTCGCATCTATGGACCATTAGATAGATGGGGACGTCGCCCGCAATCGATCTATGAACCGTTGGATAGGGGAATGATGTAGCTACAACTTTGCCGTTGGAAGTTTTCACACAAAGAAACTTTGTAGCAGACTTCTTTCGACAGAAGTTACATTTACCGGCATAACAGCAAAATCGCGTTTTGTGTCACCCTTTAAGGGATTTAGGCGTAACCTATACGGTTCATCTATGGCTCGTTGGAAAGTACGTGGTCGACTTCCTATTAGTGCTAATTGAACAATTTTCGCTAGATCTCACGGTTGAGGCGCTATAAGCGGATATTGGTCGAAATCGTTGCTTTCGAAATGGAGTGGGTCACCACTTTGAACGCAAATTTCAGGCAAATGGTGAGTCGCCCACCAACGACTGTTGGCGTCAGAAAACTAGAGTCCCTGGGATATCACGTGGCGTTGTTTGCGTGATCCTACGTTCAGCCGTCTTGATACAATATCGGTATGTGACAGACACACAGACACACACACAGACACACGACGACGGCTAGTACCCGCGCTAGAATAGCGTCGCGCTGGTAAAAATCAAGGAGGTCAGGAGTCAGAATTTGATGAAATGACGTAGGTCGTAATAATGCCGCGTCGTGGCATTTCCTGGTATATGTCGCTCATTCAGATGCGCTGAGCAGGATGTGGAGATGGTAGTAGAGTAGTATACCGATTTTGCTAAGTGCACTCTAAATTGAATGGCGTCGATTAACAAAAGTACACTGTGCACAAAATTTCTCGTTCACGGCGGACTTGTTCCAATGCATTATTTGATTATTTTAATGTGCTTAACATTTCATACTGATTGTGTATTCTGCGCAGTTCTTCTCGTATTTGTGTGCTTGTGTGTTTTTGTGTCTTCTGTTCTGTCTCGTTTATTACGCTGGCCGCGTATAGCGGAAAGCGTCCGTACGTCTGTCTGTCCCTACTAGAGATGTGCGCAAACAGATGTTTGGTACCAATTCCCTCCCATTTCAATGACTAATGACTTCATTCCCATTCCCATTCCCATCTGAAACTTAAATCCCATACCCATATTTTCCCATCCAGCAATTCCCAAATCCCTCCCATTCCCATCCGGAAACTCAAACGAGACATACTATGCGCAAAACGTTGGTTGCAATTTTGCAATAAATTGTAATCAAAGTAGTCCGATTAATTTTTCAAGTATCAACGTTAGTTTAATTGAGTTCAGCACAACTTGCTACAAAATTAAAACATTACAAACATTTAAACTGCTTAAAGAAAAAATCAGTCTCAGGCTGGAGCATCACCCACAGTACTGTCCCTACGCCATGTTGAATGCAGTGTTTTTCCCACTTCCAAGTCTTAATTCCCATTCCCATGCACTTAATTCCCATATCCATTCCATTCCCATCCCATAGCTGATCTTATTTCCATTCTTAACGTAACTTACGGGCGCAGTGCTGCACGTGACGCGGCCAGCGTATATTCCCGTCCCAGTATTACGAGGACAAACATACTTCTTGTTGTGTTGCTATGGAAGCCAATGCAGCAGCTTTAGAAACAGACAGTTCCACTATAATCCAAACATAATTCTTACAATCATTTCAGTTACTACATCTTAAGTAGACGATGATATCGACAAGTATGTCCGTCTTCCGGGACGGTTATATATCCACACATGCCGATCCTACGTCCACACGCGGCGCGATTTCACGAACGGCGCATCTCTAGCGCGGTGTTTGGCCCGCGCGCCTAGGAGTACAGAATATATAACTATAAATAGAACGTCGCTCTGACGTCAGTCAGCCTTGGCCTGCATGTTAGGCTAGGCTCCTTTTCGTCCAATTTTGAGCTTCTGGGGAGCAAAGTTCTCCAATATGTCTGTCGTTGCTGCCCAGGACGCCGATGAACCACCGTGCAAAATTTGACGCCGCTAACTTTATCCTCGGCGGAGAAATCCATAACCGTACAAACACACACACACACACACACACCAAATTACAAACAAACCACAAGCAGTAAACGATATATCCACACCTTGCCTATCGGCAGTGGTTAAAGTGGCGTGAGACGCAGGGGGACGCCGTCCCCCACCTCAAATATATGGTAGAATGCGTTCCCCCACGTCAGGTATCCCAAAGGACGCACGGGGACGGTAACGGGAACGCGTGACACAACGCAAAAGTCAACAATAACTGAAGTTGAATGTTCAGTTAAGTCGACTGTAATGATGTCTGATAACAAAGTGTAACAGAACGTATTTGTATATTTTCATTTTATCGGGGCCCAGTTTAACAGCTAAGGGCCCGCAACTGCTGACAGGGAGCCCAAACTGTAAATCACTGTACCCCCACCTCTACTTTTTCATGTGTGGATAGATAACAAAGCCACGTCAGTCAGTCGCTATCACGTCGTCACTGACCAGTGCTGCTGAAGTTCTTGCTGCACACCAGATGCGTAACGTTGGTGATGGTGTACTCCGGCAGACTTATGTTTGGATTCATCTCCACTGCGATGGCATCAGTTCGCCAGTGAAACACGAGATCCTCGGTCGTGTACGCGTCTATCACATACGTACCAGCAGACAGTCCCGCGCGATGCGCTTTGTTAAGCCCCATCCACACCAGCAACAATGTCGAACGAGTATATCGTAAAATTTCGTCCTTTCAACAAAGTCGAAACAAATTGAACATGTGCAATCAATTTGTTTCGATTTTGTCGAAAGGATGAAACTTCGTTCGACACTGTTGTCAAAACGGCAACAATGTCAAAGCAACGTTCGACTTTGTCGAAAGAATCGTTCGACTTGTAGCATTCGGCAATGTTGCTTCGACGTTGTTGCTGGTGTGGACGGGGCTTAAGTTGACCGGTTGGTTGGGGTTTAACGGCGCTTTCAACGCAATTCAGGTCATATCGCGCAAGCCTGAGTTGACAAGCACTTGTGACGGTCGACGTGCAGTTGCGTAATTTTTCGAAGTCCAGATATATCCGAATCCCCTTCCAATAAAGTGTAAGATACGCCGAGGTTGGTATCTGTTCCCAAAATGAGTTCGATCCTTTCAGCCGTTGCAATATGACACCGGCTTGTGACAGACACGCGGATAGACAGACAGACAAACGCAGGGCCATAGCTAATACTGCGATAGCACAGCGTCGCGCGGGTAATAACTTCAGTCGTATAGGTATACTAGGCATCAAGCTACTCTTCGCAGCATGCCATGATATTGCTACATCGAAGTAATGCAGATGAACGTTGTCTGTTAGTGTTACAAAGGAACACCAAAATACTGATTCCATACTACTACAAGGTATCACAAAGAGACCTGCTTTCTTTCCCGTCCGTCACTGTAGTTTTCAGTTTAGACACACACATACACCTACTCTGGAGTCTGGACCGGCTCTAGCTTACTGGGCACATCAAATCATCTCGCTTTCAGCGCGAATAGCTTACACCGCCGCCGCTGCTGCTGCTGTAGACCTATCGCCCACTGCAATAAATCACGTGACCCTGTAAACAGACTTCCGTTTCCGTCGTCAGTTCCGCCCAACGTTACTGTGCCTAGCAAATTAACAGTAATACGGTATATTTACGTGCGCTCAAAAGCTAACGCTATAGCCAGCTTAATCTAGCGCACGGCACAGAAACGAAAACTGAGAAAAACCTAAAACAAAAACCGAATAGCTCAGAAGAAAAGGTAAGGGCAATAGTCAATGAAGGCAGTTCGGGGGGGGGGAATTGAAACTACGGGGAAAGGATTTGTGAAACAGGCTGGTTTTGAGCCGGGAGTGAAAGAGAGAAAAAGTTATGGATGAGCAGAGTGGTGCATCAAAGAGGAAGAAGTGATGGGTGAAAGTATAGACGGAAATAGACGAACTGGTACCAGAATGAGGTTGACGAAGAGATAAAGGGAGTTGATTCCAGAGACTAGGTGATACATAACGAAAGAAGTGAACGGTTATTTTTTAGAAAGTATGATATCCGTGGTCGAGCAAGAGTAACGACGGATGAAGAGCGAGTACTGCGAGGACGTTGAACAGAGATGATGTTATGAAGGTATGGAGGTTGGGTGGTTGTGAGAACTTGGTATGTAAGTGATAGGAGCGGTTATGTCATATGTGGCCAAAAATTTGCAGTTTGCCCAACTTCGCCGGCAATGAAAATATCACTGTATATTATTAGCAGGCAGTGCCGCCGAGAGCTGACGGGGGGCCCGTGACAGCTCTTCCGGGCCCATCCACAGTCCACAATCACATCCCCGTCCCTGACACCTCTATTACTGATATCAAAAGTGAAAACTACTCTCAATGTTAACCGTACATAATAGCACACCGTAAAAATGAATTGCCAGCGCACGTATCAAGCAGTGCACCGTCTATTCAGAGCGTTTCTGTTCCTAATGCAGAGTTTGCACAACGCACCTTTAAAAGAGGAACTCTGCGTTCTTTGCGACGAGCAAATAGTTCAATCATGCTACCAAAATCGACTTTTCTCGCAAGACAAGCTCCTGACACCCATCCCGGCCCCCTGGACATTGACCAACCTGGTCTACCCCCTCTCGGCGTCACTGTTATAGCAGGAAGTGTTAATATTATACGTACAGCTGCCGAACTCTATCCTGCACGTCTGATTGTCCATCGGGTACTTATTGAGGACCATGTCGCACGCTAACGTCAGCGTCAGTCGCTGGCTGTACAACACGGTGCCATCCGGTGACAGCCGGATGAGCCGGTTCGGCACGGTGATCAGGTGAAACACGCCTTCCTTTAGATTTCGAACGAAAACGTCTGGCGTCCACAACCGCTCGAACTGGTTGTGGTTCAATGTGATGCTGACAACACGTTCATTTCAAGCAATGATACAGTGGCGTAGATCTGGCTGGAATTCTGGGGACACAAAGGGATCCATCATCTTGGTTCGGTTCTGGGGGCGAGGAGGCCCATCCCCTGAAAAAAATGAATGTTCACGTGAAATATCGTGTTTTGTTATCGGTATTTTTGTCCGAGCCCTCGCCAGAAGTGCTGATTTGGTGGATGCTGAAAATGTACTTTAGGGAAGTATAGTGAATACGCTGTCAGAGTAATTGGGTTGGTAAGCTTTTTACTGCATAGTAACGCAAACAATCTGGTGCTTGAGATTTTGAAACATGACAAAACCCGAGGGACAATTTGCATTAGCGTCCCCCACTTCATATTATGGAGGACTCGTCCCCCTGTCCCTCCGTGATTTACGCCCATGCACTGATATACCGCTTTGGGCGCGGGCTGCGTACTCTTGCTGTTGTGCCTTGGTCGACTCAGCCTTCCACCCTCCGCGGAACGATAAAATGAGTATCAGCTTTCGGGCTGGGTAGTAATTATTAATGACGACGGTGGGTGTGGACGGTTGCTACAGATCGCGACCCCAAAAGGTACCTCCTGCGTGGAAACATGTCACATGTTGTATCGATTCGATAGTCAAAGTAGGTCCACCAGTCCAGTGCGGGCTGGAGGCGATCAAAAATAAAGTAAAAACATCGCCTAAAGCGTCGTTCACATCACACGAACTGAACTGACATCAAATGAACTAGAGTCACTAGGTTCGTGTAACTACCGTTATTTTTGATTTTAACTGACAATGGAAATTATAAAAATGGAATATGAACATCCGTTGTCCATTTATCACCGAAAATGGAAAATAAAAAATGGATCTACGTCAACGGAGAAGAGCTATCACCTAGCGAATGACTCCATACACAATGTATGGATTTACGATAATTTCTCCTTAAATGTACAATATAAAAAGGAAATTACGACAACTAAGAAATGCTATAACATGCGTTAAATGGAAAATTATTGAAAGGCAACAACGAGATGACAAATCTTCGAAAATGAATGGATATTCATATTCCATATTTCATTGTGAGTAAGAATCAAAACTAGATGCGTGGCAAAGCCCAGCTCCAGCCCACTGTCTGTTATATAACCTTCATGCGATAAGGCTGGCAGTATCTCCGAATGCGAAAATTTAGGGGGTGGGCAAAAACTCGCCAACAGTCCCGTTTCTGGACCAAAGTTTACCAAATTTGAGGGACATGTAGGAGAGTCCCTGTAGATTGACAGGTTTCTTTCCGGTTGTTTTGCCCCAGCCCGTGGGGGG
>Ga0209780_1003941_pt1 | contig 11278 bp, 3 predicted proteins | sample WorMetexBAHAMAS2_FD_187384 | JGI IMG/M metagenome (GOLD analysis project Ga0209780, IMG submission 187384) | Marine gutless worms symbiont microbial communities from Max Planck institute for Marine Microbiology, Germany - Inanidrilus exumae... | ecosystem: Host-associated > Annelida > Digestive...
GACCGGTGATTAGCATGATCGACCAATGAGTGATGACTGATATTATCATATGACTGATATGATGATATCACATCATATTACTGATATCACTATTCACTTAGTGACTGACATGACTGATCAGTGATCACATCAAACTTTGAAACCTACAACTTTGATTTAATGATCGATTTTACCGTTAACAGTTGAATTAAAATTGAAAATTTCTCATTTTGATATCACGTGACAATTGAGAGGCCGTTTTTGCTCACTTTTCTTATCAGAATTACCGTTTTTGTGAAGAAACGTGAGAAATTAATTCTTCCAATTATATTGTATATTTATGCAGCAGTAGACTCGTGCAGTGCTACCGTTTATTATTTAAAATTATAAGTATATAACTGGGCCAAAGTCGGCACAGTGTACTCTAAAATGGGCTGCCAAGGTGAGCCGAGGAATTCCAAGAATTTGCCGCGGTGAGCCGCGGAATTTGGCAAACGGCGCCGCGGAATTTGGCAAAATTTGCCGCGGAAAACTGTGGGCCCTACTCATCCATGCCAAATTTCAGCTTGACTGGTATATACTATCGCCCATGCGATAAACTGTGAAAAACTGCAAAAACCGGTGATTTTTACAAAATTTTCAACTTTGGGGGCTCCTGTAAACACCGTTGAGTTGACCAAATTTGGCACGCAAAAGTAAACCAACAGCATACATTTTAATGCCAAATTTAACCTGGATCAGTTATTGTATCACTCCTGACAGGCAAAAATCCCCAAATTTGGCTGCATTTTCGACTTAACATTCTGCGGTGGCGTCATCTAGCAGCAGAGAGACTAAGTTGAATGTGATGCAATAACTACATACCTTCCCCAATCCAACAATACCAAAACTGTTTCTATATTCCAATGCCTTCATGGTAAAATAGTGAGCAAATCTACCATTCAGAAGGATAGTGGACAAAAACAAGACATCACAAACGTCCCCCTGGCAGCATGCAAAGTCGCAGCCCCACCAAACCCATCATGTTGACAGAGGAGATCCGTACCATTTCTGCACCTCCAAAATGAATTCGCATCTGAAGTACAGTTTCGCCGAAATGTGAGGTAAAGTTTAAAAGTGACAAAGAATGTTTAACAATTGGACAAAATTCATCTAAATCTCTATTTTTACAAACTCTCAGAAAGTGTTGGTGATGAGTCCCAGCTGTCGCCGAAGAACCCAAGCAATGCACTGCATCGCGGCAAATTTGATGCAGACTACGGCGGGCAACTTAACTAGTTAGACACTTGCGACGGATGACAAGTCATGATGACAAAGCAAAAAATTGGCTACGGTTCAAGAAGGAAGTAACTTATTTTTGGACATGCACAAATTCCCTTTTAACACACTCAGGGTAGCCTTATTGCCAAAACAAGCTTGATCCATTCATATTTGTACTTCGTGTACGATTTTTATAATAAATAATTTGCAGACTCATGAGGAGTACTACACAAATGCACTAACACATGGCTATGCTGGTGTAGTATGTACTATGATACATACCACACTAGCACAACGTCACAAGGCTAAACACCATTTCATTTTATCCTAGAATGGCATAATCAATATGATGAACTGAAATTTAGTTTTTTGAGCTAAATAAATATACCGTTTGCAAGGAGAGTGTAACTGCAGCCTCCAAACCACAAAGCTGACCAGTCGGTGATAAACAAATACCATTGGTCCATATTGCGCAGTCTTCATGAAGCCATATTTCTGGAGGAATTCCTTTATCTGGCGACGTCGGACTTTTCCGAGGTGACTTCCCAGCAACTGACAGAGCATATTTCTGTAACTGCCGCCGCCGACGTTGAGATACTAGTACATAACCACGTTCCGGACTTTTCTTTACCGAACAGCCGTGACCCTTGGATGGTGAACTTTGGCATTTTACACTATCTGACTTTGCAGAATCGTCTGTCTTGGCATAGTATGGACCAAACAGATCACCCAAATTCCGATAGCTGCTGCCCTGGTGACAGAAAACGCACCTCCACGGCACACAGTCTCGTAGTTGGAATGACGTGGAGTAACAGCTTGAACTGAGCATTATAGACTTCTGCTTCGACCTTGCAGCTGTTTCATCATGTACATCTCGAGCTCCAGAAACTATACAGCATGAAGTCGGACGATGTTTTGAGCCACGAAGACGAACAACGGGACCAAAAGAACCAGCAGCAGCTGAATCAGAGTCTACCTTCAACTGTTTCACTGATCCAGTAACGGTATCAGTTTTTGAATGTTTGTGACCATTTGACTTTCCATATAACTGCTTGACTTTAGTAACATCTACACCGTCATCATTTACAGATGCCCTTCCTTGTCTCACTAACACTTTTCTTCCCATTGGTGCACGCTGCACAGTTTGCTGACATTTCTGCTGAACTCGTTTTGTTCTACAAGACGGCTTTGATACTGGCAATGTTCTAGAATTAATGCACGACTTATCTGGAACAGTTTCTACGGCAGTACCAACACTAGAACCGGCCGACTTAGATGCGACAGACTGACTAGTCTCTGCCTCAAGCAAGGATACTTCAGGTGAGTCCAACTTTGCACTAGATACTGACTGGACTTCAACCGCATCCTCATTGTCCTCCTCCGAACTTGAGATGTCAATGATTGTGACGAGAAGATTCTCGACAACACCATCTTCATTGGTAACACTCATCTCCATACTGCGTTTGTCCTTACCAAGCAACAACAGTTCTGATGATTCAGCAGCTGGCTCTGTAGGTTTCATTTCACCTCTACAAACTGTTTTATTATCTGTACTACCTGAACTAACTGCCAGTATTGACTCCGGAGATAACGACTCAACAGCAGCAGCCTTATGCACTAGATTGCTAGCAGATTCCATATTTCTACTAGACAATGTATTACCATGCTTAACTGGTGAAGACCTCTTTGACCGTTTAACCTCTTGCAATTCTGATGACTCACAGTGGTCCATTGGTTTTCGTTTTCGTCTGTCACGAATGTTTCGACAAGACTGCGAATTCGACTGCGACAAAAGCAGTTCTGATTTGATGCTGCTGTTCACTTTTTCTGACAAATCATTAACAGCGTCATCCTTGGGCAATTCACACTGCAAATGTTCGTATGTGGATGAAGCATTATTTGAACGGCTATAGTTAATATCTCGCTTCCACTGTTTTGTGCAAAACTGTAGTTGTGGAACAGATGTGTCAGTTCTTCGCTGCGGAAAGCTTTTTCTTCTACTCGGCTGGTTTCTTCGACTACCATTTTCAAACCTGCGTGAAACTGGCAAAATTATACCTTCATCATTCGCAGATTCCAAAAGCCGAGTACCAAGAACTGACTTCCTTTTAGTCCTGCTGTGTCCTGTTCTATCTGTCGCTACTGCATTTGATGACAGTTCTTCAGAGTCAGTAGCGTGTTGTGTTGAACTTTTGTGATGATTTAACAGGATTACATTTTGTGCTGCCGATGAACGTTTCTTACTGTTACGAGATGGAGACGGTAATGGCGACTCTATGTCAGCATCAATAACTACAACACTATCATCATCAGAGTCATCCTCAGATCTTGTACCAACGTCTGACAAATTCTCCGTAGGCATCTGTATTGTTGGAGTACTTGACACACTGGAACCCACAAGAACCACCGAGTTGGTTTGATTGCCATTTGACAGCAATGGCATTGACTCTGTAACTTTCTGGCTATAAGACGATGCTGTGACACGGCAAATACTGCTTGACATGACCGACACAGCTTTTGCCGCACAAGTTGTGATTAGGTTAACAGTTTTCAAGGATGAACATGACTGGTATGCAGTAGACTGTTGCAGTGCAGAAGGTGAGCCGACACCAGATGTACTGGTAATCGCCGGAGACATGGATGTCAGTAACACTACCCGTTTTGGTGACCTAGCTAAACAAGGTGTAGCATTAACTGGTAGACACTGTTCAGCCACCTGTTCATCAGGTGAACTAGAATGTTCAGCAAACAGCTTAACAATAACACTACGCTTCTGTGCATCAGCCGATGGCTGGACCTTTCTAATGCTGGTTACATTCACTGTATGTGTGCCAGATGTCGTCTGTGGGGCAGTGTGTGCCACGGTCACAGCATGGTGTACAGACACCTCACAGTTTGCAAGCTTTGCCTGTGTACTAGATATTTTATCAGTGGTTACCCAACTCGCACAGTTGCTTGACTGGTACATATGGCCGGTTGATGGCAACACTGTCATGTTATTGTCACACGAAACAGGAAGATTATCATCGGAAGCTGACGTTGGCAATCTACTAATGGATGCTAGCGGACTTAACACAGACGTCTCCTGAACACGTGACTCGCGACACGCAACTGAAACAATGCCACGCCTCGAAGCGTTTTCAGAACTTCTTGTAAGTATACCATCAACATGCAGCGTTGTGGACAAAATCCTCTCATCAGATTCACTGTTAATACCATGTGACGTGGAGATATTACACTTAGAAACAGCAGAACAGATACCTGCAGAATCAGACGCGTCCGCATTTCTCACTGCAATAACATGCTTGTTATCCCCAAGTGCACATTTTGAATATGCAGCACATACTGGCAGTGGACTTCCACTACCTGAAGTGAAAACGTGTGGTGATAATATACGCTTGGGAGAAGTGGCAACTTTAACAGGGGAGATGCTTCCTCGTGCAGGTAGAATGACAACGGGACGGTGTGGACTGCCAGACCGTGCAGCTATAGACTGGGAACAGGCTGGATGAGCGACAGGTGAAAAAGTTGTTGCTCGAAACTCATCCATCGAATGTAACTGTGTCTCGTGCTTTGTTGGGTCTGAGCATACCTGCACAGCAAGGATTGACGTGAAATAATCTTACACACAGTAAATATTATAGAAAACAATTAAAAATGTAAAGGTAAAGTTTGGATTCTTCTATAGCGCTACTTACAGCGGCAATGCCGCCGCGATCAGCTGCGCTGTACAATTGTAGGTAGTGGCAGTTGATAGGCAAGAGCCAATGGTTCTGCAGCGCAAATTGCGGCCATCCACTGCACACTTTAACGTACAATGGGACCCCAGGCATGCAGCTAGTAAACACACCACCGCTCCAATCAACTACACCAGGCCTTCACCCCGTAACCTTTCACCAGATGGCGCCACCCATGCAAGGAAACACACATCCGATTACAGCTTACTACTCAGTTTATCGACCTCGAAAGAATGAAAGGCTGAGTCGACCTGGTTGGCTGGTTACACACCGAAATAAAGTGCCGCCTCCGGGAGTCGAACCCGGGCATGTCACCCATCCCAGCACTAACCAGGCTCGACGTAGAGTAACTTCGTTGATATGACCAATGCTGTTACCACTATGCCACAGTGACAATTAACACAGAGCTAAACAGATGAAGCATGTTTATGCTCCTTGGCTAATTATTCCATTGTAGTAAGTTTTTGCCACATCAGTCAGACTAAATAATGCATTTCCCTAAGATGGTTTTAACTATGAAGAGGTTAACACTGAAACTCCAGACTGCTGGTTATTTAGCTGGTCCATCGACTTTTGTTTGCCAGGGCCTTCAGGGAATCAGCTGACATGTCCTGTGTCCAGATTCATACAAAACTGTATCGGAATTTAGTGGAGGTATACAGTTCACTAGATTCTTATGAAGTTTTCACATCAAACTTGAACAGCCAACATTGCCTTGCATAGTGCATGCCACACTGAACACAATAATGAGGATCTCAAAACCGACAATCTTGTACTAGACAAAGACACAAGGTTTTGCAACTCTAGTTAAGCCAATAGCTACGTGACGTGACACTTAACGTCATGTCAACAGGGTGCAATTAGTATTGAGATACAAACAACTATGCCAGGTATCCCAGAACAGCATAATGAAAAGTTGGCAGCTGTAGGTCGCTGGCAAACAGTGAGGAAACTTATGGACAAATTAGACACCACAGGTTAAAACATAAGCTCATTACCCCATATAAGCAAAAAATAGAATAATAACTAGAAGATGGACTTTGACTAGTGTCGATACCTTTGGATACCTTTGCCACCTTAAGTTTAGTGTCCCACAGGGGTGCATCCTTGGACCCATTCTGTTTCTCTTATTGACAGCAGACCTAATGATGTTAATCCAGTCTTACAACCCACAACCGAATTTGAATGCCAATGATACCAGATATATAAAGGTACAGGAAAAGCTCAGATTCTTATACAGCGCTGCTTATGCGATGATCGGACCACCGCTGGTTCTGTCTACCCGATGTCACCAGCTCCTTGTAGAGTCACATGTCAGACTTTTTTTTCGCCATAGCTGAATGGATGAGCTCCAACAGATTGCAGCTGAATGACACCAAGATGGAAATACTTTGGTCTACATCGCCCCATTGAAAACATCAGCTGCCGATAAATCGGCTTACCATCGGTAACGATCAGGTAACCCCCGTCGCGTCCCTTTGCAATCTCGGCATTTATGTCGATGCCAACTTATCCATGCAAACACGTCCTTCGGACTGCTGCTGGCTACATCGCACAAGAAGCAATCGGCAATCTGTCACACAGCCAGTGCTACAGTCGCTCGTAGTGACTTTAGTGTTGTCACGTCTCGACTGTGGTAGCACTGTTGGTCAACAGGCTTCAGTCGGTACAAAACGCTGTGGCACGATTGGTCACATAAGCCCAATGCTGTAGGGTCTTCACTGGTTGCGGGTTGTTGAACAAATTGCATTCTGTTAGCTCAGCACTTACTTACCACTGCCTCCGCAATTCAGCACCCAGTTACCTGTCAAGACAACTACAGTGAGTTTGATGTCTGCATGCATCAGGGACTCCGTTCCTCGTCGTCCACTGCACTCATCGTTTCGCGGACTGTTCGAGCTACCTTTGGCGGCATAGCTTTCTCTGCTGCTGCAACTTCTGTTTGGAACAACTTGCCTGAAGCAGTTCGTTGTTCAGCATCCCTGGCGCTGTTCTGAATGTCGCTAAAGACCAAACTGTTCAAGCGATCATACATTGGCTGATTGATAGTTAACTACACTAACATGTGACTCACTGTTCATTTGTTATGTGACCTAGAAGTTTTTTTGGACTATATGTCACATAAATGACAATTCTATCACTCAGTAACTAACCTCAGCAACCTGCTATGACCATGACCTTTGACATTTGACCTCCAGAATCTAACCAGGTCATCAGTAGGGGCCAATATATTATTTACTGTAAGTTTCATCAAGATTCCCAAGCCGTTCATGGACCGACAGGTTAATGAACTCACAAATGAACGGACGTGGCGGAGGGACAAACCAAAAACATAATGCCATCTCTGACTATGTTGGGTGGCGAAGGAATTAATATAATATATCTGTCAATAAGGTTGCTCTCCCATATACCAGTCACAGACCCATGCTACGAGTTTGTTAATTTACGAATCTTGCTAAATAATATTAAATAATAGCCAGTACTGCAGTAAGTAACCCGGGTGTGAGCCAGTGATGCAGTGACGTTACTCATGCTAGAATTAAATCCTTCTGGTAGTGACAACGTCAATGAATCAGGAACATTCAAGCCATCCATAGATGTCATTAATCATGCACTGTATATGGAACAGCAAAATCTATACATGAAACAACATTCATTCACATAAAATGATCATAGCTTTTCTGTACACACCATTCCATCTCGTCCCTGTACTCAAGGCTTGGAGTTACGGTAAGGATTAGAGCTAGAGTCAGGAACCAGTGTCCATAATATCTTCCATTTACTGGGAGCTGACCATCGAACACGCTGCACTTAGTAGTGTGAATCAACGGTTAATCGCACAAATTTTCTGCAAGAGAAAAATGTTATTTACAACGAGTGAGAATTTGACAATCCGCACCTCCCTAGCCACACAAACAAGTGAACAAACATGGGTTTTGCGTAATGTCGGCTATGACCGAACCAACATCGATACACTGAGCACGCCGTTGTCAACCAACACCTACCATAAATTACCTTAAACGTAGTCGCCACAACCGTAACAATACAAACCTATAGTTTATAAACTCAAATAATTATTTTACCACAGCTATTTTACACCCTTCGATTACGCACAAATGACATCATGAAAACAACAATGACTGTATTCGACTAAATGCCGGGAAGGACCGATTAAACTCATGGTCATTTCTATTAAAAACAACATCTACATGATCAAAAGTCAAAACGGCACGTGTCACCAACTATTCATAGTAGGCTGGTAGCCACTAAATAAAAAATTGCGAATCAATATGTCAATTATGCGTTTGAAATTATTACAAAATTAGGCAAAATCTAGTTGGCTATGTATGACAATTAAGTAAGTCAGTCAGTCAGTCAGTCAGTCAGTAAACGCATCAATCAATTACGGGGAACCTCGACGAAACAAGGGCTGCACTGCAGCAAGTACTGAGATAGGCGAACGCGGCGAAGCAAAGTTGGCACTAATTGGCAGCGCTGTATTATGCTGTCATCCCGTCTGTCTGTCACAATCGCAGTTCAACAAAAAACGGCTAAACGTAGGATCACGCAAGCAACGTCCTACGAGAGCCCAGAAACTCTGGTTGATGCAAAAGATGTCGGCGAAATTCGGATTGGGTCATCCCAACAAGGACGCCCAATACATATGGGGACGTATAGGTTAAAATCACCGACAGTACAATAGCATCTCGCTGCATCTCATCAACGTTTCAAGATAGGCACATATACTATGGATTATGAAAGGCTAATATAGGAACTCGTATGCGCTGTATAGAACATGCTATATTTCCAGCGATTTGCATAACCCCTAACTACCCCAAACCACCCCATTTTCTTCATTTTATTTATTCACGACTTCGTAATGAGTGGAGATAGAGACGTCAAATTTGGTAAGTTGGTTGATCTGGGAGTCCAATGATATCTCAGGAACGACTGAAGCTATGACAATAACCCGGGGCGTGGTGAGAGTCACCTGGCCGGGGCTGACCCGCTTAAATTATGGGGCCGCAATCACATCTCTGCATGACGGGCTGAACTGAAACCACCAGAGTCGTCAATTAAATTTTGCAAATTGGTAGTACTAGAGTTGGAATGAATTAAGAAAACAGCCCATGCAATTTCTGACGCCGCACGTGATCGGTGACCAGAGCATCATCCCGCTGCAGAAAGTTTGTGATCTTTGCGTCATTTTATCGATGCTGGGCTGACGACGGAACCTTGCGTTGCAAGCGTCGACGTGCAGAAGAGCTCTTACCAGTTCGGTCAACTGCGCACTGTTCGCGCGGCGGTCATTGACCTTCTACACCCAGCGGACATTGGCCACTGCGTTCAGTGCGAGTCCCGTTGACTATCGATTCGAATTGCAAAGCCGTACGTCGGGTACTGAACCGCCATGCAAGTAATTACGACGACTCCAGATGGTGATGAACGCCGCTGCTCGAATGATGACTGGTTATGACAAGTACGAACATATCACACCATCAGTGCTTCGCGATGTCATACACTGGCTGTCGGTGCCTGCGTTCAAGATTGCATTTAACTGTATCCGAATCTTCTTATGTACTGATCCTCATAATACCCGCACGTCTGCATACCGACGGCGAATCTGTCTAGCCGAGCCGGTCTCAGTTCTGTGGAACGTGGAGATCTGGCGGCACGTGGCGGTACGGTACGTGATGAGAACATCAGCGGAACTCGGCAACTGAATTAAGCTTCAGCGTTGCTGGTCCGGTCACTTCATCAACATTTTACTCCCCTGACTTTGAACGTGTCCTATAACCTATTGACCTTTAAACGTAGACAGTGGTATAAGTGAACCGTGTTGGGTCCCACTCGACATGAGTCATGTGCACTATGCCACTGAGTAGTCGAGTACTAACAGGTGACAACCAGACGTTTGATAAACAACAGAATATATTATAAGTGAGGTTGTTGATTTGAACTATTTTAAGACAGATGTTATCACTATATTTTTAGCGAACGTGAACGTTCACGATCGCTATATGCTATCGCTAGACCGTCTGTCGTATGTCTGTCTTGTCGTCTGTCTGTAACGTTCGTGCGCCCTATTCAGCCGGTTGAAATTTTCAGCAATGTTTCTTCGCCATTTGGTACCTCCCAGGGGAACCCCTCCGTAGGGGGGTTTAAATGCAAGAGAGGTAGCCAAATATAACGATTTTGGAGCTTTCGGAGGCCATATGTTAGAAACGGTGCAAGATAGCAGGTAAGCTTGCTAAGTTAGTATTAATCACTAATAGAAAGCAGTATAGGAGCTTTCGATTGGCACCAAAATCGGTGACCTTGAATGACATTGAACGGCGAAATGGGCTTTGCGTTATTTTACCGAATTTGGTAGTTTCCGGGGCGCATTTCTAGCCATAAATATGGACAATTTACGATTATTATATCTAGTAGTAAAAGTCTGCAGAAAGACCGCGCGACGCCCACGGTATAAATATTCTATAACTGCAAGATGGAAATTCTGTAGCAGGTTTATAAATTCAAGGCGTAATGCGCAGTAATTGCCTAGCTGTCGTCTAATGTTAAACGAAGTAAGTTCTTTTTTGGCATTTTGAAGTATGTGTGCGTTTGTCGTAAAAAAAGTTCACGTTCGCTATCTCGTCTTCTGATGGGTTCTTCTCACTGTGTTCAGTATAATTTTCAACTTGAAAATAACGCTGCATTTATGTTAACTATTAATAATGTGAGTGCTGGAACGTCATCAGCCCACAGACCGCGAAAGCACGGGTCAATGGGGTCATTTTATCCCTCACTTTTTCGAGGGGTTAAAGCATGTTTTGACCACCCACTTTTTCATCCAGAAATAGACTTTGTAGTAGGCCTAAGGTAGGCTTAGTGGCTTACTGAATATTAATGTTGTCATATCATTCTGTGTGATATGCACTGAAATGCAGGGTTTAGCATTCGAAAATTAATTTTTCTTGGAATGTTTCAGTTACAGTGCAGTCACATGCCAGGACTGCCTTCAATCACAGACTATTGCCCGCACCGTTTCTCCTGAGCTCGGTTTTTGTTGTTCCTTATTTTTTCGTTTCTGTGCCGTGCGCTAGATTAGGCCATTTCGTCAGCTTTTGGGCGCACGTAAATACTGTATTATGGGCCTATGTACCGTATTGTACAAGAACTCATCAGGAGATGAGATAGCGAACGTAAACTTTTTAACGACGATATCGCACACACGTAGGCCTACTTCAAAATACCGAAATAGAGACAAACCTACTTCGTTTAACAAATTAGACGATAGATAGGCAAGTACTGCGCAT
>Ga0209780_1003942_pt1 | contig 11277 bp, 8 predicted proteins | sample WorMetexBAHAMAS2_FD_187384 | JGI IMG/M metagenome (GOLD analysis project Ga0209780, IMG submission 187384) | Marine gutless worms symbiont microbial communities from Max Planck institute for Marine Microbiology, Germany - Inanidrilus exumae... | ecosystem: Host-associated > Annelida > Digestive...
AGTAAGAGTGACTGTAGAAGAAGAACGTGTGCCGTGACAAGGTTGAACGATCGTCAGCGGACAGAGTGCGTCGATAACGACGCTCGAGGCGACGACAGTTACGACGTGCCGCGCGACATTCGGCGTCGAACCATGGCGCTAGACGCCCAGTGCGGTAACGAACGGCGTGTAGCGGGGCGAGGCGGTCGGCAATGTCGCGGAGCACGCTGTCGTACGTAGAGACGTATGACACATATTATACTATGTCCTGTCCTGTAAAAATCACAAATTACTGTAAATACTGCTGGTACCTCTCGAATACTCATGTACTCGATCATATGCTAATAAAGTACCAGTGATGCTCTGCGGCTGGAAAGGTAACCGCAGGTCTGGCAAGAGTAATGGCAGCCTACCGCCGGGGGATGACTTAAGTCACCTGCGGGTTGACTGCCTGTACACCGGGATTAGCTCCGGGCCCAACGGTCGGTAATGAGTAATAGGAAGCCTTTACCTTTTTACTAAAGAAGTAAAAAGCTCGATTAGCGCAGCCCTATTAACATAATATTAAATTGTTTTAATGACTCGTTGTTTGCTTTGGATTTATCTATGTTATGTCGTTGTTTCGCGAATCTTGGCAGTTAATGTTCTAATTTTGTTTTGAGCAGTATATAATATGAGTCCAAATGAAGAAAAAGGGTATCAGACCACGTGTGCACAATAATATTTTGTCATTTTCGATATGTTTTACTTGGAAATTGCTTTTTTAAGTCCAAGCCCAACTCATATAACGAAATGGTTATTTGTCCAGTTAACGTCGACAGCGTGCCCGGGCCAACAGTTCAGTGTCTGCATTCAGGAACCTCAAAGGGGCAATGCTGCAGCGTTCATTTTTAGGCCCACTAGCATTTTTTGGCACTGGCTGCCCACTCCACAAATACGCCGAAGATTCAGCCCTATCTGAATTGCTCCAACCAAAGCAATTTCACCCACATTTCAACCTATTTGGCAGACTTACTTACTTGGGCAGCTCATCATAATAGTATGGAAATAAAGGTTACTGGATGTTTCCCGACAGGAAGTTTCCACGACAGACGTTTCCCCGATGGGTCATTTCCCAGATGGGATGTTTCCCCGACACTAACCCGACAGTACATTTCCGTGACAAGACGTTTCCCCGACATTAACATACATCTTAGGGCTTGTTCACATGATCGCACGACCTTAACAGAAGGCACTTAATTTTCCCAGTTGATGAAACTGATTGCAGTAAAATAATGCAAGTAATTAAATTTTTGATTATTATGCATTTGCTGCGCATGGCCATGTTCCGTACTTTGAGAGAACAAGCTATATCACCATCTTATATACCGTATTAAACTGATAGCGGAATGCATCTTGAAGCATCTGGTTGCTGAGAATACAATGATTACCGGTAACTACTTTAGTCGTCACTTTGATCACCGTAAAATACCAGTAACGCACACTCAATTTGCACAGATGTTGACTTGGCGTATGGTGCCTTCACCGTACCTTTGAAGTGCCCTTTTCCGCCGCGTTTCCCGTTTTTGCATGTTTGGGGTTTGATATGCTATTTCATGAACTCTTTTGCTCCGTTATGATTTTAACCTAAAATATTACCCAATTATTTCGTGTCTGGGAAACATCCTGTTGGTGAAACGTCCTGTCGGGGAAATATCCAGTCGGGGTAACGACCCGTCGGGGAAACGTCCTGACACTGAAATAAATAGTTTGAGAACCAAAGAGATGGTACTTGGCCGTTTAGCTGTCACTAAGGGGCCATACAAAAATTAAGATTGGTTTGACTCGATTAATCTTATATGAGCATGACTCACGACATTGGTCGTGAAAAAAATGAATGCTGCAGCAGACCATCTTGTTGGTGTTGCCAAGCATAACCGCTTTGGTGACAGTGTGTAAAGGCATAAGTTGTGTTTTTTTGCACACAATTAACATAATAGTTTAAATTCTGTGTAGGTATTTCGTGATTCCTAGTGTTTCATCATCATCACCCCACCGTCACCACCATCATAGACGTAGATCGTCAATAACCATCGTTTGGCCACGTCATCATCATCATAATCTGAATTCTGAACATACATGCAGATTACTGATTGTTCATATTGCCGAAGTCTGTTTGACTGCTGTAGTTACTGGTGACATTTTATGCTCGTACGGTTTTTACTGTGTCACTTGTGTACTAGACACTGATTTAGTCTTTCTGCCATCTTTGATCTAAACAGTTGGAGTCTTGACATCCACCGTTTAGACTGGAGATCTGACCAACAGATGAATAAATGACGACGATCGGTCTGGTCAGATTAATCCCAACTTTATTAAAAAAAGACATTAGAGTTATTCAATATACCTGCTCAGGTTTTTGAACGAACCCTAACTTACCTTTGCTCAGTGTCTCCCCACAATTTCACAAACCATTGAAAGAGTTACTTCATAAAAGCTGCTTGGTGTACGCATTGACTCATTCCTCTCCTGGTTCATCCATACTAATCATATCATCAAATAGGTAACTACCGGACTGTACTAAAACAACTTAAAAGAGATGGTTTGCCAAGAATCACTTACTTCATGTGTAGCCCGATTACCAGTTCCCTAATTTACCAGTGTATTTAGCTGCAGATTGTAAGTAAATAAGTAAGTAAGTAAGTAAATGGTTTATATAGCGCCAAGGTCTTTGGAAGAATCAGGGCGTAAGTGATTGTTTGTGCATTTAGTGAATTTTTTTGGCACTTTTTCAATCAACTGTTTATCTTTTTCGTAATGTGGTGACCATGCTACAGTACAATATTCCACACATGGTCTTACTAGTGATTTAAATAGCTTCACCGTCACATAGTTTGAATATGTAGTAGATGGTAGCAAATGCCGAAATCGCATTTACTGAATTGCTGATGTGGCATTAAAACAATAAATGGTCATGTAAACATCCTGAACAACTGACATAACAAGTAAATGTAATGCAGAACGAGTTGCCATAACTTGACCTAGGCGCGAGTATGACTAAAATAGTTGTAACGACATATTGCATGTATGTAATCGTAAGTTGTTGTTACTTTAGATGACTGTTAATGTATGTTGTCACTGTATTTGTTGTAGGAAGTTATTTGTTGGTGGTCTCAGTTGGGATACAACACAGGGTAACAACCGTTGGTGTTTTTGAACATCTTTATTTTATCAACAACGTAACAAGTGATGAGATAAAAAAGAAAAGAAATGAAAAACAGCAGAAAAAGCAACAATGGAGCTATATATATATATAGCAGAAGTGCAGACACAGAAAACAGTGCGAACATAATAACCATGTATGACTATTAGGTCTACGTCAATAATTTAATGACATTTTACTACTACTGGCATATGTAGCATCAGATCTTTTTGATCTTTTGGAAAGTCGAACGCTAGGCAGTTTATAACCAAAATACATTCATTTGACGTGATTCAGCAGCAGTAATAGAAAAAGGTATAGGCCTAACGAATGCATAAGTGAGCCGGTGACGGCCTTCAAGGTGGACTTGAGGATGCTTGAACGAACTTCAACTCTCTATAGTACTGCACAATTGCTGGCACTTTGTACATCTGGATGGTCTGTGGAGTGCATCAGCCTGCAATTGGAATGTGACACTACTTACTTCCCGCCCGTTGCTGTCTCTTTGTTGATGACGCCGACAGCGTTTAGCACAAACTGTTGTCGATGACGTGCCGTAGAGTAGTGCGGAATATCACTTTGTTTGGTAATGGCAGCCTACCGCCGGGTGGATGACAGGGCTGGAAAAAAAGAGGTTGTTAAAATTTTTTTTAGGTTTTTTATGTCTGAGAGGGAATTATCGTGATATGGATACAACGCGATATGCCTTCAACATTGCAATATTCCATGTGATGCAATGTATCATGTCCCATCATTACCTTCACGTACCTTGTCAACTACTATTTGGCGTCTTTTTTGACTGAACATTGTTAGTGGCCTGGTTGTTTTATGCCTAGCTGTACTTTAGAGTTTGTGATAATGGCATTGAGTATGTCAACGAAGTTACTGTACATTGAGCCTGGTTAGTACTGGGATTGGTGACCGTCTTTCGGTTGGCGTACCACCTCGTAATGTAACCAGCCAACCAGGCCAATTATGCCTGGCCATCCCTACATGGCTAGATGCAATGAGTACTGACAGTGGTTTGAGCCACCACTAGGGAAGAAACAGTGAGTTCTGCTGTAGGCCTTGTTACCACAACTGCTGACACACTGATCTAGTTTGTTGAAGGTGCTGGCTGTTATGTGAGACAACCATCTGGCATATGTCGATTGTCTGCTGGCTTGATTGAGTTTTAACAACCCTCGTTGGTTCAAAGCACCACAAAAGAGATGATCTCCTCCCTTGCAAGTTTGCAACAGACCTTGCAGTCCATGCAAAACCTTTTTCTTTATCCGAATCTTCACTGTATTTACATTAGTCTGCAACGCTGTGAGATGCAAACTGCTGTGGGAGAGCGCCATAAGTTACCAGATACAGTGGCTGCTCATCTTTTTGCTGTAGTGGATTCAGCGTCGAATGTGTTGTTACAGCGTCCCTGCATCAGTACTTCAGCCGGTTTGGAGAAGTGCTGGACTGCGTTGTCGTCATGAACGTGGCAACGGGAAAGTCGCGCGGGTTTGGCTTTGTGAACTTCAAAGACCCGAGTTGCGTGGAAACGGTACTCGCTGCCGGACCTCATGTACTCGATGGCAAACAGGTTTGGTCTCTGCATAGTGCGGCTATTGAGACGTCTGTGTTAGCCATCCCTTACACACACGTTCACTCTTGGCAAATCTGATAAGTCATCTTGCTCACAGTATCGAAACTCGTCTGAACCAACCTCATTTGTGTACAGTCTGGGGCTGTAAAGTCAGTGTACTACTGAGGCATGTTTGCTGATATCACACAACTAATGTTGCGTCTGATTATGTAACAATCCTGATAATGTAATAACAACCGATAATTTAACAAGTACGTCCGTCTTTGGGGACAGCCGTATATCCACATATGCCGATCCTACGCATAGCCAGTGCACTGGATGAATCTGCCTGTGCACGGCATGGAGTCACCAACTGTAACATTTATCATTCTTCATGCGCTGGCCATAGGGGATGTTAAACTCCAACTAACTAACGATTTGTCCGATTTTGGGATTCTGGGGGAGCAAAATTCACAATAATGGGAGATTTTCTGCCCTGGACGCCGATGAACCGCTGTGCAAAATTTGACACCGCTAGCTTTATCCTCGGCAGAGAAATCCGTAACCATACAAACAAACAAAAACAAAAAACGGTGACCGATATATCCACAATCCACAGCACCAGTCCAGTTGATTTCCTTGAAAGATGCGTCTCCGTTGCTGTGTTGTTTTTGAGTGGGATGTGAACTATACATTTGGTATGAAATTGTAGATTGATCCAAATGGCTGCAACAGGAAAAGGCTGGGCAAGGTAAAACACGTTTTATATTGATCGGCATAGTGACAATCTTGTGAATTGTACAAGTTATTATCATTCTTATTGTTGTTATTAGGCCGTATTGCCTGCATGCAATGCATGAGATGCAATCTATTGGTACAGATGTTGCATGTAGTGTGGTCTGTACGTTTGTGTGTTTGGCACATGGTTGAGCTGTAGAGAAATGAAATGATCAAGATTAAAATCAGTTGTTAATGAAACGTAATGTACAAAGTACAAAATGCAATGCATAAAAATGTTTTTAATATTACATTGTGTCACTATCTTTCACTAAAACCAAAGTCTAAAACCTTAGTCTAAGACCAGAAGTCCGGTTTAAGACCTAATTAATGCAAAACTTGAAGTGACACTAAACTTTGGTCTGAGACTAAAGTCTAAAACCAAACTTACCGCTTAAACCAAAGTTTAAGACCAAAGTTTGGTCTTAAACCAAACTTAATCTGAGCAATCCGGTCTTAAACCAAAACGTCATAATGTATTTAGATAGGCATTTATCACTAATCTCTTAGAGTTAAGACTTTAGTCGAAGCCCAAATCACTTTATCTTTCGCTTAATCTGAACTCGGTCTAAAACCAGGTTTTAGCCGTTCAGATTAAGCTTTGGTTTTAGACTAAGGTTTTAGACTCTGGTTTTAGCTAAAGATAAAGTGATGCATTGTGTTGCAGGGGAATTCAGGTATCTCCAAAATAAGAGTATTTCCATCTGGAACTTTGTCCCAGACTCTGACATTAGCTGATTTTTTTCTCTTTTTCCCGTGGTGAAATGAGCTAGTGCTATCAGCTTAGTTTGACTTAGTTTGGAACGAATCCGTTTGAATTGTGAATCCCACAGCACTAGTGCAAACTTTCATTGACGATGTAGCAATTGCTTATAGCTGTGATGCATGCTTGACTGTGTGAAACCAAGTATTACTCGAGGTGAGACAAGTCCTTCGGATTCTATCACGGATCAGTTGTGCTGGTGGCTGTAGACTGGCAGTAGGGAGAGCAGTCGTAAGAAGTTGTTTGTTGGAGGTCTGCCACCAAGCATCGATGAACAGCAACTACGAGATGGCTTCAGCAAATATGGCAAAGTCTGCCGTCATTTTATTTTACTGATACATTTATTTTTAATTTTGTGCCGTTTTAAATTTTATGTCTTCACCATCCGACAGTGTTGGAAAAGACAATGTTTTTAAGCTGTTCATCCACTGCATTCGTCCATTCGTCTGTTAGTTTGTTTGGCTGGACGGATCTTGTTACCACTATATCTCATGAACAGCTTAAGCATACTTGATGTAACTTGCAGGGAATATTCTCTGGCCCCCACTGAAGACCTGGTTAGATTCTGGAGGTTAAAGGTCAAGGTCACAGCAGGCCATGGTGATGGCATCCACGTCGACATCATGAAATCGAAGTACATCTTCTAGTTGGAAATTTATCTTACAGCAGCAGTCTCTGTAGTGCATGGAGTAAGGTACTGTAAAATTTCCACTCCTGCGTTTTTCACCGTTGCCATTTCCACTTGCCTTTTCCTCTTCCGTATTTTCTGTCAATGTCATTCATTTTTTTTCTGCCAGCTTTTTCCCGTTCCGTGTTTTCTGTCATATCTTGGCAATGTATACGGTGTTTCATGTTACCTGTCAACAGGTGAACGATGTCGTCATCGTCTATGACCAGCAGAAGCAGAAGCCGCGAGGTATGATTGACAGATCGAGGGCTTTAGTGATCGGCAGATGCAGTTGCCTCTGTGCGCGTGTGTGTGTGTTCTAGTGTTTAGCTGAAATAACTCGTTTCCTTTTTTACATGGTTGATATCGTTGAGAGAAGTACTTAAGTTGCTTAGATGCCGCTTTAGTGTTGTTGGTTTGCTAATCAGCTGTGATCATCTGCATGCGTGAATGGTGATTAGAACATGTTTTCTGAGAACTTTTCAGACCCGACATTTAGTACTAATCTCCAGCAGAAGGTGTGTGAGAACTTCCCGTGGTAAGGGAGATTGTCAACCGACATATTACATAGCAGCAGTTGGTAGAGCGTTACCGGCACAAGTCGGCTATGTTGTGTGGTTCTTGAGTCAATAAGATCTGTATCACTGCAGCTCTAAGTCAGCCTACAGTCGGGTTTATAATAGGCTTCTTCCAATGTGAGCCATAAGAATAGGCCTGATCCACTTCCAGGCAGGCATTGTGCCGTGTAAACACATCTGCCTTTAGGTTAATCTTTTATTAGGTCGACTCTTCGACAGAGTCGACCTAATAAAGCCTGTCTCAAATGTCTGTCCGTGCATACGTACATATGTATGTACATCTGTCCATCCACAAACGTTTCTTTGATTACAATGAAATTTGGCACGTAGATAGAGGTCGATGAGTGATGCCCGACGGTATGCAGTATGACCCGATTAAAGGTCAGGGTCACGAGCCCTTCAAAGTTGGAAATCCAGCCATTTTCAAAAGCTGTCTCTTTCGCCATTTACAACGGGAGCTGGCAACTGACCACGGATTCTTAAATTAGGGCACAATATCTAAATTTGGTTGGGCCAGATGTTTGATGTTTGGCCTAGTGTTTGTGTCACGTGACTTTGAATTTGGCAGAAACGTCAGTTGTGAAGAGTCGACCGTCAGTCCCGTACGGGGCTAATTTTTGTTGTTGTAATATCTTGGGGGTTTTTTTGGTGCATGTTTGCTTTTCTTGTGTTGGGTTTAGTTTCTTAAGTGCTGGGCTCAGTGATTGGCTGGGAAGATCATCTCAGCAATGACCCGTGTCTAAGCCAAGTGGGATAACTTAGTAAATTAACTGTCTGTCAGTCAATCTGAGATGTCTGTTCACTCGCAGTTAGCAACACGCAGCATTGAGACAATTTCCAGTCTACTGTGTGCTCAGGTCTACTCAGCCTCCTACCCTCTGCAGCTATCTGCTCTAATAGTTCCTGCATCAACAACCGCACAGTATAGACAACTCGTGCTGGTAATGTGCCTGCGGAATGGGCAGACAGGAAATTGACTATAGAATATAATGCAGAAGTGGACGCTGGGTTGCGACTGCTGCTAATATTGATGCTGTGAGCAACTCGCTGCTATACTGTTGCCCACTCGGCTTCATTGTGATAACTTGTGAGCAGCTAGTTATGACGTTTGATTCTCCCGTTTCCTCACATCAGTCTCCGTAGCTTTCACCTTTAACACACGTTGTGAGTCTTTACATTGTGCCATATCTAGCTGGCATCTTCTGTCTGATTTTGCTTTTTTCCTGTTGTATTGAAACAGAGTAGCAGTACGGTAGTTTTGTGTGTTTGATGTTGGCTCAGCAGCCTCCGATGCTACGGGAAACTAACTCTGACTTTCTGTTCATGTAGTTCATTTTGGTCATTCCGTTATGCCTTCACGTATTCATTGTTTTTTTGGTGAAATCTGTTGTGCGTGTTGGTGTGTTGGTGTGGTTTGTTGGGGCTGTTCTGTTCATTATATTTGAGAGTCAAGGACTGTTGGGTATGTTGTATAGACAGATGTCGGTGACTTGTGTTGACAACTTGACAGCATGCATGCTTGTGTGTGAGCCTTGGTTTGAATCTTCGTGTGTGGCCAGGTCAAAAATATTATAGACTTTGTTCCGTTCTGTTCTGTTCTTTAGCTGTCCTCGATCCGAGGGTTGGCCACACCATTGACTTACTTTCTCCATTTATCTCTGTTCTCTGTCATTCTAATTGACTCTTCCTTGGAGAGTCCTGTCCATGTATTGATGTTGTCCATCCAGGCCGTGCATGGTCTTCCTCACCTGCGTGCACCTGGCATTGTTCCTTGCATTATATCTTTCTCCGGGCAACTCCCTTTTTTCCTAATGGTGTGGCCATATGCCAGCTTCCTTGCTTTGACAGTGTCCAACAGTTCCCTGTCTACTCCAGCTTTGTTAAGAACCCACTCATTTGTTTTCTTTGCTGTCCATGAAAACCGTAGAATCTTTCTCAGCCCTTTTATCTCAAAGGTGTGTGGGAAAAATCCTTCGGCGTCATTAGCAGTAAAAATTTGTAAGAATTATAAAATTTGTACAATAAATTATTATCTTAAGGCACATTATAACCTAAATTGGGTTGAAAGTGCAGCTAAAGCCAACCAAACAAACGTGTGGTCACAGCCATATATTTAAGTATAGTGAGGCCCTCGGTTGAGAGAGGCTGTGGAACGTGAACAGATTTGGATATGCAACTTCTACCCGTCAACTGATACACAGTTGGATATGATACGGTACGGTAGATTTTCGTGCGCTCAAAAGCTGACAAGATAGCCAGCTTAATCTAGCGCATGGCACAGAAACGAAAAATAAGGAAAAACTAAAACCGGACACCCAGTAGCTCACAAGAAACGGTCCGTGAAGACAGGTAGGTTTTAAGCCGGGAGTGAAAGAGCGCTCTTGTGCGCTACAAGTTTCCTTGATAAACGTAGCCTACAGCTTCAATTGTGTTGAAGGTGCCATTAATATCCAACCGACCTAAAAACGAAGCGGCCCTATCGTTGTGGGAAGTGGTGAAGTCGTATTAGCACTTTATAAACAACTAACTTGGCCAGAATGTCACAATCCAGAACAGATATCTGTGGGACAGTAGATCCTTTGGTTGTAACAGTTTTAAGTCATAATAATAGTGCCGATCCATTTGTGAAACCTTCAACAGTAGCCTGAATTCAGTCCCTCGGTGGAGCGGATCGTATTGTCTGAATACACGCTAGTCTTGTGTTGAGCATTTCTGCAGGTGTATTTGGGTGATACTGTGTGTCTGTGTGTGACTGTGACTTAGGATAGTTTGTGTATGTGTTTGTCGTTATGTTTGTCCATCTCCTGCTCATGTACCTCACTGGGACAGCATCTTGAATGCCGCCGTTCTAGGAGTGGAAAATGGTAGATGTGCAGTGTGATGGAAGAAATTGGGCCATTGGCCAGTGTTAGTTGTAAAGCTGAAACAAGGCAGGGCGAACGGTACGTTTAAGTTGTCGTTGGAATTTTTATTGCTGAGTGTGACGCTCAAGTATTTTTCCCGCACGGCACTTTGCTAGAGCACAGTTTGCAGTGGACCTGTGTCTGACAGTCTATCTGTCACAAGCTTGTCTTGTACCAAAATGGCTAAACTTAGGATCAGAAAAACAACACTGCACAATAGCCCAATGCAAAAGATTCAACGAAATTCTGATGGGATCACCCGATCGGGGGCACCAGATTTGTTGGGTAAAAATAACATTTGGTGGGTACAATAGTGTTTCTCAACTGGTCGAGGAGTCTGGCTCAGACACTTTATACCACCAAAAATTTGCATCCATCGTCACAGGGGTCTACGTCGACGGTGCGTTGGCAGAGGATGGAATACACGGTGTCATCAACAACGTTGGTTGTCGACGAAGTTCGTTTATAACACGTACGACTCGCTTCAGTGTTACATGTATGTGACACAGAGAATCACATGCTAGTTGTGCAATAATTGAGCTTAATCAGTTTATTACAACAATGCATGTGCAGCAGCAGCAGCGTCACTAGTAGTAGTAGAACCACTCTGCTCATCCACAGCTCTCTCTTTCAATCCCGGCTTAAAACCAGTGGCGTATCAACTAGGGGGAAAGGGGGACGTGTCCCCCCATTCCAACAAGAACTCATCAGGAGATGAGATAGCAAACGTCAACTTTTTACAACGATATGGCACGTACGTACTTCAAAATACTAAAAAAGAGAACCTACTTCGTTTAACCAATTAGACGATAGCTAGCCAAGTACTGCGCATTCAGTCTTGAGTTTATGAATATGCTACAGTCCACCT
>Ga0209780_1003943_pt1 | contig 11277 bp, 13 predicted proteins | sample WorMetexBAHAMAS2_FD_187384 | JGI IMG/M metagenome (GOLD analysis project Ga0209780, IMG submission 187384) | Marine gutless worms symbiont microbial communities from Max Planck institute for Marine Microbiology, Germany - Inanidrilus exumae... | ecosystem: Host-associated > Annelida > Digestive...
GTAATAAACGTGCTAATGCCCAGTGTGGAGCGTGTTGGTGGCTTTGATTATTTTATTGACGATCAATCTTTTAACGACTTGTTTGGTCGATTGGACAACGGCAAGCCGGTTTCCCTGAGATTTAGGGTCAATGGCACTGCGGCGGACGCGACTGCGGTGAATGTTGGGCATATGGTCGCTGTCATGAAGGACCCGATGAGAGGGAGCTGTTTGGTGCTCGACAGCATGAGCCCAGACTTTTTGGTGTCCGATGGCACATTAGAATTGGCTTCTACTACGAATGGCGACTGGAGCGGTGTTTTCAAAGCGCACATCGAGCCTTTGGTAAAAAGGTATCTGGGGCTGAGTGACCAAAAATTGGCCTTGCGTTACCGTTGGACAGTGATTGAACCTGAATTTTTTTGATGAACGAACGCAAATTGTGGATAGAAGTTTAGAACCTTGTTACTGGCTCAATGCCATTAAGTTAAGGAATAAATGATTTATAAACAATAATTTATCTTATTCTATTGGCTGGGCTGATTGGGCGTGGCGAAATAAGGTAGCCTAGCATTTAACCATTCTGTTGGCTTAGGTTTTTTTGCGGCACCAAAAAATCTAGGCATACCAAGCAAATATCCTATTGAAACTAAATGAATTAATTCTTAACTTAATGGCATTGTGTTACTGGCTGCAGCCTTAGTATATCCAGCCTATTATTCATTGGAGTTGTTGTTAAATAATTTTTGAACTGTGATTTTTGTGATTTATGTGATTTGTCTGAGGCGGTAAATTATATCAATAATTTCTAATTCAATAATTTATGTTATCTAATGATTTACCAATCACATTAATCATAAAAATCACATAAATCACAGTTCAAATTTGTTTAGCAACAATTCTATTATTTTTGAAACGCTGTGCGTAACACCGGTAAAATAAAAACCGGCACGCCTTGCACTCCTCCGTTGTTGACCATACCATAAAACGTCAAAGAAATCCTATTTCTTGAAGAAATAGGATTTCTCGCACCGTTAGACTTATTAATTATGACCGAATACCTACTGATTTTTATTAGTACTGTCCTCGTCAATAATTTTGTCCTCGTCAAATTCTTAGGGCTATGCCCTTTTATGAGCGTGTCTACCAAATTAGAAACCGCTATGGGAATGGGACTTGCGACAACTTTTGTGCTGACTTTATCCTCGATTTGTAGCTATTTAATCAACGAATATTTATTAGTACCGCTCGCCCTAGAATTTTTACGCACAATAGCTTTTATATTAGTCATTGCTGTTGTGGTGCAATTTACAGAAATGCTTGTACACAAAACCAGTCCATTGTTATATCAAATCTTAGGCATTTTTCTACCATTGATTACCACTAACTGTGCCGTGTTGGGAGTGGCATTATTAAATATACAAGAAAAACATAGTTTTATAGAATCTGCTATTTATGGATTTGGAGCGGCTATTGGATTTTCCCTGGTATTAGTCCTGTTTGCAGCCATGCGTGAACGCTTGGCGGTAGCGGATGTGCCCCTTGCCTTTAAAGGGGCACCGATTACGCTTATAACAGCAGGCATCATGTCAATGGCATTTATGGGTTTTTCAGGCTTAGTAAAACTATGATAGGAACAATTGTTGTGCTCGGTGGACTGGCTTTGATTTTTGGACTGCTACTCGGTTATGCGGGGGAGCGTTTTAAAGTCGAAGGTGATCCTGTCGTCGATCAAATTGATGCTCTTTTACCACAACAACAATGTGGTAAATGTGGCTATCCGGGTTGTCGACCTTACGCTGAAGCTATCACAAAAGGAGAGGCAGAGATTAACCGATGTTCACCTGGGGGCGAAGTGGGCATGTTAGCCTTAGCAGCACTATTAGATTCTGAGCCTAAAACTTTAGAGGCTGGCGTGGAACCAGATCAAATGTTAGCGGAGATTGATGAATTGAATTGTATTGGCTGTACTTTGTGTATACAAGCTTGTCCTGTTGATGCCATTTTGGGTGCTCCTAAACAAATGCATACGGTTATTGCCCAAGAATGCACTGGCTGTGAACTTTGTGTGGCTCCCTGTCCGGTTGATTGTATTAAGATGGTGCCAATACCACAAGCGGTAAATACTTGGAAATGGCCTTATCCGGTCAATCAGATTGTGCTAAACAAATAGTTTAAGAGAAAAAAAAATGGAAGAATTATTTGAGTTGCGTACTGCGATAGAACAGCACCGCTATAATGATGCACTGATTTATTTGGGGGAAATGGAAGAGATGAGCAAGGAAGATAAAATCCACAAAATTCGTAGCCATGCCATTATTCTCTTAATCCATCTCATTAAACAACAAGCCGAACAAAGAACTACACGTTCATGGGACTGCTCAATTGCCAATGCTATTGACGAAATTCAGTACGTCAACAAGCGTAGAAAATCTGGTGCTTACTATTTTACTCCAGATGAACTGAAGGAAGTGATTGATCACGCATATCCTGCAGCGTTGCGAAAAGCCGCCTTAGAAGCTTTTGAGGGTCAATATACGACCGCACAATTGGATGAAAAAGTAGAACGGGTAATAATTCAAGAAAGTGCCTTAAAACAAATTTTAATGGCAAAACAATAATTAAAAAAAAATAGTAACATCTCAAGAACTATAGGTGGTGGGTAGACATTGTGTGTTTTCATGCCCATGAAAACCTCATCTTTCAAAAAATAACAATGAGAGAACCTTATGCGATTTTTCAATAGCACCTTTTCCCTGTTAGCACTAAGCCTATTCCTCTTTATCGGCCCGAGCGCCCAAGTAATGGCGGTGAATAAGTATTTTTATCTGCCAGAATCAGAATTTGATAGTGTTTTAGCCAAAACCGAGCTGTTTAAACCTGTTCAGATATTATTTGACGGTACTAAGCAGGTTTTAGAGGATTATTTTGAGATAGAAATAATTGATGGTACCGATAATAAAGTATTGATGGAAACGCTACTGAAATGGCGGGAGGTCTACACTACAAACCTCGGCAGATTTCCCGATGAAGCCGAGGCGAAAGAGATTTATAAAGCATCAAGTTGGGATAGCATATATCAGTTTATACAGATGACGGCTTCGGACGCGAACTTCTACAATAAATACATAATAGTTAAATATAATAAAGAGGTTCGCGCTGTGGGTATTGCCACCGAAATAAGCGGTGGCTTAGATATAGCCGCAAGACTAAATCACCCTGACAATCTATTGCCGCCTGTAGCGAGACAGATCGTAGCTGGAGTACGTACTGTCATTACTAATAGCGGAAAATCTGTTACTAGAGGGGCTATTGAATACGCGAAAACTAGCGGGCAAATAAAAAATGTAAGTTCATACGCTACCACAGATAGATCTGTAGCTTCCTATAAGGCACTGGGGTTTCGAGAGGGGCGAGCTGGAGAATGCTATTAAGTACCGAATCATAAATTTTCATGTATTTTGTCTGAATCAGAATTCTGTGTGCCGGACGGGGTTTGCAACCCCGTCCGAAACGTTTCGGGAGCATCGCTGCGGTACGTCGTGAGAAGATTCAACGTCGCGGACGGGCTGCAAACCCCGTATGGCATAATACTTGTGTGCCGGACGGGGTTTGCAACCCCGTCCGAAACGTTTCGGGAGCATCGCTGCGGTACGTCGTGAGAAGATTCAACGTCGCGGACGGGCTGCAAACCCCGTATGGCATAATATGCCTGGAAATGGCCCCATCCGGGGGGCGTAACCTCGGAAAATCCGACGGCGCCGGCATTATAGTAAGTACTTAATCAGGAATTATCGGCATTAAAATTCATGGTTCGGTACCTAATAAACGTTTCGTACGGGGTTGCAAACCCCGTCCGGCATAGAACAAAAAAAATTTTAAAACCAATAACTGATATGACGCACTTGTGGCATTTTCATGGCGGTGTCAAGCCTGACGAACATAAAACTCTCTCGTGTGAAAAACCAATAGCACCTGCGAAGATTCCGCCATATTTAGTCTTGCCTTTTTTGCAACACATTGGAGAGCCCTCCGAACCAGTTGTACAAGTCGGCGAAAAGGTACTAAAAGGCCAAATTGTTGCCCACTGTCGGGGAAACGATTGTAGCCTACTAATGAGTGTCCCCATTCACGCCTCTAGTTCTGGCACCGTCGTCGCCATCGAACCCCGTCCCGTTCCCCATCCATCCGGCTTGACGGCACACTGTATTGTGATTAAAACCGATGGAAAAGAAAAATGGGCAGAGCGTACTCCGCTTGTTGACTATTCCGCCTTAGCCCCAGAAGTAGTGCGTAATCACATTGCAAAAGCGGGAATAGTGGGATTAGGCGGTGCCGGTTTTCCCTCACATATAAAGTTAAAACCTGAAGCTATAGATACTTTAATTATCAACGGTGCCGAATGTGAACCCTATATCACTTGTGATGATCGGCTGATGCGTGAACATCCAAATGATATTATTGTGGGCGCTCAGATAATAAAGCATGTCCTAGGCGGTGCCAAGCGTTGTATTATTGCGGTGGAGGATAATAAACCAGCAGCTTATCAAGCCTTATTAGAAGCGACACAAGGGCGGGTGGAAGTGATACAAGTGCCTAGTCATTACCCCATGGGCGGAGAACGCCAATTAATACAAGTATTGACTGGAAAAGAAGTTGGACGCGCTCAATTGCCTGCCAGTATTGGCATTGTGATGCATAATGTGGAGACAGCTAGAGCCGTCTATCGGGCGGTACAAATAGGGCAACCTTTACTATCACGAATCGTTACTATCACGGGTGAGGGCGTAGAAAGGCCGCAAAATCTTGAAGTGCTGTTAGGGACACCGATGCACCTTGTCATTGACCAGTGTGGACGTAAGCCGGGCGTAGAAAAACTGATTATGGGTGGTCCCATGATGGGATTTGCTTTGCCCCATGACGATATGCCTATCATTAAAACGACCAATTGTTTAATTGTTTCCGGTGCCAAAGAGCTTAAAACGCCGCCTTTAGCTTTAGCCATGCCCTGTATACGCTGCGGCGCTTGTGCTGATGTATGTCCCATCAATTTGCTGCCACAACAACTTTATTGGCACACCAAAGCCAAAGATTTTAAAAAAGCACAGGATTATCATCTATTTGATTGCATTGACTGTGGTTGCTGCGCTTATGTGTGCCCAAGCCATATTCCCTTGGTGAGCTATTATCGTTATGCTAAGGCTGAAATTCGTGCCAGTGAGCGTGAACGTGAAAAAGCTGAATTGGCTCGACAACGGCATGATTTTCATACTTTTCGTCTCGAACGCGACAAAAAAGAACGGGCTGCCCGTCATAAGAAAGCGGCAGCTAGTAAACAAGCGACGATTAAGGCAGCCGTAGAAAGGGCGAAACAAGTTAAGGCATCGTCTGATTTTTAAAATTTTATTGTCTGAATCAGAATTTTCAGAAACGAAGTAACGAAGTAATTTGAGAATTAACAGAATAAAACCCATCTAATATCCTTATTATTTTTTATTCATTCTGAAAATTATAAAATTCAGAAAATTATGATTCAGACAAAATACCTGACAATTAGCTTCGCTGACTTCGTATCATGATTCGGATATTATCATGGCTAAAGAACTTTATGTAGGTAAAATCCTGACCAATGAAATGATTACTGCTGGCAAGCAGTTTCTTCAGCAAATTGAGGCTGTGATGCCAATCACAGCTTCATTCTGGTTATATACGTCAGAAGCCGAAAGGTGGCGTTTATATATTGCAAGCCCTGTTGTTTCAAAAGAGGGTTCGAAAAAGATGTATGAGCAAGTTATTAATATACTTGATGCTGAACGGGAACCTAGCTTACCAGCCGTTAGCGTATTAGCGACGGACGACAATGATCAATACGTCTCATCGCTGCGAATGATGCGCCTCAGCCATGAAGTCTCAGAAAAGAGATTTACAAGCCTTGGCGTTAATGGGCGTTATATTGAAGATGCCTATATTTATCGTTTATATGAGGCAAAGGCTGATAAATAACCCTGTTACTCTTAGTTTGACGTTTTCTATTGTGGTGGTGTACTCACCATCGCAACACTATATCTATGAAAAATAGCTTAAACCAATTAGGCAAAAAAAAAATCCCTTTTTTATTTATTATTGATTTTGATCTCAAAAATTTCTACATCGCGCCCCTTGACAAGCTAGACAATCAAATCTTCTTTTCAATTGACGGATTTTCCAATGTTACACCGCATCCGTTTCACTACTTAATTAAAAAAAAAAGCCATCAGTTTTGACAGATACAAAAAGGCTTTTAATAGAGTTATTCAAGAAATGATTGAGGGCAATACCTACCTACTCAATTTAACCTTTCCAACCGAAATAGAAGTAAATACTTCACTCTTAAATATCTTTCTCTCCAGTCAAGCCCCTTTTAAGCTTTATTTCAAAGATCAATTTATCACCTTTTCGCCTGAACGCTTTATTAAAATTAAAGACAATCTGATTAAAACTTATCCTATGAAAGGCACTATTGATGCCCACATTTCAAACGCTCGCGAAAAAATTTTAGCCGATGAAAAGGAAAAAGCGGAACATGTTATGGTTGTTGATTTGCTCAGAAATGATCTTTCAATCGTCGCAAAAAAAGTAAGAGTCAATAGATTCAGATATATAGATAAAATAGAGGCAGGTTCCAAAGCACTTTTGCAAGTCAGTTCGGAAATTTCAGGCATTTTAGAAAAAAATTGGTCTGAAAGAATTGGCGATATTTTATTTTCGCTATTACCTGCCGGCTCAATTTCTGGCGCTCCGAAAAGAAAAACCATTGAAATTATCAATGCTGTTGAAGATTACAAACGTGGATTTTTTACTGGGATATTTGGCTACTTTGATGGCAAACAGTTAGATAGTGGGGTGATGATTCGTTTTATAGAGAAAAAGGGGGAAAAGTTGATTTATAAAAGTGGGGGGGGGATTACGATTGATAGTAACGTCAGCAGTGAATATGCAGAAATGTTGGAAAAGGTTTATATTCCATGTGGTTGAGAATTGTCATTTCGACGCTACTCGAACCCAAACGTTACTTCGCCGTTTGCAATCCTACTCCGGCAGAGATAAGGGGATTTGGGTGTTTGTAGTCTGATGTTGCGAAAAAAAACGCTTGACATTCTCTAAAATTTCATTAAAAATATATATTTTTACCTATGGTGCCCAGTCCTGCATTTATTAAACTAAATTGGAGAAAACAACATGAGCACACGAGCAGTAGTGGATATTATTGATCTCAATAATAAATCATACCAGTTTTCAATTTATCGGGATGCCTTTCCAGACGAAGTGGTTTCAAATTTGCTCGACCACAAAGACGAAATGGAGCTTGAAGATGTGAAGAGAAGGCTCTCTCTTAGGGATAATAAAGAGCCTTTTCCAGATTACTATTTTTCGATTTCATTGGTGGATCGCACGATTGAAATCCATTATGCTGATTTTTCTTCAGAGCTTTGTAAACGCGGAGAATTAATTTTTAGTGGCACCTTTGCAGAAGCGAAGCAAAGACTTTTAGGGATAATGTAGCATGCCACCCTGATTGCCGCCGTTGGCTCTGGAAAAATTAATCCCTCTTCGCGGCATGACAGGTTTTTGACACTAGGGATTTGGGCTGGGTGTCGTTTGTGGTTTTTAACCACTTGTACAACTATTTAAAATAAATTAAACTATCCTCCGCGAATATCAGGGCGGAAAGATAACGTTTAAGAGGTTGCTAAACATGATATATGCTCTTGAAGAAAGAATCGGAGAGTCATCACTTTTTTGCGGTAGAAAAAGCAAATGGCATTGCTGATGAATTGGGTTGAAATGATACCCAGAAAAATGGCCAAATCTCGTGCCCTGTTAGGCAGGCGCAAGAGTGGCAAATCAGTCATTATGCAACGACTGTTTAATATTTTGTGGAATCAAAACGGTTCAGTTATTCCGTTTTATCTTGAAATTCGGGACTGTGATCAATGGCTGTTGGAATTTGCAAATCTTTATTATCGCACATTCATAAGCCAGTATCTCTCATTTAAAACCAGAACTCCCCTGGCTTTTGATAATCAACCGTGGCAAACGGCTAAACTCATTCAAATGGCGAAAGAAATAAACAACTTAAACGTCATTGAAAATATTAATGCGTTTCAAGACTGTTATCAAGCCGAACGGGCGGAAGCCGCCTTCAATTGGGCTATTGGTACACCATCTAGGCTGGCAGGGTTGGAAAACGTTTTTTTTCTAATCATGATCGATGAAATTCAATACACGACAGAATATGTTTTTTCGTGACAAAGACTGCAAGGCTCCAGCGCGTCGTTTGCCCGGTGCTTATCATGGACTGGTAGAATCTAAAGTTGCTCCGATGCTCGTATCTGGTAGCTATGTGGGATGGATGGTTAAAATGATGCGAGAAATATTTGTAGGTGGGCGGCTTAAACGAACTCCAATTTCCCCTAAACTGACTGTTGATGAAGGTTTGGAAGCCGTTTATCGGTATGCAAAATTCAATAAAGTTGAAGTTACGGATGAAAGTGCGATTGTAATCAATCGTTTAACTCAAAGTGATCCTTTTTACATCGCCAGCCTATTGAGGAGCGATTGGGAACAACGAGATTTTAGCACGGTTGATGGTGTGATTAAAACTTTGAATTATGAAATCAAGAATCGAGAAGGCGAGTTATTTGGTACTTGGTCAGAATATATTTTATCGACGATAAAAGCCGTTAATGATAAACATGCCAAGAAAATTCTGTTGTTCCTGTCTAAAGAGCGACACAAGGAATGTACGAGAGACAGAATCAGCGAATACATTGATCATCAACTGTCAGAAAGTGCGCTTGAAGAAAAACTCCGTACTCTTGAATATGGCGATTTAATTACTCAGGGAACAAATAACTTTCGTTATTGTAGTATTCAGGACGACATATTGGATATGATTTTTCGTGATCTCTATCAAGAAGAAATTGACAATGTTAAACCCAATATCGCAGGAGAATTGAAAGCTAAGGTAGCGTCTTTAGAAAAAGAAAAAAAGTCGTTACAAGGCGCACTAGGGTAGAATGTTAGAATTAATGGTTTTTCGGGATTTAAATAAGTACCGAGGAAAGCCGATAGAGAATTTTCGACAAAAGGTTCGCCCAATTAGTGCTAATGAGTTGAAAAAACAAATCAGTTTAGTCTCCGCGAGCCGATTTGATATAATTTGGACGAATTATCATCTACAAATGCCTCAAACGACGGTGGTAGAGTTAGACGTGTTAGCATCGGGAGAGGATGCGAAGAATTGTTGGGCATTGGTGTTTGAGGTGAAAAATCGTCAAGAAGCGCATCCGCCAAGCCAGATAGAGGCTCAATCGTTTATTGGCAAGGTGGAAAGAGTGAAACAATGGTTGGCGCAAAAGGAAAAGGAGATTTTATTTGTATGTCCAGTGTATTTGAGTGCCAAGGGATTTCAGTCTGAGGTTGAAGTGTGGATGCAGGAGCATGGAATCTTGACGGCGGATTTGGCGTTTTTAGGGTTGGAGTCTTTGGACTTCTAAAGCAATGCCCAAATCAGAGCTGCTGGGATACCAATACCCAGCAGCTCGTTGTAAGTTAAAGATAGTACAGGGATTTACGGAATAAGGGGATTTGTGTTTGGTTTTTTGCTATTAATCCCGCCCTTTATGACACACTACCCGTCTGCACAAACAAAGGACGCACAACAACACCCGTCTTCTCATCCGTATAAACCACCTCAAACCGCTGACGATTCTCATCATCAACAGCCTCAACAAACAAAACCAACCAAATCGCCGTCACACCCAACTCTTGCCCATACTTGGCAGCCTGCTTAAGGGCTTCACGATAACTCCGTTGATTAGCAAAACTTTTCAACTCCAACCCAAACAACTGCCCCGCATAACGTATCAACAAATCAATCGCACCATTACCAGTTGGAAACTCCGGAAAAATTCGTACCTCATAACCACGGAAAAAACTAACCAAATACAGAAAAAAATGAAAATGAAATACCGCCTCATACACACGTAAATCATTCTTACGACGTGGCGCATCCTTCAACACCATCTCTCGATTAGCCTGCAAATACTGCTCATATCGTTGTAACAAACGACGGATATCTATACTATTATCAGTAATAGTATCCGACAAATCCTCAAACGGTGAGTATAACCCGTCCACTTCCCGATACAACTCTCTGGCAAAATAATTGAACAATTGCTTTTGTACGTATGGACAAGGAAATTTTACATACATTTCTTCCAAGCTGACTTGATCAGGCTCAACGATTCCATTCATATAGAGAAAATTGATAATGGAATCATGGTAGGTAAAATTGACCTTCTTTTTAGTCTGGAACAACTCCAAAACAAAAGATTTATAAGGCTCTTGTTTAGCCTTACTAATGATGTTCAAAATATTATTATTGGGCAACAAATTCAGGGCAGCCGCAAAAACACCCTCAAAAAGCTTCATCCTAATCGGTTGATCAGTAGCCTGATTATAAGTTTCCGTCAACAATTCCCCAAACCAGCATGTTAGCCCAGGTTGCCCTTTAAATGAACGTCGCAAGCTCCGTTACTTCGTTTCATACCATATCCGTTCCACAACCTCGGGCTCAAACGAAGTAACGGAGCTCGCGACGTTCATTTTTTGATTCTGTTCCCGTTGATACCAATCAAATAGATAAACCACCTCATCATAAGTCAGATTAGGAATATGCACACTACGCTGGACATTGAATGGCGAACCTTTGACATTTTCTACTCCCAAGACGGAACGTACTCCGATCAGTGCGAGTCCATGTAATAAATAATCCTTTTCAGCAGTCGACTTGTCGGTTTGGTTTCGGCGAGTCATATAAATATGACGAAAAATGGCGACTAGCCTAGCAATTACAACTTGATCAAGGGCATCAAATGAACGTCGCAAGCTCCGTTACTTCGTTTCGTCCAAAATCAAAATCAAAGGTTTGGTGAGGGTTCCCCGTTTGAACAAACGATGAAAATCTTTTAACGAGTTTATGGTTAGTTTCTTCAAATTCAACTTTTCCACTAATTCCAGGGCAAAGAGTTGAGCCACTATGTTGACATCGTTCTCTTCATAAAGAAATTGCAAACTGAGAAGAACGACATCAAATTTAGCGTCTTGTTTAATGGTTGATACAACTTCTTGCATTACCCAAGTTTTGCCAGTTTGACGAGGCGCCCATACTGTGATGTAATGTCCGCCCTCATCTTCTTCTCCTTTTAATTGCCTGAGAGCATTGGCAATTAATGCTTTTCTGGGGGCGTAGTA